>OFQV01000079.1_pt1 | contig 31476 bp, 39 predicted proteins | sample 1542971 | NCBI WGS metagenome assembly OFQV01 (sample SAMN07774229, study PRJEB24372) | wastewater metagenome | isolation source: WWTP Cannobio (Effluent) | place: Italy: Cannobio | collected 2016-01
GACGCCCAGAGACTCTACGGTCATCTGAATCAAAAGGGTGCGTACTTTATGCGCATTAGTGCGTACCGGGATGAAAAAGCAGAAGAAAAAAGCTATTGATTGGAAGGGGATAGAGCGAGACTTTCGCGCTGGAAAAACCTCCATCCGACAGATAGCCGAGTGGTACGAGGTGTCCGAGGGGGCCATCCGGAAGCGCGCCAAGGCTGAGAACTGGTCTCGGCTACAGCGGCCGGACGATTCTGTTGGCACTTTCCGCAAATTGACCCTGATCCAGCCGGTTCAGTCCGAGGAGGAGGCCAAGGCGGTCTTCACCGAGGGGCGGTCGCTGGCCCTCCGGATGCTGGACGAACTGGGCGCGACCACCTCGCGCCAGGGTGAACTCGAGGACATGATCATCGAGGAGACTGCCGGCGAGAAAGACGGTCGGCGGCGGATTGCCATGATGCGCGCGGTCGATCTGCCAAATCGCGCCAAGACACTCAAGGATCTCATGCTGGCAGCGAAGACTGCCGTTGAGGTGGCGCGGATGGAGCGGGCGGACGGTTCTGCCCCCGGCGCGGACGCGGCACCAACCCAAGGTCAGGCCAAACCGGCTGACGACTGGTCCAATCTGCTGAACTGATGCCCAAAAAATACGTTCGGAAGCAGCCTGAGAGAAAAATTTGCTGCCTCTGCGGAGGGGTATTTTTCGCCATCAAGTCGCACGCTCGATTTTGTTCGGCGAGTTGCTGTGGGAAGGTCCGCTATCAGAGTTTGGCGTTTTCTCACAAGTGCGTGGAGTGCGGTTCCAACTTCACATCTAAACATCGGAAGGCCTCGGTGTGTGGGCCCGAATGCGGGTTAGCGCGCTCCGTGAAGGGCGGGCAAAAGGGTGCCTCAGTACACTCGTTCCAGCGGATTCATCCGAGTCGAGCCTACGCTTACAAGCTGTATTACGACCGCCGTCGCGATCTTCTCGCAATGCAGCCATCCGAAAGATACTCGGACGAAGAGATATTTGATCGGGACGGGTGGGTTTGCGGGATTTGCGAAGAGCCTGTTGATCGGTCTCTTAAATTCCCGGACAAACGTAGCGCCTGCATAGACCACATAAAGCCCATCATTGCGGGCGGGAACGATCTGCGCACCAACGTCCAGTGTGCGCACTTTGACTGCAACTCGAGCAAGGGAGCGACGTATTTCGCGGAGGCCGTAGCCTGAATGTCTTGGCCCCTTGCCTGCCCCGATTGGCAAGCGAGGATCCAGAGCAAGACACGATCCCTTGTGCCCGATATGCCGCTCCTCGACGAAGCCGCGGCGCGGCGGGCTGTGACGGTATTCGACAAGCTCCGCCTTCCCGACGTGGTGGGCCAGCCGCCAATGGCTCAAGCAGCCGGCGACTGGTTCCGTGATATCGTCCGTGCGCTGCACGGCTCAATCGACAGGGATACCGGCCAGCGCATGGTGCGCGAAGTCTTCCTGCTGGTGCCGAAGAAGAATTCCAAGACGACGAACGGCGCGGCGCTCATGCTGACGTCGCTGCTGCTCAATAAGGTCCCGAACGCCGAATTTCTACTGATCGCTCCGACGCAGCCGATCACCCGGATCGCCTTCGACCAGGCCGCGGGCATGATCGAGGCGGATGACAGGCTTCGCGACCCGAAGCTGACGCACATCCAGTATCACAACAACACGATCACCTATTTGCCGACCGGGGCGACGCTCCAAGTCAAATCTTTCGACCCGAAGATCGTCACCGGCGTTAAACCAGCCGGAGTGCTGGTCGACGAACTGCACGTCGTATCCGAGACGACCAGCGCCGACCGAGTCATTGGGCAGTTGCGCGGAGGCATCATCTCGCAGCCGGCAGGCTTCCTCGTTTTCATCACGACGCAATCGGAGCGACCGCCGAACGGCGTGTTCAAGGCCGAGCTCGACAAGGCGCTGGACATCCGGGACGGCAAGCGCGACGGCGCCATGATGCCGGTGCTGTACGAATTTCCGGACGATATCGCGAAAGATCAAGAGAAGTGGGGCAACTCAGATAATTGGTGGATGGTCACCCCGAACCGCGGGCGCAGCATCACCATCGATCGCCTCGAGGACGAATACCGCACGGCGAAGGATACGAGCGAGGCGGAGTTTCGGCGGTGGGCAAGTCAGCATCTCAACATCGAGATCGGCACAGCCCTTCGATCTGACGGGTGGGCCGGCGCAGCATTGTGGGACCGCGGCTCTGAAAAGGGCCTCACGCTCAAGGAAATTCTGAATCGCTGCGAGGTTGTCACGGTCGGAATCGACGGTGGCGGCCTTTACGATCTTCTGGGCATTGCGGTGGTCGGTCGCGAGAAGGGGACGCACCGGTGGCTCGCTTGGGCTCATGCGTTCATATCGCCGGACGGCTGGGATCGTCGAAAGGCAAACCATCCGGTCTATCTCGACTTCATCCGAGACGGTGATTTGACTCTGGTCGACAAGCTTCCGGACGACGTCACCGCGGTTGTCGACATCGTTCGCGAGTGTGTGGAGTCAGGAAAGCTGGCGCAAGTCGGTGCCGACCCGGCCGGCATAGGATCAATCGTCGACGCACTTGCTGCGATCGACGTCACGCAGGAAAACGAATTGCTCGGCGGCGTGCGCCAGGGCGTTGCGTTGATGGGCGCCATCAAGAGCGTAGAGCGGAAATTGGCCGACGGTTCATTCCGTCACGGCAACAGGCCGATGATGGCTTGGTGTGCTGGCAACGCAATCCTGCAGGCAACGGGGACCGGCGTCAGGATAGCGAGAGACGCTTCGGGTTACGGGAAGATCGATCCTCTGGTTGCGATGTTCATCGCAGCCGACCTCATGTCATTGAACCCCGAACCGCAAGGCTCGGTTTACGACGATATGGACGACGGTTCGGCGCAGTCGGGCGCGGGAGCGATGCCGATCGGCGCGATCGACATGGCAATTCTTGCGGATCCGAAGCATCCAAAATGGCAAGAGATGCGCGAGCGGTACGAGTCGCAGTTTTCGAATGATGACGGGGATTTATGATGGGATTGTTTGATCGCATCAAAAATCTGGCGCGCACGCTGATCAAGCGCTCCGACTACGCGCGCGTCGGTCATTCGTCCCGCACCATGGCCGGCGTAGCGATCACGCCCGACACGGCGGTTACGATCTCGGCGGTGTGGGCCTGCCTTCGGTATTTGTCGCAGACGGTCGCCGGACTGCCGTGGCACGTCATGAGGGACGGGGAGAGTGGCGCTGAAATCGTTTCGCGCGGGACTCCGGACTATCTGATCTATCGGCGGCCGAACAAGGAATGGTCGTCGTTCCAGTTTCGCGAGACGCTGACTCATTGGGCATTGCGTTGGGGAAATGCGTTCGCGGAAATCGAACGTGACCAAATGGGTCGTCCGTTTGCTCTGTGGCCGATTCATCCTGAGCGCGTTCTGGTCTGCCGTGATCCGGAAAGCGGCGAAATATTTTACGAGGTGACGGGACAGAACGGCGGGAAGATCGAGATCCCCGCCGTCGATATGTTCCATATCCGCGGGTTCGGCGAGGGCGTCGTCGGCGTCAACGTCATCGATTACGCCGCGCAGTCGCTCGGTTGGGCGCGCGCCGCGCAGCTGTTCGGAGCGACGTTCTTCGGCAACGGTGCCAACGTTTCCGGAATGGTGGTCCACAAGAAGAAACTGACTGACTCCGGGCTGCGCCGCGTCAAAGCCGAGTTCGATCAACTCTTCAAGGGTATCAAAAATTCGCACGGAGTCGTGCACACCGACACGGATGCCGACTTCAAGAAGTTCGGCCTCAATGCGCAAGAGACGCAGCTTGTCGAGGTTCACTATTTCCTGATCGAGGAAGTTTGCCGGTGGTTCGGCGTGCCGCCGCACAAGGTCGCGCATCTGCTGCGCGCCACGTTCTCGAACATCGAGCACCAGGCGATCGAGGTCGTGGTCGACAGCGTGATGCCATGGGTGCAGCGGTTTGAGGATGAAGCGAATTTCAAACTGTTCGGCGAGGCAAACCGCCTCAACCTCTACACCAAAATGAATTTGCGCGGGCTGCTGCGCGGCGACTTCAAGAGCCAGAACGAAGGCCTCGAGGTCGCGCGCCGGAATGGTGTTGTCGACGCCGACGAGTGGCGCGACTTCATCGGCATGAACAAGATGAAGTCCGGCAAGGGCGGCGACAAGTTCGTGATGCAGTCGCAGTTCACGACGCTGGACAAGATCGGCGAAGTCGAAACCCAGCCGTCCGCACCGTCGCAGTCGTCCACTCCGCCGGCAGAGAAAGCCGCGCAGAACCGGTTGCTGGCGCTCGCTGACATGGAAACGGAAACGGTCTGATGGGCGACGTTCCGGCGATCTTCAATCGGGCGCAGGCCGGCCCGCCCGCCGGCAAGCCCGAGTCCGAAGGGCCGTGGGCTGCGGTTGAAAAGCTGTTCGATCGCGTCATGGCGCGGCTGACCGCGCTCGAGCGCGCGCCGGCGGCGCGGGACGGTCGGGACGGTATTCAGGGCCGTGACGGATCGGTGGGGCCGCAGGGCGACGTCGGCCCGCAGGGTCCGCGCGGCGAAGCCGGTCCGCAAGGTGAAGCCGGTGCCCGCGGCGATGCCGGTCCGCAAGGGTTGCATGGCGACCCGGGCCCGCAAGGTGATGCCGGGCCGCAAGGTGAACCCGGCGCCGCCGGCGAGCGCGGGGAAATCGGTCCGCAGGGGCCGGCCGGTGAAATTGGCGCGCGCGGCGAGGTTGGGCCCGATGGGCCGATGGGCCGCGACGGCCGCGATGGCCTTCCCGGGATTCAGGGCGAGCGCGGTCCGCAGGGTGAAATTGGGCCGGTCGGCCCGCAGGGCGTCCAAGGCGAGGCCGGGCCCGCCGGCCCGCAAGGCGAGGTTGGCCTACAGGGCGAGCGCGGCGAACAAGGCATTCAGGGACTCGTCGGCGAGCAGGGCCCCGGTGGACCGATGGGTCCGCAGGGCGACCGCGGCGAGGCCGGGCCGCGCGGCGAACAAGGCATTGCAGGACCGAAGGGCGATATGGGCCCGGCTGGCCCGCGCGGCGAGCGCGGCTTGCGCGGCGAAGTCGGGCCGGTTGGTCCGGCCGGCACCGGCGGCGCATCGGTCGAGGTCGGCGATGTCTTCCGCGCCGGCATCACGGCAAAGGATCTCGACCGGCTGATGGTCCGGGAAATCACGGTCAACGGCGAAACGTTCCAGGTTCTGGTCCCGAATTGAGGGTGAGATGAAGAAAAATCCCATGATTTTCAATTCGGTGCACAAGTTGGCGCCGAAGACGAAGCCGGCCGCCACAACGAGCGGCTATCGCGTCGTCGCGCGCGGCAATGATGCGGCCGAAATCTACCTGTACGGCGCGATCGGCGGCGACTGGTACGGCGAGGGCGTTACGGCGAAGCAATTCGCCAACGACCTGAAGGGTCTCGGCAACGTCAAGACCATCGATCTACGGATCAACTCCGAAGGCGGTTCGGTGTTCGACGGCAAGGCGATGTATTCGCTGCTCAACGAGCATCCGGCGAAGATCATCGTGCACGTCGACGGCCTCGCCGCGTCGGCGGCGTCGTTCATCGCAATGGCCGGCGATGAGATCGAGATCGCCGAGGGCGGTTTCGTGATGATCCACAACGCCTATATGGTCGCAATCGGCGATGCACGCGAGATGCGCCGCGCCGCCGACATGCTGGAGACCGTCAACAATACCATCGTCGACGTCTATGTTTCCCGAACCAAGGGTGATCGCAAGGCCATCCAACAGATGATGGATGACGAGACCTGGCTGACCGGCGCCGACGCCGTGAAGCACGGATTTGCCGACAAGATGGTCGAGAACCTGAAGGTCGCAGCCTCAGTCAGTCATCCTGATCGGTTCAAGAATCTCCCCGCCGCGCTGCGGCCGAACCGCGTCCGCGCTGCCGCCGCGCTGGCGCGCATCGCCGCAATCCGGAACGCTGCTTCCGGCTCAAAATACGGGGTAGGTGACAAAGTAAAGGTTAAGCCCGGCAAGGAACACGACACGATGACAAAAGGCAAAACCGGCACGGTCGAAGAAGTGAGTGCCCCGGCCCTCGGAATCAAGTTCGAGGGCATGAGCGATGTTCACTACTGGTACACCGACAGCGAGCTCGACAAGGCCTGAAACCAATTCCGTCATTAGACGGATACGCGCCGCAGTGATGCGCCGCGTGAACCGCGCCCGGAGTGATCCGGCCGCATTACGGCTCCGTCGTGAGACGAAGCATCCCATAGAAGGACAACTACGATGCACATCAAGAACGCCCTTCTGGGCGCAACGTCGTTTGTGCGACCGGGCGTCATCATGATGGCGGCCGCGTCGATCGAAGATATGCAGGCGCGTCTTGCGGAATTGCAGGATGCGTCTGCAGCGATCGCTGCTCAGGCCGATGAAGCCGGAGCAGACCTGACCGACGAGCAGATCGAGACCATCGAGGCGAACGCCGCGGAGGTCGAAAAACTGAACCGCCAGATCAGCGCTCGCAAGCTGGTCCAGCCGCAGGGTCAGGGTCGCCGCTCCGCGCCGGAGCCGCAGAACCGTGACGAGCCCGGCCGCCGCGCCGTGCCTGCCACCGCCCGCGACAGCGCGCGCCACGGCTTCCAGAACATGGGCGAGTTCGCAAAGTCCGTCCGCGCTCATGCCGGCGGCAACGTCGAGCACGAGAGCGTCCGCAAGCTGACCAACGCCGCCACGACCTACGGCAACGAAGGCACCGGCGCCGATGGTGGCTTCCTCGTCCCCCCGGAGTTCGCTGCGAACATCTGGAAAAAGGTCGAGGCGGAAGAGAACCTGATGTCCCGCTGCACCGAGCTCACCCCCTCGGGCAACAGCATGACGTTGCCGAAGGACGAGACCACCCCTTGGGGCACTTCTGGCATCCAGGCCTACTGGGAATCGGAAGCCGCAACTGCGTCGCAGACCAAGGCCGTGTTCGAATCCTCGACCTTCCGGCTGTTCAAGTTGATGGCGCTCGCTCCGGTCACGGACGAGTTGTTGGAAGACTCGACCGGCTTCGAGTCGTGGATTCAGGCCAAGGTGCCCGGCATCCTCGCGCACAAGATCAACACCGCGATCGTGTCCGGAACAGGCGCCGGCCAGCCGCTTGGTATCCTGAACTCGGCATCGAAGATTTCGGTGGCGAAGGAAACCTCGCAGCCGGCGGATACGATCTGGTTCGCGAACATCAACAAGATGTGGTCGCGGATGTATGCGCCGTGGCGCCGCAACTCGGTCTGGCTCATCAACCAGGATATCGAGCCGTCGCTGCATGGCATGGCGTTCCAGGCAACCGGCGCATCCTCGATGCTCCCCGGCACCTCGGCCGTTCCTGCCTATCTGCCGGTCAACGGTCTCTCCGGTTCGCCCTACGCCACTCTCATGGGGCGCCCGGTGATTCCGCTGCAGGCCTGTAAGACCGTCGGCGATCAGGGCGACATCATCCTCGTCGATCTGGCGCAATACTGGCTGCTGCGCAAGGCATCCGGTATCCGCACCGACACGTCGATGCACCTGTACTTCGACCAGGCGACGACCGCGTTCCGGTTCATCTTCCGGGTCAACGGCCAGCCGGCGTGCTCCTCGGTCATCACCCCGGAGAACGGTTCGAATACGCTCTCCTGGGCCTGCGTTCTCGACGCGCGCTGATAGCAACGGCGGGCCGGGATAACTCGGCCCGCCAGACTGCCATCCCCCATTTCGCGCCGTGACGGCGCCATAGCTCAAGAAAGACACCAGCAACATGAACCAGCATATCCTCGAAAAAGTTGACATCGTTTCGGGTATCGTGCCGATCAATATCGGCTCGGCCCGCACCGGTGACACCATCTCCATGAAGAACTGGGGCCGCTGCGCCATCGTGTTCTTCAAGGCCGCCGGCTCCGCATCGGAAGACCCGACGATCACGGTCGAGCAGGCGATCAACATCACCCCGTCGAGCGCGAAGGCTCTGACCTTCACCCGCATCGACACCAAGCAGGGAACTCTGACTTCGGTCGGCACCTGGACGACCACCACCCAGTCGGCAGCGGGCACCTACACCAACGCGACCGCTTCGGAAAACGAGGCAATCTGGGTCGTCGACATCAAGGCCGAAGACCTCGACGTCGACAACGGCTTCGACTGCATCCGCGTCACCATCGCAGACGCTGGTTCGGTCAACCAGATCGCGGCGGTGCTCTACGTCCTGCATGAACCGCGCTACGCCCTCGCCGGCGGCGTGTCTGCCATCGCGAACTAAGTTCGCGACTGAGCGTTAATCGGTCCCGGCTTCTGCCGGGGCCGCTTTCCATCAAACATGCGAGGCCGTTATGCCCAAGATCACGTTCATCAAGGACCACAAGGTAATTCAGGGTGACGGCAAGGGCCCGCACTACAGGGTCGGGGAGTCTTACGAACTCGAACTGTCGTATGCCGAGAAGTACAAGCGGCGCGGACTGGCGGTGGATTATGTCGCGCCCGTCGTAGAGAAGCCGAAACCCGCACCAGAACCGGTGAGCGTCGAGGCCGTCGAGGGCGCGGCCGAACGGACCTCTCCCGTTGCTCCGGCCGCGCCATCCGACCATTCGAACCGAGGCTTCAAGCGCCGGTAATGCGCCGTGCGCTGGTGGTCGCTCATTGCGACGATGAAAGTCTCTGGTTCGGCGGCCTTTTGGCTACTGAGCCTGGAGATTGGACGATCTTCTGCGCCAGCATCCCGCGCACGGATCCCGTCCGCGCGTGGAAGTTCTTCGACGCCTGCGAAGTTCTCGGGGCGAAAGCAAGGATTCTGCCGTTCGTTGAGGCCGGTCCGAAAGACCCGCTTCAGAACCTCGATCTGATCGACCTGTCCGGCTTCGACGAAATCGTGACGCACAACGTCGTCGGCGAGTACGGCCACCAGCATCATGTCCAGATCAACCGCGCGCTCGTGGCGCGCTATCCCGACAAGGTGGTGACCGGCGGGTACGGCAAGGCCGCGGGACCGAAGCGGATGGCGCTCAACGAGCATCAGCTTGGGATCAAAATGACGGCGCTGCGCTGTTACGACCACGTTTCGCCGACCGACGGCAAGCCAAAATGGCGGGCGCTGATCGACCGCTACGGCGCCGAATTCGACCTTGGAGTCGAGACCTATGACCGGTGACTATCAGACCGAACGTCGCGTCGGCCTGAAACTCGCCGCCATCCCGTTCCCGGATCTCAAGGGCAAGTCGCTCATGGATGTCGGGACCGACCACGGAGCTTTTGCCTTCCTGGCCGCCGAACGCGGCGCGACGGAAGTTCTCGGGATCGATCGCAATCGCGCGGTGCGCGGCGTCGAGACCGATCTGATCGCAATGAACCGGAAGGCCGCAAAAGGAACGGTCTGCCAGTTCGAGCACATCAATCTCGGCAAGCAGTGGAGATTTTTCGGCCGGTTCGACGTTGTGCTGGTGATGAGCGTTTACCATCACCTCGTCGAGGCCGCCGGCGGCGACCATTCGCCGGTCTGGTTCTGGCTGCATCGGCACTGCGCCTGGGACGGGCATGTCATCTGGGAGGGTCCGGTCGACGACTCCGACCCGGTGGTGCGCGCGAACGTCTCGGACGCCAATCGGCCAGGATATACACGGGACGAGATCCTGAAGGCGGCCAGTGAGTATTTCGAGGCCGAATTCATCGGCCCCGCACTGCACGAGCCGACCAGGGAGGTCTGGCGGTTCTGTCCGAAGGCGATCACGCCGAGGGAGATCGCCGGAGAGATCATCGCCGGCGCCGGCGGCGCGACCGCGGCGTTCGAATATGCCGACGGTCGCCGGATCAAGGAATTCGAGAACGTGCTGGGCTTCAGGCCTCGCCCGGGCTCGCTGAATATCAGGCTTCGCGAACCGTTCTGGTGGGGTAAGGAATACTTCCGGGCCCAGATCCTCGACGTCTCCGAGCGCGGCAAAGGCCTCGATGTTGAATGGGTGCCGCGGTGGGCACGGTTCTACCCGGTCGGCGTCAAGGGTGGCCAGGCGTGGGCCTTCAAATTCGAGGGCGACCGGTACTCGGACGACTTCATTGAATTGATCGCGCCGCGCAGGCTGCGGGACACCCTTGGCAACGGCGAGGTTCGGATATGTCGGTGAAACTCGAGCAGGGTGATGCGTCGGAATGGGTCGGCGAGGCCGATATGGTCGTGACCAATCCTTACGCTCCGCTGCCGATGGCTGTGGTCGGTCTGCCGATGCTGATCACGCACTTTACGAACCGGAAGTCTCGCTGCGAGGAATACGCCCGGGCCGAACTGTTCGAAATCGGGCAGTGGGGCAAGGGCCTGTCGCACACGGTCTGGGTTGCGAACAGCCCGGCTTTCAAGGTCGACGTCTCCGATCTCGTCGAAGACGAATTTGAACCGGGCCGCGGCTGGTTTCCGCCAGAACTGCCGCTGCGCCTGCTGCGCGAGTATGCCGTCAAAGGCTCGACCATCCTCGACCCGTTCATGGGCCGCGGGACGGTCGGCAAAGCGTGCCAGCAGCTTGGCCTGAATTTCATTGGCATCGATCTGGACCCCGCGCGGGTCGAGATCGCCAGGGAATATCTCGGATGCTTACCGTCTGCACCGTCCTCCGATCCGGTGGAATCTACGACGCGACGTGGGTCGCGAGGCTTCAGGCGGGTGTTGCGAGACACCTGAAGGAGGAACATCGCTTCGTCTGCCTGGCCGACGTCGACGTGCCGTGCGAGCGGATGCCGCTCGAACACGATTGGCCGGGATGGTGGGCGAAGATCGAAATGCTGGCGCTGGATGGGCCGCTTCTCGCCTTCGATCTTGATACCGCCATCGTCGGCAATCTCTCGGATGTAGCTGAGGTCGCCGCGCGGGCGCCGATCGCGATGCTTCGGGATTTCTACCGGCCGAAGGGTCTGGGCTCCGGCGTTATGGCATGGAGCGGCAACGACGTTTCGGCCTGCTGCTATTATGATCGGTTCTGCTACGCGCCGGAACGGTGGATGGCCGATTGTCCCGGCGGCGATCAGGAGTTTATTGAGCGCGTGGCGTTTTTGCCCGGTATCATTCGACTGCAGGACGCGGTTCCGAACCAGATCGTCTCCTACAAGGCTCACTGCCGCGACGGTATCCCGCCGGACGCGCGGGTGGTTTGTCTGCACGGTCGACCGAAGTTCGGCGACATGCCGGTGAATGATCCGGTCAGGATGGCATGGGAGATGGCGGCGTGAGCGACCCGATTTATCGCTCCGAGCGCGGTCTATCGTGGCCGGCGAGCGACGTTCGGGCGGCGTCGGCGATATTCGGGACGATGGGCGATCTCGAGTTGGCCTACCGTCACTGCCGCGGCTTCGACGTCGCGGTGCAGGCTGGCGGAAACTGCGGCGTATGGCCGGCGGCGATGGGGACGAGGTTTCGGCTGGTCTACACGTTCGAGCCGGATCCGATCAATTTCCGCTGCCTCTGCGCCAACGCGCCGGCGGAGAATGTCTTCAAGTTCAATTCCGCGTTGGGAGAGCATCACCGCTCGGTCGGGCTGGACCGGCGTCCGGAGAACATCGGGGCCCACCAGGTCGACGGCGCCGGAGATATCCCGACGCTGCGGATCGACGATCTCGCGCTTCACGCCTGCGACCTGATCTATCTCGATATTGAAGGCTATGAATTGCCGGCGCTCCGCGGCGCGGAAGACACTATTCGGCGATGCCAACCGGTTATCGCGATCGAGGACAAGGGGATGTCGGAACGCTACGGGATCGCAAAGGGCGACGTCGTGGCGTGGCTGGAAAACCGGTTGAAATACCGGGTTGTCGAGCGCGTCAACCGGGATGTGGTGCTGGTGCCGTGAACGTTGTCAACCTCCGAAATCCCATCAAGCCATGGGAAAATGAAATCTGGACGCCGGAACTACTGTTCCTTGGCGAGACGGTGGTCTGTATTGCGTCTGGCCCTTCGCTGACACAAGAGACTTGCGAGCGAGTCCGCGCCGCGCATCTTGCCGGAAAGTGCAGGGTGATCGCGGTCAACTCATCATGCACGCTGGCACCATTTGCAGATGTTCTCTTTTTTACGGACTCAGGCTGGTACGGCGCCCGCAAGGATCTGGTTGCGAATTGGCCGGGCCTAGTGGTGTCGATGTCGCGCCAGGCGAAGCGTGAACTGGATGCGCCGGATATGGTTGCGGCGCGGGGCGGGAAGCGCCGCATCCTGCGCGTCAAGGGATGCGGAGATCCCGATGCTCCGCCTCGGGTGCGTGTTGCCGATGGTGTGTTGCCGAAGGTGCCGGGGTTTCCCGATCTCGGGTCGCCTGAGATACAGCAGGGGCGCAACAGCGGAAATACGGCGGTCAGCCTTGCAATTGCGATGGGTGCGGAGCGGGTGGTTCTGCTTGGGTATGACTGCCGCGTGATCAACGGTCGCGAACATCATCACGACGAATATAAAGGCCCTCGCGACCTGTCTCTCTACGACAATGAATTCAAGCGTGCATTCAACGGCTGGAACGAAGCATCTCGCGCTTCCGGCGTCTCGATCGTCAACTGCACGCCCAGCTCTGCCATCACCGAATTTCCGTTCGCCGATCTCGATGAGGTTCTATCTTGCGCAGCATCCTGAGCATCACGACGGCGGCGACCGTCACGGCCCTGACGACGCTGGAGCGCGTCAAGACCGAATTGTCGATCGTGGACAACGCCAGCGACATCCTGCTGCGCGCAAAAATTCGTGAGGCGACATCCGATATCAACGCGCGCGCCTGGGCTGATCCGCTGGAGACGCTGACGCAGACATTCTGGAACGTCGGCTGCGAGGAATATCTGATCCTGCGCCGGCGCCCCAATGTTTCGATCACCAGCGTCACGGTCGACGACGTCGCGACAACCGACTACCGGCTCGATGCCGAAACCGGCCAGCTCTACTGCCTCGACACCAATGGCTATCCGATCTCATGGATAGCCTGCAAGTCGATCGTGGTGGTCTATGCGGCGGGCTATATCATGCCGGGGCAGACTGGTGCCAACCTCGAGCCCGCGCTCGAAGCCGCCTGTGTCGAGCTGCTGCAGTCCTACTGGATGAGCCGCGGCCGCGACCCGCTGATCCGCAGTGAGGACGTGCCGGGGCTCGGCTCTGTGACCTACTGGGTGGGCGCTGTCGGACAGTCCGGCGAGCTGCCGCCTTCCGTCGAATCCCGCATCGCGCCGTTCCGGAGAACATCGATATGAGCGAGCCGCTGAACCTGGGTGACAATGCGATCACGACGGCCACCACCGGCGAGACCATTACGTCGGCGTCCGATCAGTCCGGCGCCACGCAGGCGTACTTGTCCGGGCTCGGTGACAAGCAAGGTGCAACGATCTCGGTGAATTTCACCTATGGGTCCGGTGGATCGACGCTGAAGGTCATCATCGAGACCAGTCTGGATCAGGGAACGACGTGGCTCGAGGTGTACCGGGCGGCGTTCACGACGTCGGGCGGGCAGCGGATCGTCAATGTCTCTGCGCTGACGCCGAAGACAACGCCGCTGACTCCGGCGGCTCTTTCCGACGATACTGTGGTCGACGGCTTGTTCGGCGACCGCTGGCGCGCCCGCAAGATCGTGACCGGCACATATGCCGGCAATTCGAGCGTCTCGGTGAGGATGCAGCCGCGGTGACACCTGAGACTGCAAAGGCCATGTATCGCCGCCGCATCGGCAAGGGTGAGACGGTTTACATCCGCCGCTACACCGGGGCGGGGTCCAACCGGCCGCGCTACGACGTCGCCGTGCGGGCCCGGGTGATGGGCTACGACACACAGGACCTGGTCGGCACCGTCGTGCAGGGCGACCGGCATGTGATCTTCCTGGCGGAAGATCTGCTGGCGGCTCAATTCGCGCTGCCGCTGACGACGAACGACAAGGCCGTGGTGAAGGGCAGGGAACTTGCAATCATCGCGCCCGACGACGCCACCAGGCGCGCCGACGGCGGGGTCCTGATTGCATTTGATCTTCAGGTGCGCGGATGAGAATATCTGCCGATCGAAATGACCCGTCGTTCAACGAGCTATATCTTAAATCAAAGGTTATGCTCGATGGCGTCGAAATCAGGAACTGCATCACTGCCGACGATGAAGCGGGCGAGTGTGTGTGCTTCGTTACTGATGCTGACGGCAGACTCCCTCCGCCAGACGCCAAAGGCAACGCGCTCACAGAAGTCAATCGCGGAGTCGTCAAGATTATGCTGCCGTCATGAGCGTCACCACAAGCGAGGCGCTGGCGGCCGTGCGGGCGCGGTTGGAGGCGGGAAGCCTCGCGTTCCCGCTGCGATGGCAGGGCGAGGATAGCGGGCCGCTGCCCGATACGCCGGAGACGTTCGCGTTCATCGTGTTCAACAATGATGGCTCTGGCCGCGGTCCTTCGGCGTTCGGCGGCGGGCGAGGGTCCAATCTCTACCGCAACCAGGCCTCGGTTGAAGCCTATGTCTTCGCACCGAACGGCGAGGGGCTGTCGGTCGCGACCGATGCCGCCGAAACACTGGCGGCTCTGCTGCGCAGCTACCGCGGTTCGGGCATCTCCTGTTTTGCAGCCGACGTGATCCCGGTCGGCGAGGGATCGAAGATCGCGCCGCCGGGACTCAGCTCGGAAGTCAGTAACTACCAGTGCGCGGTCGCCGAGATCTCGCTGCACTTCGACCAGATAGGTTAACGAATCCGGCCCGCGCAAGCGGTCACCGTCCGCCCACAACCGCCTTGGGCAAGCGGCACCGCAACGTCGGACGACGTCGCATCCCTTAGATGGAGCCTCTTATCATGTCCCTCGCAGAAAACGTCTCCGCGCGCGTCACGATCAAACCGTATAGCACGGGGGTGATCACGTCGAACACGCAACCGGTGTCGACCGTGGATCCCGCTGTCACCGGCGGTCAGATCCTCCGGCGCGTCACCAGCACGCTGAAGCTCGGCAAGGACACCTATACGTCCAACGAGGTGAACTCTCACCGCCAGGTGTCGGACTTCCGGCACGGGATCAAGCGCGTCACGGGCGGCGTGGTCTCCGGCGAGTTCAGTCCCGGTACCTACTGGGACCTGTTCGAGGCTGTGCTTCGATGCACGGCGGCAGCGGCGGTAACGGCAAGCCAGAGCGACTTCACCTCCGTCTCTGCCGATAACACCACGTCCAAGTTTACTTTCACGGCTGGTGATCCTCACACCAAGGGCTTCCGTGTTGGCTCGATCGTTCGCTTCACGAACCTTTCGGATGCGGACAATAATTCGACCAATTTTATCATCGCTGCGATGGGCGGCACATCCAACCGGGAGTGGACCGTCTACCCGGCGCCGGACACCATGACCGCCGACTCGGCATTTTCAGTCGCGGAAATCGGTCAGTCGATGTTTATGCCGGCTTCGAGCCACGTATCGCGCAAATTTGCGATCGAACACTATTTCTCCGACATCGACATTGCTCGCCTGTTCACGGAAGTCCGTCTCGATGGTTTCAACTGGCAGCTGCCGGCGACCGGACTCTCCACGATCGACTTTACCGGTATGGGCCGGGACATGGAAATCTATACCGCCGGCTCGTCGCCGTTCTTCACCGCACCGACGGCGGAAACCTCAACCGGGCTTGCAGCCGCGGTCAATGGTGCGCTGTTCTTCCAGGGCACGCGCGTCGGAGTTTGCACGGGTCTGAACATCCAGGCGGCCCTCAACGCATCAAGCGATGCGGTCGTTGGTCAGAACTATGTGCCGGAAGTCTTCCTCGGCAAATTGAACGTCACCGGCCAGGCGACGATCATGCTGGAGGATGCAACCTTCATCAATTACTTCAAGAACGAAACCGAAGTGTCGATCGTGGCATTCCTGACCGCGAACAATGACGACACGTCTCCGGCGGCCAGCATCACGCTGCCGCGCGTCAAGCTCGGCGATGCGGATGCACCACTGTCGGGCGAGGCGGGCATCGTCCAGACCTGCCCGTTCACCGCGCTGAAATATGCTACGGCCGGATCCGGCTTCGACGCCACCACCATCCGCCTGCACGATACTGCTGGGGCCTAACGATAACGATAATCCCTGCTGCCACAGGGAAACCCACTCGGCTCCGGCCGGGTGATTGCTCAATCGAACCGGAGGGGCTGGCGGGCTTCTCCGGTTCACCTTCCGCCAGAGGGAAAAGCGATGATCAGGTTTGTCAACGAAACCGGCATCTCGAACGCCACGAAGATGATCGACACCGAGACCGGCGAGGACATCGCTTCCAAGCTCGCTGTTGAGTATGGCGCACAAATCATAATCGAGCGGGATATGGTCAAAGCGACCTGCCGGCTTGCGATGCCGTCACTGAGTATCGTTGCCGGGAAAGTAGAATTTGAGACGAAGAACCCGATGGCCGACCGTTACGAGCGCGTGCGCGCCATCGAATTCCACGACGGGACACGCGTCGAAATCGCCGAAGACGGAACGCTTTCCGTCGTCAAAATCTAACCAACCTTCCGCCAAAGGAAAAATCCCATGAGCAAATTCGGAAATCTCGCTGCCGACGTCTCGAAGCCTTTCGTCGTGGAACTGATCAATCCCGCGACCGAGGATGTGATCCGCGACAAGACCGGCAAGGCCGCGTTCATCGCGGTATGGGCCGCCGACAGCGAGCGCGGCCGTGCCTTCGACAAGGCGAAGCGCAAGGACCTGATGCTGCGCATCAAGAAGTCCCGCACCGGCAAGGTCGATCCCGACGATGCGCTCGAGGAAAACATCGCCAAGTGCGCGGCGCTGACCGAAAGCTGGCACCTGGTCGATATCGTGACGGGCGAAGTGATCAACGTGCCCTGCACGCCGGAGAATGCCGCCGATCTCTATTCCCCGCCGGGGATGGGCTGGCTGTTCGTGCAGCCCTGGGTAGGGGCGAATGACGCGGCAAATTTTTTGCCGAAGCCCTCGAAGAACTCTGCAGCTACGCCGAGCCCATCTTCCGGGCGAGCCGGAACTTCAACGATCTAGGAAGCGAGGGGGATCATAATGCGTCGGCGGCCCGCCAGCTAAAGATGTTCGGCAGCAAGAGTCCGGCTGTCGAGATGGCGGACCCTGATCTTCCGCCATTTCCCTGGGTACTCGATTATCTTTGGAATCTGTTTCTGGAGTTTTCGATGGGGCTCACCTCGAACGGCATGGGACCGGTGATGGCGGGCTGGCGCGACGTGCAGGATTGGTGTGCTGCGATGTGTCTTGATCTGGAGCCGTGGGAAAAGAAGGCACTGGTACGGCTTGTCAACCTGCGGGCATCGATCCAGTCGGAAGAGAAGCCGAAAGCGGCATCGACAAAATGAAGATTGCCTTCGACAATGATCCTCCCGGCACAGAGATGGCGCTGCTGACTGATCAGCGGTCGCCGGTCTCGATCGGGCGGTCCGTTGCCGAATTTGTAGCGAGGGAAATCGCAACGGTAGATGCTGAGTTGGTGATCCGGCTCGGCTTCGCGCTGGCCAAAAAAATCAGGGTAGACGGACGGCGCGACGTCGCGCTTTACGACGTCAAGCCATCCGGCGGCGAGATCGTCGCCGAATGGGAATCTTTGATTCCGATCATACTGGTCTGGATCGCCAAGACGCTGGATGAGCGGTCTCCTATTGTTTCCGGGGATTATCAGCGCGAACACCGCGTCATGGCGGATGGTGTCGAATTCGATGTGACGGGAGAAATCCCGCAGGCTCGCGAATATGTGTTCTTCAATGCGACGGCCTATAGCCGGCGTATCGAGATCGGTAAAACCGAGACCGGGCGGGATTTCGTGATTCAGGTTCAACCGCGCATCTATCAAAGAACGGGCAAGGATGCTGCGGCGCGTTTCGGCAACGTCGCGCGGATTTCGTCTGAATTCATCACGCCGCCGAACGCCTACACGCTGCGAAATGATCAGGCCTATCGTTCGTTCGCGGGCGGTAAGCGGCGCGTCAGCCGCCGGCAGCGGCCTGACCGGGTCAAGGGAAGTGTCGTGAACGTACCTGCCATCATCGTGAGGGTTGCCTGATATGGCCGGAGCATCGGAGGCAGTCCGCAGGCTTTCCTATAAGGTTGATTCCGACGACGCGGTTCGTCGGATCGGCAGCGTGCAGGCCGCGCAGAAGGGCGTCACAGCCGCACTCAATGAAGGGTCAGCGGCGACCGGCGTCAATGAAGCGCGCACCGCAAAGCTGCACTCGCGTTATGATCAGCTGATCGCGCAGCAGCGTGCCTATCAGGCTGTCATTATCCGGCAGGCGGCGGCGACAGTCGATTCAACGAACGCGATGACGGCGGCGAACGACAATTATGCGAGGTCGACGTCCCATGTCAGTGACGTGTTGCGCGTGGCGACAAAAACGGCGGTCGATCATGCGGCGTCATGGCTTGCGACCGCAGGCGCGGTTGGCGCCGGGGTGCTGATCTTCGGCTCCTTGCTCGCTATTCTCGGACCGATCATTCTCGCCTATAAGGTTATCAAGGAAGTCGTCACGCTCGCTGCGGAAGCGTGGGACCTCGGCGCAAAGAAGCTGGCCGAATACCGCGACATCGCGACCAAGGCTGCAGCGGTCGATCTGTCGACGGATTACTTCCAGCGGATCACCAAGTCCGCAACAGACGCAAAACTGCCTGTCGACGATTTGACCGCGGCCCTCAAGAAGCTCGCTGATGTATCCACCGAAAAACTCGGCGGCTCGGCGCTGCAAACCCGGATGGACCAGCTGACGAAGGCCGGCAATTTCCAGGGCAATACCGGCGTCGACCAGCTCGCGGCGGCGAACACGCAAGAGCAGAAATTTCGCGCGATCACGACGCTGATCGATCATGCGATGCAGAAAGGCGAACGGCTCGCCGCGCTGGACCTAGCCGGGACCGCGCTGGGCCCGGTGATAGCGGAGAACCTTCGGAAGGATTCCGAATATCTGAACAAGATGCAGGCCTCGGCTGACAAGCTGGCGGCAACGGAAATCGTTTCGGCCGGCGATGTCGGCCGCGCCCTCGAACTGCAGGCGCGCTATGACGCTGCGGTCAAGATCCTCGAACAGCGCTGGCACCCGATTCAGGACTTGCTCACGTCGGCCGGCGTCAAGATGCAGGCCGCCTGGGTTGGTATCGTCGAAGCCGTCGCCAATGCGGTGGACTGGGTGACAAAGCTGGTCATGAAGATCGGCGAAATACCGCAGACGTTCTGGGATTATATCAAGAAGGGCGCGAACATCGCTGCGACCGGTATTGCGACGGTGGCGCCGGCCATTCCGATGATTGGTCCGGTTGGCGGCATGGCTGCGCGGGCGGTAGCCAATGCTACCAGCGAAAGCCCTGCGGTCGCGACCGACGCTTATTCCGTCGCGTTGGTCAAGCTTCGCGCGGGACTTCAAAATACCAACGCGGTGCAGCAGCAGGTCAACGAGGCCAACACCATCGCTACCAAGGTATACGGGGACACGTCGAAGGCGACGGACGATGCCGCCAAGAAGCAATCTGAGGCACGGGATCAATACGATCGCGCCAGGGATGCGATCGAGAAACATACCGCGCGGCTCGTTGCCGATAAGGATGCGGTTGGATTGGGAGTTGGAGCACAAGAGGAGTTGAGAGCCAAGGCCGCGCTGACGACGGCGGCCTTTCAGGCGAAGATACCCGTCACCGCCGAGCTGACCGCGGAAATCGATCGACTTTCGAAAGCTGCGGGCGGCGCGGCCGTCGAACTGGAAAAAGCCAAGATCGCCTCACAGATCGACTTCAACCGGCAGACCGCGTTCCTGTCACCGCAGGACGTCGCCATTGCCCAGCAGCTCAAGGGTCTCTACGGCAACGACGTGCCGGCGGCGCTGGCTTCCAGCGAAGCGGCGGCCATCCGTTTCAACGGTAGCCTGAAAAATCTCGGCGATGCCGCCGCGAATTTCGGCGAGAACCTGCTGCAGGCGGTGCTATCCGGCAAGACCGGCATCGAGGCGCTGATCCCGGCGCTATCCTCATTGGGGTCGGCGCTAACCAAGGTCGGGACCGATTCACTCAAGAGCGGCCTGTCGACCATGCTGAAGGGAGGTGGCCTGTCAGGCTTCGATCCGGTGTCGCTCGGTATCGGCGCCGCCGGCACGGCGATTAGCCTCCTGACCAACATGCTGACCCAACAGGAGGCCGACGCCAAGGCGGCGGCAGACGCCATCCAGCAGGCGGCCGATCGGGCACAGGGCTATATGGACCGCATCCGCAAGGCGTCGATCGACACCTCGACGCTGCTCGGCGAGCTGCAGGCCTTCGACGTCGATGCCGAGCGCGAGCGCGCCGAGGAGGCCAAGAACGGTACCCGCAATCTGGTGCTTCTGGAACAGACGCTGGCATCCGAGCGCACGGCGATTGCCGAAAGTGGCCTCAAGGACGCACAGAAGCAGTTCGATGCCCTGGTGCAGGGCGCCAGATCGGCCACTACGGAATCCATCAAGTCGCTGACGGATGCCACCACCAGCCTGGCTACGGCGCTGACGGTGCTCGGTCAGGGCATTGCAGGTCTGTCGGACGATGTCGCCGTCGCCGTTGCCAAGCTGCAGTCGGATTTTGCATCCGGGCTGATGGATAAGATCAACGAGGCCTATGGCACCGGCTATCTGACGCAGATCGCCGCCCTGATCCGGCAGCGCGCCAGCGATATGAGCGACGCCACCAAGCTCGGCATCAGCCCGGCGCTGGTCGATCTCGCGTTCAAGTCGCAGGTGCAGAAGACCATCGACGACGCGCAGCTGACCGGCGTTGCGTTCCAGCAGGTGCTGGCGGCGTTCCCGCAGCTCGCGGGACAGGTCCATGAATTCAGCGCGGCGGCGGCCGATACCACCGACACGCTGCAGCAGACCATCACCACCCTGACCGATTTCATGCGCAAGATATCGGATTTCCGCAAGTCGCTGCTGGTCAACAATACGCTATCTACGCTGTCGCCGGCGGACCAGCTAACCGAGGCGCAGCGCCAGTTTCGCGATACGCTGGCGCTGGCGAACAGCGGCGACGTCACGGCGCAGGGCAACCTGCAGAGTGCGGCGAGCACCTATCTCGACCAGGCCAAGTCGTTCTTTGCCTCGTCGACGGAGTACGCGACGATATTCCGCGAGGTGCAGGACTCGTTACTGTCGTCGGAAAGCGCGGCGCAACAGCAGATCAACTATGCCGTGGCGCAGGTGTCCTGGCTGGAACAGCAGACCCATATCCAGCAACAGCAGCTCAACTGGCTGATAGAGCTTAACAACGCGGTCGCGAGCCTGTCCGCAACGATCGCCGCTCCAGCTGGAACGACTCCGGCAGCCAGCGATGTGAATGCCGCGGCCGTCGCCGCCGCCGAGGCCGCCAAGACATGGCACTATCCGACCGTCGATCCATATCTTTACGGAGATAAGGGCGACTGGACGGAATCGCACCGAGCCCTCTACCGCGCGGATCATCCGGAGGCCCGCTACCAGCTGGGCGGCGTCATCCCCGGCATGGCCGGCGGCGGCATGGTCGGCAACGGAACCTATGGTGTGGACAGCGTGCGCGCGCGCTATGCCGGCGGCGGCGACATTGCACTCGCTGGCGGCGAGTATGTCATGCCGGCGAACCAGACGCGGCAGTACCGCTCGCAGCTCGACGCCATGCGGAGCGGAACAGCCAACGACAATATGGGTTCGGACAACGGCGCGCATTTTCGAATGCTGGCCCAAACCAATGCGTCCGGCTTCAATGCCGTGGTGTCGGCGCTGCGGGAAGAAATCGGCGAGCTGCGCGCGGAAATCCGACGCGGCAACAGCGATGCGCGTATTGCAGCAAAGCGTCCGGCAACGCCTGGCAAGGCCGCATGATCACGGTTCGCGGCTTTTTTGGCTCGGCTTCCGTGCCGTGCCGGCGGATTCAGGACTGGGCGGTTCATGCGCAGGTCGGGATCCCCGGCCTCTACGCCATCACCCTGGTTCCGGCCGGGCTTTGCCTGCCGCAGCTCTGGGCCTCGTTCGACGACCACCGGAAGGCAATCGCCGCAGCAAGGGCGATCGCCAGGATGCGCAACGATTGGCACCGGATCGAGCAGGCCGACCTGACGCCGGCGCTCGGCGCGCGGCTCAAGGCCATTTGCGCGCGCTACGGAGCCGTGCAGGGGCCGAACGCTTTCACGGCAGAGATTGACCGGGACAAATACGGCGCGCCGCTTGAGGGCCGCCTTAACGGATATGTAGGGGCTTTCTGATGGCTTCGATGACGCGCTACCTTGAAGCAGCACTTCAGGACCACATGCTCGGGCTCACGGCTTACACGATGCCGACTGGCGTGTTTTTGGGGCTCCATACCGCAAGCCCCACGAAATCCGGTTCGCGCACCTATGAGGTGACGACATCCGGCTCGGGCTACGCGCGCCAGGCCATTACGGCAAAGATGGGCGCGACCAATACCTCGACGGGCATTGCGGTGAATACGGTCGTGATCACTCACGGCCCGGCGACCACCGATTGGGGCACCATCACCTATGCCAGCATCGACGATGCTGTGACCGCAGGCAACATGCTGGAATTCGCGGCGCCGGTGACGGCCCAGACGGTTCCGATCGGAGAAAGTTTCCAGCTCACTCCGGGCCAGATGTCTTTGCGTTTCGAGTAACCCGGCGGGCTTCCGCCATCACCCCGCCGCTCACGCGGTTCATTCTAAAAACGGAGAACGACCATGGCCGGATATGCGGCATCGAACCTGCTCGGCGGCACCCAGCAGGCCATGACCACCACCTACAAGACGCTTCTCGCCATCATGGCGTCCTCGGGCACGTCGCTGCAGCGCTTCAAGCTCGAGGAATTCCTGATCGGCACCAACGGTACGCCGGCGGATAACGCGATGACCTGCGATGTCTCGCGCATGTCGGCGGATGGTACCGCGACCTCGATCACCCCGACCAAGCTGGATGGGGCCGATGGCGCGTTCCTGGGGCTTGCCACGGCCAATCACACGGTTGAGGGCACCGTGACCGCGGCGAGCCGCGAGGCTGGCTGGGGCTTTAACCAGCGCGCTACGATGCGTTGGGTGGCGGCGCCGGGGCAATGGATCGTGGTCCCCGCCACCAACCTGGCCGGGTTGGTGTTCCGGCTGAAGTCGCCGGGCTACACTGGCACGGGCGTTGCCGACGCCATCGTCTCGAACACCTGATCATGTCAATGCACCGGCCAGGTGGAGCTCTGATCTGCACGTCCGCCGATGGCGAGACGATGCGGGACACCTTCACCTGCCTGCATTGCAACGGGATCGTTCCGGTCGGTGCAAAGGACCGGCCGGAAGATCTCGGCGGCCTCTGCAAGATTTGCATGGGCCTGACGTGTCCGCGCTGCACGGCCAAGGGTTCATGCGATCCCTTTGAGAAGAAACTGGAGCGGACGGAAGCCCGCTATCACGCGCTGATGTCCTACGGCCTGGCACGATGAGGTTGGGCTGATCGATGTTCGGCTTTACAGCATTCTCAGAGCGGCCGTTTTCGGACATCACCGGCGTCGTCGCATCGACGCCGACGGAAGGCTGGCATCCGCCGTTCTCCGCGCCGATACTTCGCCAGCCGCCGCTGCCGGCCGGTAGCCAACAATTCACGGCCCTCGTCCAGTTTGAGCCGTTCTATGAAACCGTAAGTGTGGATCGGTGGTTCACGCCGCTCCGCGAGCCGAAGCTATTCCTCCGATCTCTTCCTGTACACGCTCAGCAATTCTCAGCGCTGGTTCAATCTGAGCCATTTCCCGAGTCCGTCACCGCCGACCGCTGGCATCCTGCGCTGCAGGAGCCGGTTCGGTTCCTGCGGACTTTGGCGGCGAACCAGCAGCAGTTCACCGCGTTCGTCCAATTCGCGCCGTTCTATGAATCTGTCACCGCCGATCGGTGGCATCCCCCGTTCTCTCAACCCATTCGGTTGCGGCCGCCGCTACCGATTGCCAATCATCCGTTCTCGGCTTTCGTCAAGGCCGACCCGTTTCCAGAAGCCGTCACCGCCGACCGCTGGCATCCGCCGTTCTCGCAGCCGAAGCGGATGCGGCCGCCGTTGCCGATCTCGAACCACCAGTTCTCTGCATTCGTCCAGTTCGCCCCGTTCTATGAGCGGGTCAGCGCTGACAAGTGGCATCCGCCGTTCTCGCGGCCGAAACGATTCCTTCCGCCGCTTCCGGTTGCAAATCACCAGTTCGCGGCCTTCCTCGAATGGCCGGTCATTCTCGACTACGCGCAGATCGAATTCGTCGGCACCGCCTCCATGAGCCTGGCGCCGACCTCGAACTACATCACCACGCTGACGAAGCCGGGACTTCGGCTGATCTACACCGTGGAAATCCAGCCTTGGGCGATTGACCGGAGCTAGTTGATGTTCGGCTTTGGCGCATTCTCGGAATTCCCGTTCTCCGCGCTGCGGGAAACCCGGATCAATTTCTATGGCGGTTCCGAAATCTCGATCAATTTCGAGTACCGGATCTATGCCGCCACAAGAGAGTTCGTCACCGAAGACGGTCAGCCGTTCCTCGGCACGCTCGACCAGCCGCTCAGCTTCAGCCGATCGATCCTCGGGACGGACCTGATCGGCCGCTTCACGTCCGGCTCCGGTGAAATCGACATCACCAATGCCGACGCCCGCTATGATTTCCTGATCGAGGGTTACGCCATCGACGGCCGTGACATCACCGTGAAGGTAGGGGTCGAGGGCGCGGACTATTCAACGTTCTTCACGATCTTCAAGGGGCCGGCGACCGACTGGAGCGTCGAGGAGAGTCTGGTGCGGATCGACATTCAGGACAACAGCTACAAGCTCAACGTTCCCGTGCAGCCGAATACCTATGCCGGGAGCGGCGGCATCGATGGCGGCGACGATCTCAAAGGCAAGAAGAAGCCGCTGAGTTTTGGCTATGTGCAGAACATCGCGCCGCCCTTGGTCAAGGCGTCCTCGCTGCTCTATCAGGTTCATGACGGGGCGGTGCAGGCGATCAGCGCGGTCTACAATCGCGGCGTGGCCGTCACGCAAGGCTCGGACTACGCCACTTCGACGTTGCTGCTCGCTGCTTCAGTTCCGTCGGGCTATTACGCCACATGCCTTGCCGAAGGCTTCTTTCGCGTCAACTTTGTGCTGGACGGCACCATTACCGCGGACGTCGAGGGCGATGCCGATCCGGCCTTCGTGTCGAGCGCCGCGGACATCGTTCGACGGATCATCGACCGCGCCACCGATTTTGCGGATGCGGATATTTATCAGCCGAACATCGATCTGGTGAACGCCATCCAGACCGCGCAGCTCGGGTACTATGTGGGACCCGACCAGGAAACCACGATCGCCGACGTGTTCTCCGACATCATGGCCTCGGTCGGCGGATGGGCGGGCTTTCGCCGTGACGGCAAGTTCGAGGTCAATATCTATGTTGGCGCGGCCGAAACGCCGGCGGCCTATTACGACCGGATCGACGAGCGCGACGTCAAGCGCGGCAAACCGCCTTCCGCGCTGTCGCCGCCTTCTGCAAAGTTTCGGGTGGGCTGGAGCAAAAACTGGTCGGTGCAAACCGACCTCGCGGGCTCCGTCAGCGAAAGTCGCAAGGCGTTTCTCGCGGAAGAATATCGCTACGCCACGGCCGAGTCGGCTTCGATCAGGGCCGATCACCCGTTCACCAAGGACCCGGCCCCGATCCGTGGCTATTTCCGCAACGAGTCCGACGCTCTCGCTGAAGCCCAGCGCCTGCTCGATCTCTATGGCCAAACCAGCGCGATCTACACGGTGGACCTCGGGACCGAGCCGTTCACGCTAAATCTCGGCGATACTGTCAACATCAAATACCCGCGCTGGGACCTGACCGTGGGCCGTAACGGCGCGGTGGTGTCGATCACCGAAAACGCCGCCAACAACGCCTGCACAATCGGAGTTCACGCCTGATGAGTGCAGCATGTATCGCGCATGAGAATCTTGCCGACGACGCAACCGTTCTCGCTTCGACGCAGGAACTGTTGCTGCCGGTCTCGAACCTGCAGAACCCGCACGTCGCCCGCAAATACAGATCGGTCCTTTCGAGCGCCACGGTGGTGTTCGATCTTGGGGCGGCGATCTCGATAGACACACTCGCCATTTTCGGCCTCAACGCAGAGACGATCCGGGCCAGGGTATCGGCGACCGATTCAACCGGAGCGACGGGCGAACTCTACGATAGCGCGAGCGGAAATATCGACGCCGACTATCCGTCGATGATCTACCTGATCGGGTCTCCGGTCGTGGGGCGCTACATCAGCTTCGCGATTGCAACCACCAGCGCAGCCTACATTGAGGCTGGGCGCGTCTTTATCGGGACACGGACGCAATTCTCGATCAACTTTGCCTACAACTGGCAGCGCCAATATGTCGACCGCAGCGTTCGCGCCAAAACGCGAGGCGGCCAGACACAGATCAACCCGGACGTGACCTATCGCACGGTCGATCTCACCTTCGGGTTTCTGAGCGAGTCCGAGAAAAATGGCGTTCTCGAAACCATCGACCGCGTCAACGGCATGAGTACCGACGTCCTGTTCATCATCGATCCGGAAAGCACCAACCTGCCGCGCGACACGATCTGGGGGCTGGTCAGCAATCTAACGCCGGTGGTGCAGCCGTACTTCGACAGGTTCTCGAAACAATACCAGATTGAAGAGAGGCTATAGATGACCTTCGTTCTTGACGATCGGGTTCGTGAGAATTCGACGACAACGGGTACTGGCAACATAACGCTTACCGGCGCAGTGTCCGGCTATAAGTCGTTCTCATCTAGGATGAGCGTTGCCGATACCTGTTTCTATACAATCATAAACGGAACGGAATGGGAGGTTGGTCTAGGCACCTATTCGGCATCGAATACTCTCACGCGAACCACTGTCTATCGTAGCTCGAATGCTGATGCGCTGGTCAACTTCAGCGCCGGCACCAAGGATGTTTTCATTGATCTTCCGGCCTTCGCGGGCATGGACGCGACCGGCAAGACCCGGTTCAACAATCTGAACGGCGCGTTCGGTGTGCATGGCGCCGATATAGCTTCGGCGGCGACCGTCAATCTAGAGGCCGCGACCGGAGATCTCGTTGACGTCACCGGCACCACCACCATTACTGCGATCACGCTGTCGGAAGGCCATGAGCGCACGGTGCGATTTACTGGCGCATTGACGCTGACGAACGGCGCTTCGTTGGTGCTGCCGGGCGGGGCCAATATCACCACCGAAGCCAGCGACATTGCGATTTTCCGCGGTTATGCATCCAGTGTTGTGCGTTGCGTTTCCTATTCGCGGATTGCGCCATTTGCGACCGCGGCCCAGATGGAAGCCGGGACCGACGCCACCAGATCGGTGACACCAAGTGTGCAGCAGTACCATCAGAGTGCAGCCAAGGCGTGGTGCAAGGTCGACAGCGCCGCCAATAACACGGCGAGCTATAACGTTTCCGGCGTTACCGACACTGGCACCGGGCTAGTGACCGTCACTTGGGATACTGACTTCTCAACCGCCAACTATGCGGTCCCCGCGCAGGCGCTGGAGACTTCATCGTCGTACCTGTGCAATATCAATTCGCAGGCAGCCGGCTCAGTCGTTATTCAAGCGTGGCATGTCGGCGTCGGGCGGGTTGATATGTCGCAATACTATGTCGCGGCGTTTGGCGATCTGTGATGCCAAAGCGCATCGTCTACAATCGCAAGTCTGACGGTGGTGTCAGTGTCTATGCTCCGGCGCAAAATTGTCTTGCGATGATGGCTTGCGGCGGCCGCTGGAACGGCGAGCGCCGCGGGTTCTTGCACGATCAGATTGATAGGCAAATCGAGCGCGGCATTCGGTCCGATGTTGCGCAGCGTTTCGTGCTCGCGATGCAATTCGGCGGCTGCACGACTGCTGAGGCTTTAGAAATTCTCAGAGACCGCGATTGTGCTCCACATGGAACTGCAATCGAACTTTGGGATAGCGACGAAATTCCGTCTGACCGCTGGTTCCGGGATGCATGGGTTCGGAGCCACAACGGCGGGCCGATCGCAATTAACCGGCGCCAGGCGCGCCGCATCCATGCTGCGCAGATCGAGATCAGGAAAACAGAACTCTTGCGAGACCTGCGCCTTCGCGCCGCAATTGCCGAAAGCGATGCCGAGGCGCTACGGATTGGTCTACGGGGCGACCATGTGGCTGCTATCGCGGTACGCTCAGTGTTGCGCGATGCAGATGATCCGGAGCATTTGCGGTCGCTCTGGCCGGCTGCGCTCGGTCCGAGGCCGCACAGCCCTGTCATTCCAGCAAACCTATTTGGAGTCACGCAATGAACTGGATATCACTTGGCGCTGTTGGCAGCGTCTCCGTGCGTGACTCTGCCGATATATTGTCGTTCCGGAATCGTCTGTGGCTTGCGGGCGGCTATTATTACGGTGGGATAAACTACCGCGATTTTTACAGGGGCACCGGACCGAGTTCATTTGCCCAACAAATCTCAAACCCATCGGCACCTTTCGATGAGTACGCAAAACTCATCGGGCTTGGTGGAAGTCTATACGCCATTCGCAACAGTGTCTGGAAGGTTACAGGAGATCCGTCATCTGGAGCGCACTGGACCAAGATATGTGATCCAACACCGTGGAGCGCCGGGCTCAGTCATATCCAGGTTGTTACGCTTTCAGGTCAGATCATCTTCGCCATCACAAATAATGGCATCTGGTCATCAACCGACGGAGCAAGCTGGACGAACGTGCACGACGGGGCGGGCTTTCCTGCGACCGGATTCGCGGCCGCCGTTCTCGGTAGGAGTATTTATGTGTTCGCTGGGGCAACCGGAATAACGAATGTTCCACCCGAAGCAGTCTATGCTGGGTTCACGTCATTCACCGCCATGCTGGTATCCAATGATGGGGCGAACTGGTCGGACATTGGTCCGGTTCCATTCGCCCCGAGGATGTGGCCAGGCATTGCCCTGCTCAATAACTCCATCTTGATGTTCGGTGGTTTCAACAATGTTGCCAGCAGCAACCATGACGATACCTGGACGTTTGCTGCTGATATCGGATGGACGAAGATAGCGACGCCGACAAAACCACCAAGCCGGCACGCACCTGCGGCGTTCACCTATAATGGATCGTTTCATATCCTTGGCGGGAACAGGAATCCAGACGTACTCGGGCCTGGCTCCTTCCTTAACGATCTTTGGGTTCTTGAAAGCTGACGCATTGTTTGTCCGCCGAAGATGCGGCCAGCTGCGCGGGAATAGCGGTCCCGTTCGTTTAATTCACGTTTTCAGGATCAGTTATGACAGAGATCGCCGGATAGTTTAATGCGCCTTTAACTCTCGTACCATTGCCTCGATTTCTGATGCCTTAACTTGCTTCGGTTCCGGTGTTGTATAGACGACCGAAGCGCCGATCACGAGTGCGCACGCCAGCCAAAAGCATTTCATCAACATTTCCCGCTTCCCCTACGCCCTCAGTCCGTCTGTATTGCTAAGGCGCGGAACTTAGCACCACAACCCCACAGCGAACACCCCTGAAATCGCAGTTCTAGCGAGGAATTTCCATGGCAACTTTTACGCCGCGCGTGGTCGACATCTCTCACCACAACAAGGTGATCGACCTCACGGCCACGGCCGCCTCCGGGGTGTGGGGCGTAATCCACAAATCGTCGCAGGGCAGAGGCTATCGCGATCCGGATTATGCGCCGCGCCGCAAGCTGGCGAAGGCAGCCGGGATGCTTTGGGGCGCCTATCATTTCAACGACGGCTCCGACGTCGCCGCCCAGGTCGACTGGTTCCTGAAGTGCGCACAGCCGGACGACTCCACGCTGCTGGTGCTCGACTTCGAGGACAATACGAAATCCAACATGACCGTGCAGCAGGCCGTCGCCTTCCTGCGGTTGCTTGAGCAGAAGACCGGCCGCAAGGGCGCAATCTATTCCGGCAACCGGCTGAAGGAAACCATCGGGAAGCTCTCGGCTGCCGATCGCAAATATCTCACTTCGCATCGGCTCTGGCTGTGCCAGTACGGCCCGCGTGCGGTGCTGCCGAAGGGGTTTTCGCGCTACTGGCTCTGGCAATATACCGGCGACGGCGTCGGTCCGCCGCCGCACAACGTGCCCGGCATCGTTTCCGGCAACCGCGGGCTCGACTGCAACGTCTATGACGGCGACCGGGCGCAGCTGGCCAGCGAATGGGCACCGACCGGCCTGGGCCTGGCCGCGATGTTTGCGGCGGCGACGGATGACATGTCGTCGCATTCGCGCGCGGCCGCGGCCGATCAGCCGGACGATGATGCACCGGCGATAGCGCCGGCGCCGGCGTTGGAATTCGCACCGCCGAACGTGCAGCCGCTCGATCCCGCAATTGACGGCGACCCGGTGCTGCTGGACGTGCAGCAGCGCCTCAAGGGGCGGCGATACCCGCCCGGCATCCTGGACGGCAAATGGGGCGGCGGCACCAGGGGCGCGCTCAGCGGGTTCATGGGCGACCGAGGACACAAGATCGCCATACCGACATCGCTCGCCGAATTTCACGAGATCGCCGACGAAGTCCGCGCCGAGCTGATCGAGGCCGAAACCGAGGTGCAGCCGGACGGCAGCATCGGCTGGTACCGGCCGGTCAGCGAGGCGAGGGCCAATGCCGAGCCGCAGATCGTCAAGGAGCTCGCTCCCGAGGTCGCTCCAGTCAAGCGCAACTTCATCACCGCGATCTGGGCCTCGATCGTCGCCGCCGCCGGCGCGATATGGGAAACGGTCAGCGGCTACGTTTCGGAGGCGTGGGACTTCTTCACCGACCACAAGGATGTGGTCGACGATCACCCTGGCATTCTGAGCACGGCATGGGGATACGTCACCGCGATGCCGACCGGCTTCTGGTGGCTGCTGGTCGCCGGCGGGCTGGCCTTCATCGCCTATAATTCGTGGCGCTCGATCAAGACCAGCTTGCAGGCAGTTCGAAGCGGAGAGCGGCAATGATCTATCTCAAGGCTGCGATGACGGCGCTCGGCGGTGCCGGCTTGCTGACAAAAGTCATCATCGCGCTCGGCCTCGCCGGCGTGGCTCTGACGGCCTATGGCGTATGGCATCACCGCATCTACCAGAGCGGCGTCAACGACACCCTGGCGAAGATCGCCAAGGCCGACGCCGAGATGGTCGGCCGCGCGCTGGAGATGCGCCGGGTGCTGTCCGACTGCCAGGCAGCGGGCCGCGTCTGGGATCAGTCGACCGGGAGATGCCGATGATCGTTCGTCTGGCATTGTTGCTGCTGCTGGCGCCGCTGCTCGGCGGCTGCGCCTGGCAAACCGTCAAGGGTTCGGTCGCGGGCGGCGAATGCAAGGTATTCGAGCGGCCGGAATATGTCGTGCTCGGCAAGCGGCCCTACGATCAGAATTGGATCGACGGCACCATCGAGGGCGGCGTCGGCGCCTGCCGCTGGAAGCGACCGGCGCCGCGGCCGGCTTGACGACCGGTGCGGCGGCAGCAGGCGCGGCCGACGGCGTCTGCGCCAGGAGCGCTGCCGGAAACAGCAGGTCCAGGGTTGCGAGCAGGCGCACCGGACTAGCCCGGTGCCTTGGGATTGGCCGGTGCCTCGGGGGC
>OFQV01000081.1_pt1 | contig 31013 bp, 41 predicted proteins | sample 1542971 | NCBI WGS metagenome assembly OFQV01 (sample SAMN07774229, study PRJEB24372) | wastewater metagenome | isolation source: WWTP Cannobio (Effluent) | place: Italy: Cannobio | collected 2016-01
CGCATGAGCAAGAAGGCACGCGATGAAGCCGCACTGATCGCCAAGCGTGAAGCCGATGCCCAAGCCGTCGCAGCCATCACCCTCCCCACCCAAGAGCAACTCGACCGTGAAGCCGCCCAAGCCCAAGCCGAGGAAGCCGCGAATCTGGCACGCGAGGCTGAGGAGATGGCGCGTGAAGCCACCAAGCCAGTGATCGACGGGTATGTCGGTCCGATGCTGGCGCTGCGCTCACGCTCCAAGGCTGGCGCATACGTCAAGGCCGCGAATGGCCAACTCTGCTGTGCCGATGACGTCGCATCGATCCTTGGGGTGCTCCAACCTCATGACGTCATCCGGGCATGCGTCATTGCGATGGCTCTCCCCTCGAATCCCTACACTCATCTTAATATCGGCCAGCAGTCGATGAATCTGCGTAATAAGCTGCGTGGATGCCTGAAGCGTGGTGAATTCGGGATGGGTGTCCTGCGCGAGGCGGTCGAGGCGGTAGTTGAAGCTAATGAAGAGGGATTGACTGACGCATAAGCAGAGCAGCCCGTCGAGAAGATCCGGCAGGGTCTTTTCCGCAGGCAATTTTGCCTTAACTAGGAGCCAGACATGAAAAACCCCGAAACCATGAAGACTGCCGCAGTCGCAGTGCTATCTACGCTCGGACAGCAGACTGATAGCGCATACGTGAATGAAGCTCATCTGGAGATGGAATTGATCGAGCAGGGATTCATGGACCCACAGGATGCGATCGGCCTGATTGAATTAGGATCAGACGATGTGACGGGTGACCAGACTGTGATCGTCCTGCTTCACCAAGTGACGAATGTCATCATCAACACCCGTACGGGTGACGTTACCATCAACAAGGAGTGAATAATGTACTATGAGATCAACATCGCCAAGACGACCCATTCGGTAGCAGCACTTGGGTCGAAATATCGCCATTTCTTCGCGACCGCTCCACGTAGCATCACGACGTTGGATGAGCTTATTGAAGTCTATGACGCCCTGCGCGAGGCTTTCCCGCTGCCCGATTACATCATGACGGTGATGCAATACGAAGAGATCGGCAAGTCGGTCAACATGGACCGCATCAAAGGAGCACACCATGGCTAAATCCAAGCAGTTGACCCTACGGCGGCACATCGAGAAGATGCTCGACGTCTGTGGACCGAGTTATGGTCCGGTGGTCGGGCTGATCTGCTATAAGGCGGCGCACCATAAAAGGCCGGACCTAAAACACGAACACCTCATGGCGAGGATGCCCGACCAAAGACTGTCGCTATTCACATGCCCATTCTATACGACGATCGAATTGCGGTCGGAGTATGAAAATCCGCACGGTTGAATATACCATGAACATAGGATTGTGCCATGTCCCCAGCCGTGGTACAATCGAGATGTCGATCAGATCGACGACCATCATCAATAGTAAATAGGAGTTTAACATGACTGAACGAATGACCGCCACGATGCTTCTTGAATCGCGTGTAAACGATCTTGAATATCTCAAGAAGAAAGTTAAAATGGCAAGGACCTGCAAAGCCCGTACGGCCAAGACGATCGATTTCATTTATCGATCACTGGCGGCTGTCGAAGACCGAGTTTCGATCTCGATCTGGGACGACATCTACGCGTGGTCGGACGATCCGATGAACGCCGTTACCCTGTATGTGAACGTCAATGCGAGTGTGATCAGCATGAAGGCAGGATTGGTCCCCGATCTGATGGCGACTCTGCTGAATTTCGAATATGACGCACGCACGACCCAAGATCGAGCAGAGAATTCACAACGGATATTCGAATTTGTGCGGGAAGCGAATGAGCACTTCTGCCGCATCTATCTGACATTCACTGCAGTCATCAAGGAAGACAGCGAAGGCACCTGCCACCGAGTGCAAGTCGGCACCAAGACGGTAGAAGTCCCTGAGTACAAACTGGTCTGCGAGGAGGCAGCATGAATGCCCCCACCCCCCATTTTGACGCCAAGGCACTTGATATATACGCGACATTTGGCCGCGTGAAGCCAGTCTTGGATGCGCTCCATGAAGTGATCGCTAGCAAGCCTGACGGTATCCCGTCAGGGCACTTGTACGCAATGCTCATGGGGCGTGTTGATCTTGAAGATTATAACTGGATGATCAGCACCATGGTTCGGGCTGGTGGCATCACAAACACCAATCACTTGTTGAAGGTGGTCAAGTAACGGCTGAAGGGGCGTGACAGGTCCCTTTGGCGGCAGCTTTGCCGATCCCCCTCAACTAACCGGAGAAATGAAAATGGCACGCACCAAAAAAGTGAAGGCACCTGTGAATAATGATTGCACGACGACAGACGCTGTGGTACAATCGGGGTCCGATGACGGCACGGGGCCGGAATCGACCAACGAAGGAAACACCATGACGACTGAACTCGACGCCGTGCCGGAAGGCTACACCCACACTGTGAATCCGGCGCCTGAAGCCGTCAAGACCAAGCAGGAGATCGCCGCCGAAAAAGCTCAAGCCAAGGTCGTGGCGAAGGCCGCGAAAGCTGCCGCCTCTTCCCATTTGAGCGAAGAAGCGAAAGCCGCGAAAGCTGCCGCCCACGCTGAGCGCCAAGCACGCATTGCTGCACTCGCTGAAGGCCGCAAGTACAGCGGAGAGATGCTGTCGCTGGCTGACCGTGTGAAACAGGGCGCATATGTCAAGAGCACCACCGGCCAACTGCGCAGCACCGATGCGTTGGCTGAAGCACTCGACGCCGTGCCGGTCATGAACGTGATCGCGCTGGCCAAGGAAGTGCTGGGTCTGGACGAAAACCCGTACAGCCGCCTGAACACCGGACAGCAGTCGATGAATTTGCGTAACAAAATGCGTGGCGCGATTTCCAAGGGCACCCTGACAATCGAGACGATCAAGGAAGTCATCGACCGCGAAGGTTACGCGACCGCAGCACAATGGGCGGCTGAAAAAGTCGCGAAGAAGGCCGAGCGTGAAGCCAAGATGGCGGCAGCCAAAGCCGAGCGTGAAGCTAAATCCGCTGCGGCTGCTGCCGTGAAAGCAGCCAAGGCGACCCAGCAGGAAGCTGTCGCAGCCTGAATTTGACCAACGGTTCGCTGGCTCCGTCCAAAAGCCAGCATATAGTTTAATAGGATAATCATCATGAACTTTATCACCGAGCTTTCCCGCCTGTGGAAGAAGCCCACGGCGCTGGAGATCGCCGTCCATGACCTTGAACAGGCGAAGCGGGACTATCTCGTCGCCATGCAGCACGCGGAATACTACGCCGCGCAGGCCCAGTACAACGACGGCCTGATCTCGCGCCTGTCGAACTACATCAAGGAGAGTACCGATGCGTGACCACAAAGGCTACGAGGTCAAGACCTCGATGGATTGGCAGGACAAGCTCATCCTGTGGGCCTGTGTTGTGGTGGCTATCTTGACCGTAATGCTGGGAGGGTTGTGATGACCACCATCTTTTGGCTTACCTGCGAAGAGTGTTCTCTTACGCAACCGATGCAGCCGTGTGAAGCATGTCCGAACAGAAATGCACAAGGACTGAAATGACCACCATCACCATTGAACGCGCCTTCCTTATCAAAGTGCTTGACCAGCTTGATATAGCCCAATCGCTTCTTGAAAGAAGCCAACACCACGCGAAAATGGCGGCGATGTACGAAGAACTCCGCGCCGCCCTCTCAGCGCCAGCAACTGCGCCAGAGCAGATGCCGCTCGAAAGAGACTGTATTTGCCATCAATACTTACATATTGATGGCTACTCTGGTGGGGCTGCGCCAGAAGGCATTTACGGTGCGCTTTGGGTTGTGGTTGAAGGCGTGAGAAAAAAGTACGTGCTGGCAGATCAATCATCCGAGCCGAAGGATATGCCTGCGCTAGCAACTACGCCAAAACAACCTCGTCCATTTGTTCCCTGGTCAAAAGAGGCTGAAATGCTTGAGTCTTGGGCGGCGCAGCCAGCAACTGCGCCAGCCCAGCCATCCTGGCACGACGCGCCGACTGTGCCGGGGACTTGGATTCTGTCACTTGATAGCGGAATGGAAGTGCAGGAAAACATCACGCAGCATGAGATTGATATTGAGGCTACTTGGCCCGGCGGACGCTGGTACGGACCCATCCCGGAGGACAAGCCATGACCACAAGAGAAGCGTTTGAAGCGCAGATCAGGAAACAGTTTCCCACTGCCAATGAAGAACTGCTGCTTGGCAAGTTGTTAAATGGTCGCTATGTAAGTCTCGTCACTGAACACGCATGGCTAGCATGGAAAGCCGCCACCGCTGCCGCGCTGGAACGGGCTGCGGAGGTGTGCGTCGACATATCTGCACACCAACTGACTTTTCAGCAGCGCAAAACCGCTGCAACCTGCGCCGACGCTATCCGCGCACTGAAGGAGCAGCCATGAACCAACGAATCTGGCACAAAGGTCCACCGCCGCACATTGGCTGGTGGAACGCATCGGTGGACTACAAGACCGACGAATGGCGTTGGTGGAACGGATGGAACTGGTCATGGTTTGTAAAGTCGCACTACAGCGCAAAGGAGGCGGCAGTGTGTGCGCAGGTCCGCAGTGAAATCATCACACCTATCAAATGGACCGACTACTGGCCCGAGAACGCCCGGGTGCCGAGGATCAAGCCATGACCAGCAGAGAAGCGTTTGAAGCGTGGTCAACCGAGTGGATCGAAGAAGATTGCCCAAGCATAAAAGAGGCACTTCTTGAGCGCAAAGGAGACACCTATGCACAAGCAATCCAGCGAATGAAATGGAAGGTTTGGCAAGCCGCTACCGATACCGCGCTGGAACGGGCTGCATTGGTGTGTGATGAACAAGCAAAAGAGCCAGAATGTCCAGAACGCGCCACCTATTGCGCCGAAGCCATCCGCGCACTGAAGGAGCAGCCATGACCGCTGTCCTATTGACTATACTTGCTGTGTTTGCCGCAGTGGTGGTGTTTCAATTTGGGATGGGCGTTGTGTTTGCAGTCATTGAATTGGCGGCGGATATTTGGATTCAATTGGAGGATCTATGCAGCAAATGACTCTCGATTTGCGTTCAGTGGATGCGAAGCAAAAAGCATATTATGTGATCGAACAGGGCGGCAGGTATCTGGTGGTACGCAAGCTACCGAATACAGAGCCACTCATCATCGAAAATTGCAGGACAAAGCAGTTTGCGGAATTGTGCTGTGACAATTACAATTCAAGGATTTTGCAATGAGACTCGACAACATGGATCTCCTTGCGCGAACTGATTTCGCCGCGTGGGACCGAAACAATCTTGACCGTTTTGCCCGAGAAGCAGCGGATGAGTTGAACAAAAGTAACATGGACGCCAAGCGTTTTGTTTTTCTTGCCACCATCGCATTGAATCAAGATGATGTCGCAGCAGAAAAGCTTCACATGATGTGCCCAGACCCGAAAACCTTGGATGAATTACGCCGTGCCATTGACATGGTGATGTTGAAGGAGGAGTCATGACACCTCGCACCATTTTTGCTCCCGGATTCCCTGATTTGTTCGGTGGTATAGCGAAGCCGTACAAGATAAGGAAATGGCCAGCCACACAGAATCAAGAAGACATCGAAGACAAGGCGATTTTCCGGTTCCTTCGTGCGAACCCGATGCTGACCGCCACTCAAATTGCTGAGTTGATGTGTGAAAGTACCGACACCATATATTGGCGGTTACGAGTGCTATTCAAAATGGAGTTCGTGGACTATAAATTCGAACCACTGTCAGATACCGAACCGAGGAAATATAAGAAGTGGTTTGTGGTTGAAGAAGACATGGAATGGACAGGAGGCAAAGCATGACAGTTGAAGAGATTTGCCCGACATGCCAAGGAAGTGGGGAAGGGATGTTCGAAGGCACTCGCTGTCGTAGATGTGGCGGTAGTGGGGCAGTGCTGGTCGAAATTTCCGATGAAAGCGAGTCCGAAGATGAGTCTGAGTAATACCGTCAAGGTCGGGTACGATCAGAAAACTAAACGTCTGATCATGGCATATCCGTTTTATATGGCGGACATGGCACGTAACTTTCCATCCAGAAGGTTCAATCCCAAGGACAAGACTTGGAGAATGCCGCTGGTTCGCGCCAACATAAATCATCTCAATGATTCGCAGAAGCACGTCCAGTATGAGTTTACCGACGAAGCCCAATCCGCCATCGACAACTATTCAGAATTGATGGCAAAGCCAGTGTACCAGCCCTTTCCCTATCACCTCTATGACTTCGAAAAATCGGCTGCGAAACACATGCCAATGGAGCATCAGCGTAAATTACTTGACAAATCGTGGAATCTCCCCGTTTCTGCGTGGTTCGCTAAGATGGGGACGGGCAAAACATTTGCTGCGATCCATTTGGCGTGTGCACGATTTGCCGCTGGTCTTATCGATTCGGTTGTCATCATATGCCCTTCTACTCTTAGGACAGTATGGCGTAAAGAGTTTGCAAAGTATGCTACTGTCGAATATGATTTTCGAGTTCATGAGACTTCTTCCCGAACAATCCGAGACTTTTATAATGATCGACAGTCGGGAGTACTACAAATCCTTGCCGTATCGGTGGAAGGTCTTGGCGTATCAGAAGCCCTGTTTGATTCGGTATGTGGTTTCTTTCCCCACAGAACCGTCATGGTCATTGTCGATGAATCAAGCCGAATCAAAAACCCTGACGCACTCCGAACAAACCGAACGATTAAATTTCAGGGCGCCTCCAAGTATCGGATTATTCTCAATGGGACACCGATTGCTCTGGGTATCCAAGATTTATGGTCACAATATGAATTTTTGGACCCCAATATTATCGGCAGTGGCGATTACTGGTCATTCAAGACCCGTTATCTTGTCATGGGGGGGTACGAACAAAAGCAAATCGTCGGAGTGCAGAACGTTGAAGAATTGATGCGATTGATCGAGCCGTATACGGTTGAGGTCGGGAAAGATGTACTGGATCTGCCTCCCAAGGTCCCAGTTGTTCGACCTGTGCAGATGTCACCTGAGCAAAAATCGCTACTTCGCTTGATCAAAAAGGGAACAAGCCCCGACCCCGACGCGCCACTGATAAAAGTCGATAACGTACTTGAGCGTGTGTTGCGTTGGCGACAAGTAGTCGGCGGATGGCTGCCAAGGATGGACCCTGTGACTGAAGAAGTCATGTTGGAACCGCTTAAGTCTAATCCCAAGATGGACTCCCTGTTTGAAATGATCGAGGACAATTATGCCGGTTCGAAGTTCATCATCTGGTCGTCGTTTGTACATGAAATTGAATACATCGCGAATCGCTTGGCTGATAAGTATGGGCGCAGGGCAGTTGAGAGTTACTACGGTGCGACAGAAATGGATGCAAGATCAACCATCGAAGATCGTTACTGCCGAGATTCGGAAATGCGCTTCTTTGTGGGAAATCCGGCTACCGCAGGGCTTGGGCTTACTCTCGTATCGGACCACAATGATGTTATGGTCTACTATTCAGGTACTAATGCGTACATTGACAGAGCGCAATCAGAAGATCGGGCGCATCGCATTGGTCAGTTGGCCTCAGTTACCGTCATCGATATTGTCGCGGAAAAAACGATCGATGAAGTTATCATCGCATCCATCGCGGAAAAAATGTCCATCGAGACGTACGTACTTCAACGACTGGCAAATGGGCCACTAGACGCCATGGAACTAACCGGCTAATATAGGGAGCCGGGGATGGACAGGCGATCCCCGGTGTGGTATGATATGGGTGTCGGGTCGATGACACGGCATAGTAAATAGGAGTTAATATGAAAACACCTACCGTTTGGGTAGTGAAAGAGCAGTCTCATGGTGGTGGTAATGTCATGGACTATACCCCGGCCATGAAATATGGGGACATCAAGTTTATCACCCGCACTGATGTGCCGCTTTATCCCGATTCTGGGATTCGCATGCGGTGGGTTGATGATGTCGCAAAATTCGTCGAAGAATACGATCAAGATCGGGACATGATTGTGGCGACCGGACAGCCAACTTCGATTTTTGCCGTGGGACATGCTCTCGGTGTGGTGCGAAAGACGCCTCGTTACCTTGTGTGGCGTCGCGAGGACAATCAATATCGTGTGTGCGAAGCACCAATTTCCGTAGGAGCGTAAAATGGCTGACCTCAATACACTGCGTGCGCTCTGCGCAAAGATGCAAGAAATCCAGATGCAAAAGGATTCGATCGAAGAAGAGTTGTCACGCATTAACGGTGAACTCGATGAATTGCGTATCAAGAAAATCCCGGAAATGATGGCTGAGATCGAAGTGAAAAACGCGACATTCCCTGGGATCGGTCGTGTTCAATTGGCGGCTGACTTGTACTGCTCTACCCGCGCAGGCCGCAAAGATGAAGCCATGCAGTGGCTCCGCGACATGGGCCAAGACGGCATGATCACGGAGACGTACAACGCCGGAAGTATGAAAGCCATGGTTCGCCGTCTGATCGAACAGGGCGTGGAGACGCCGGATTTTCTTAATGTCCAACCATTTATTCGCGCCAGCATCGTCAAGGCGTGATACCCGCATTCACTCTACCTCGATGACGCCGAGCGAGTGGATTTTTAAACCCAGCGTCTGGAGAAATGAAAATGGCAACAGCTAAAAAAGAAGTCGCAATCGCGGCACCCACAATCGGTAATGATCCTTTCGCAGTCGCGGAAGTCCCCGATTACATCAAGCAGGGCCAAGGCCGTGGCAGTGAGGAAGTCAAATCCTCCGACATGGTTTTGCCCCGACTGGAAATTGTGCAGGCGCTCAGCCCGATCAAGGAAACGAACCCGGATGCTCGTGAGGGGATGCTGTTCAACAGTGTTACCGGCGAGTTGCTCGGTGATTCCGTCTACTTCGTGCCGGTCTACTTCCGCATGGAATTCCTGATCTGGAAGGATCAAGATCAGGGCGGCGGTTTCTTTGGGTCGTTCCCCACGATGGAACAGGCCCAAGAGCGGCGCGATCAGGAAGTGCAGAACGGCGAGAACCCCGACTATTTGGAAATCGTCGATACCCCCGTTCATTACGGCCTGATCATCACACCCGATGGCCAAAAGGAACAGATCGTCATTTCGATGGCCAAGACGAAAGCCAAGGTCAGCCGGAAATGGAACGCCATCATCCAGATCGCTGGCGGTGACCGTTTCAGCCGGGTCTACAAGATCAGCGCTTTCACGGACGAGAACAAGAAGGGTCAGAAGTTCAAGAACTTCGTCGTGCAGCCTGCGGGATTCCCGCCCAAGGCGATCTACGAAGAATGCGAACGTGTCTACCAGTCCTTCCGGTCCGGCGAGATTGTGGCCGACCACGCCAGTGCAGCGCCGACACGCGATGCTGGTTCTGAGCGCGGCGAAATCTGACCTGACCAGCAATTAATGAAACCTCCCTCCCCCATGTGCTTCTCGCAGTTGCCAATGGGGGTTTTCACCCCCGGACCTCGGTCCGGGGGCTTTTTTAATAGTTAAATAGTATGAAACTAGGTAGTATCTGCCATGTTCACCCGGAGTTAGCGGGATTACGAGCATCCGACGGTGCCTGTGCTAAATGTAAGCAGATCAAAAGCACTGAATGGAGAAGCAAGAAGCGCGCCCTTGCCCAAGCCTCAAAAATTCAACAGTCTGAATTTGAAATCAGGGCCACCAAAAGGGCCAAATATCTTAGATACGTACTCGCCAAAGAAAACAGAATTCCACCGTGGGCTGATACGGAGAAGGTCAAGGAAGTGTATCGTCTTGCAGCAGAAGTCGGAATGACTGTGGATCATGTCATTCCTCTTCGAGGGAAACTGGTTTCAGGGCTACACGTACATAATAACTTACAGTTACTTGCCGGTGGTGAGAATTCAAAGAAGGGAAATAAATATGTTCCCTAATATCCCCGCAAACGAGATAATTGGGTTAGATTATGAAACCTCTGGGCTTAAGTATTGGTCGCCAGATTTTCGTGTGTTTGGTGTTGCTGTTGCCTATGGTGATAGTAATAGTCGTTATTGGGACGTGCGTGATACTCCGGGAGTTGTGGAATGGTTGCGTGACTTACTTCCGGGCAGAAAAGTCATCGCCCAAAACGCCCAATTCGAATACCAGTGCACTCGACAGTTCGAAATTGACCCCCGATCTGTGAATTGGTACTGTACGATGGTCACAGAGTGCCTTATTAATGAGCACCGTTTGACCTATGGACTCGACGCTATCGCCGGGTATAATGGCGTCGAGTCCAACAAGCTGCTGCTGCTGGAGGATATCCGTGTGGCGATGGGGTGGAGCAGTACCGCCGAGGTACTCCGGAGGCTCTCTGAGGTCCCCCCCGCTATAGTAGCACCGTACGGTGCGTCGGACGCTCTCCTCGCGCTCCAAATATACCGGAAGCAGCAGCGAGAGATTGATCGCCAAGAATTGCATCGAGTGGTGCGACTTGAACAAGACGTCATGCCGGTGCTAGCCGATATGTCATGGGGTGGTGTGCGGGTCAACTTAGAAGCCGCGTACGCCGCGATCCCCGCGCTCGATGAGCAGGAGGCCGCGCTACAGGCAGAGATCAACGAAATCGCAGGAGGTCCATTCAATGTCAACAGTTCCCCGCAGGTCCGGGCGTTTTTCAAGCCAGAACCCATCAACAAATACCAATGGAGGCTCATTGACGGAACGCTTGTTGGACCGACGAAGGGCGGCAAGGGGCCGTCTCTTGATCAAAATGTCATGCGGGAAATCAAACATCCGCTTGCCGAGAAAATACTGGCTCTTCGTAAGACCATCAAGTTGCGCGACACCTTTATCAAGGGCCATGTCATTGGAAGTGCTGATGGGGATGGATACGTACATACGCAATTCAACCAGACAAGGAACGATGCCGACGCTGGGACCGTCACCGGACGTCTTTCGTCTACGGACCCGGCTTTACAGCAGATCACCAAACGCGATAAAGCTAACGCCGCGATCTTGAGAGCGATGTTTTTGCCCGATGCGGGAGATGAATGGCTGTGTGCTGACTATTCTCAGGTCGATTTCCGATGTGCTGCCCATCTGATTAATGATCCGGAGATCATTGCGGCATACACTGAAAACCCGGCCTTGGATTATCATCAGATCGTGTCCGACATGACCGGAATACCGCGCAATCCCCCATATGCTGGTGCGCCGAATACGAAACAGATCAATCTTGGATTGGCTTTTGGTGCCGGTGCCGGGAAGTTGGCTTTTATGATGGGGATGGAATACCAGATCAAAGAGTGGCGTGGAAAGATGGCGTATCTGCCGGGGGACCAAGCCAAAGCGATATTCGAGTTGTATCACTCAAAACTCCCCGGCGTAAAACAGTTCATGAAATCCGCTGAGGCAGTGGCGAAAGAAACGGGATACGTTAAGACTGCAATGGGGCGGCGGTTGAGATTCCCGACAGGGGCACACAAAGCGGCGGGATTGCTTTATCAGGCGTACGCTGCTGACCTACACAAACTTGGTCTGATTGCTGCTGACCGAGTAATCCGCGAGAACCGATATCCGGCACGATTATTGATGTCGTGCCACGATGAAATTGGAGTGAGTATGGTTCAGGACGAGCAGGTCAAGAACCATATCATTCAACAGTACACAGACTTTAATTCCGACAGTTCTGTGGTCCGGATGCGCGTGCCAATTCGTGCGTCCGGAGATTATGGTATCAATTGGTGGGAAGCAAGCAAATGACACATAACATTGATTTGGTCATGGATTTCCAGTACGGCAGCACCGGTAAGGGGCTGATTGTTGGTTACCTCGCGAAGCGTGGGGATTACGACACCGCCATTTGCAGCTTTGCTGTCAATGCGGGGCATACCTATATTGACGAGGAACGTGGAATCCATTGCATGGTACAACAACTCCCTGTCGCGGCAGTTGCGAGTGAGACTGTCAAAACTGTGTTGATTGGTCCCGGATCACTGATCCATGGGCCAACTTTACTCAGTGAAATCACCAAGTACGGTGAGTACCTCAAGGGCAAGCGAATCTTGATTCACCCACACGCTGCCGTCATCGAAGACTACCACACTGATCAAGAAATCGAATGGGGCATGTCCAAGATCGGTTCTACTGTTCATGGTGTTGGGGCCGCTGCGATCGAACGCATTAAACGCAACCCCATCAATCCGAATATCGCGTGTCAGCGTTTTGTGTCGGGACCGATGAAGGGGTTACGGGACTATGTGGCTACCGTGCCTGAGTACACGGAAGCTTTATCTTTGGCTGAATCAGTGATGATCGAGGGCGCGCAGGGATTCAGTCTCTCGATGTATCACGGCCAATACCCATACACGACCAGCCGGGACGTAACCCCCTGGCAAATCGCGGCGGACTGTGGAATTCCTTACAAATGGGCATCGTACATCAAGGTAATCGGCACGATGCGGTGCTTTCCGATTCGAGTCAATAACCGTGATGGCTCCAGCGGCCCGTGTTACCCGGACCAATTGGAATTGTCGTGGGATTCTTTTGCCGGTCTGGGAATGAAACCCGAACTGACCACAGTGACCAAGCTCCCGCGCCGAATTTTCACGTTCAGTGGGATGCAGTCACAGGAGGCAGCATTTCATTGTGGCGGGTATTGGGATACCCGAGTGTTTCTGAACTTCGCCAACTATTGTAGTTCTTCCGAAGAGTTGCAGGAAATCATCAATAAGATTGAACATCCATCATCATTGAATATGAACCCGCCGAAGGTGGCTTGGTTGGGCTACGGCCCGGACGATGCCGATGTTTGTGACGTAACTGAGATGCCTTGATCATGGACATGGATAACCTCGCACTGGAAGTGCAAACGCAGGCCGATCGGCTGTTCCCAAAGCGCACTGACGTCAGCATGTTTTTGAAGATGTACTCCGAACTCGGGGAGTTGATCGATTCGGACGGGTCCCACGACGAGTACGCCGACATTATGATCATGTTGTTGGATTATGGCAGCCGCAAGATGATCCCAATTGAACAGGTCATCCGCCACAAGATGGAAATCAATGAACAGCGGAAGTGGACACAATCCAACCTCGGAGTAATGCGCCATGTTTAAGATCGAAGATTTTCTGGCATACGAACACGAGTACCATGGACTTGAAGCGGTAATGCGACTTCAGTCCGTCAAGCGGTGGCATATGATTGAAACAATCAGGACGCAGACATTGGCAGAACATTCAGCTAATGTCGCGATGTTGGCTGCACTGATCGCTCATACCGCCCCCATCGAATACTTCAGTAGCCCTGGGGATATTTCGATTATGGCGCTAATTCATGACATGCCTGAGGCGTTCACTGGTGACATTCCAAGCCACTCCAAGAGGCATATTTCTGGCATCGACTCCTTGGAAAAATCAGTGATGCCGAAACAGTTGGCGCGCATCGCGCCGGTGCCTTCGGACAATGATGCCGTCCTCTTGAAGCTGTGTGATTTGGCGGACGGTATTCGGTTCATACGAATTCAAGGGCTTGATGGTACGGCGGTACATGCACAGGAGGGGTTGGAGAATCAACTCACCATGAAGCGCATGGAGATGAGCGCTCTGGGGTGGCCCGAGCATGTCAGATCACACGTTATGCTCCATGTGCTTTTTTATGCGTACGAGGCACACTGAATGATCAGGACTCATGCGGAATCGGTCTTCAGGAAAGAGGTCGCGCAAGCGATGGAGGGTCATTGCTTATATACATGGCACGAAGATCGGATCATTTCTCCAGGAGTTCCTGACCTACATTACGTATGCAAGGGACTTCCTGGGGAATACCGGGTCGGGTGGCTGGAATTAAAGGCGATATCGGCATTCAGGGGCATGAAGAGAGTCCATGTGGAACCGTCACAACACCAGTATGCGAGAAAATGGGGTCCACATATGCCGATTCACTTCTTGGTCAAAGTTGGTAATAAGGCTTACCTGATCCCGTCGAATATGAGTCGCGAAATTTCATTGGCGGTGGATGCCTCTTATTTGGCAGCTGCGGCGGACCATGTTTACGATATGGCCACCGATTTTCATACGTTGCCGGACAAACTAAAAACAATCACGAGGATACACAATGGCGCAGTTTAAAGATTATGATGGGGAGTCACCTGCCATCATAATTAAAAATACTCTGGACATTATTCACCTTCCGGGCGAGGTGTTTGAGGTCCGAATCCCCAAGACGAAGATGGGGACCATAAGTGGATATTTTGATGACACCACTGTCGCGGCGGCATTGATCGCGAGAGAGAATGGGAAGCATCAGTCTATATACATGACAGTCAATCCGGTTGACCCGGATTTATTGGCCCGGTCCGCTAACCGATTAACCTCCGGGTCGTTCTTGACATCATCTGATAGAGACATCGTTCGCAGGCGGTGGTTCTTGATGGACTTTGATCCGGTCCGCCCTGTTGGGATATCAGCGTCCAGTCATGAGCTTCAACTTACCCGAATCAAGGCCGATGAAACAATCGGTTGGTTGACATCAATCGGGTGGCCTGAACCGATCATCGCTGAATCCGGTAACGGGGTGCATGTTATGTACCGGGTCGATGAACCGAATGATGACGCCACTCGGGTAGATTTCGAGTGCGCCCTTAAAATGCTATCGTCGATTTTTTCGGATGACGCAGTGAAAGTCGATGTCACAGTGTTCAACGCGTCGCGTGTCTGGAAAGTCTACGGAACGATTAGCATGAAGGGATCGTCCACGAAGGACCGCCCACATCGCGTGGCCATGTTCACCAAGATCCCCAAGGAGCGAGTACTATTGCGCCGGGATCAGATTGAAACTGTAGCACGAGCGTTACGCGACGCGAAATCGGATGAATTCAGGCAACAATCCGGTGAATTCATTGAGGATATGTCAAAGTGGTTGACTGACAGGGGACTGACGGTTACCAGTGGTCCACGCCCCATGTTCGGAAATGAGGGACAAAAGTGGACAATCACCAAGTGTCCTTTCAATGAGAATCACGACAACCCGATGGTGGGGTTGGTGAATAACCGCCCCGTATTCAGGTGTCTCCATGATTCGTGTTCAGCGTACCGTTGGAAGGAATTCCGGGAGAAAATCGATCCGACGTACAAGGACCCGGACACCATCTACGCTCGATTGAAAGAGTGGTGTGACGGCACTGATCAGAACATGGATGTTGAGTTGGTGCAATCTGCGTGCGCCACGGGCAAATTGTTGACGCCTGTCCTCAAGAACATTCGCAAAAACTGCACCCGATCCCGAGTGCTGCTTCTGAAAGATTTAATAAAAAATGAACGCGCCCGATTCCAACGCGAAACCATCGGCGATAATAACGAACGGGGTAACATAATCGGTCTAATCAATCGTACCCGTCAATTTCAAACCGAAGGCACCGTGCCTATGTATTGGATCGCGGATTACGATCATCGGGTTCGGGCAGGAAAGATCGGGGACATTGATAGTGCTCGGTGTGGTGAACAACATGAAATCGCGCTCATGGTACGATTCCACACTGCTGGTGACAGTTGGGTAAAACAAACCCACGCCAGCCAAGTAATCAAGTATCTAGCGGAAGAATACCGTGTCAACCCATTGCGCGTTCATCTGAAACAACTAGAATGGGACGGAGTGCCGCGAATTAATACGTGGCTGGCAGATTACATGGGGGCCAAACCCGGCCCGTATACCGAAGCGATCGGACGTAAATGGTTGATATCGGCAGTGGCCCGAGCAATGGACCCCGGATGTCAAGCTGATCATATGTTGGTTATAGAAGGGACACAGGGCATTGGCAAATCACAGGCGCTCCGCATTCTTGGCGGCCAATTTTATACCGAGTATTCGGGGGCCATGACGGGGGCAGGCACGAATCATAAGGACATGGTGGCCGTTATTTGTGGTAAAATGATCGTTGAAATGTCAGAACTGGCCACTATCCGCAAAGCAGATATGGAGGCGCTAAAAGCTATTCTGACGACGACGGTGGATGATGTTCGATTGAGTTACGAGCGTGACGCCAAACCGTACCCACGGACTTGTATTTTCGCAGGTACAACGAACGAGGTGGGACAGGCGTATATCGCAGATTTGACGGGCGCCCGTCGCTTTTGGCCATTCCATGCGGGTGAGTGCGCGCCGGTCAACACGGTAGGCCTGAAAGGAATACGGGATCAGCTATGGGCGGAGGCAGTCGCCGCATATGAGAACGGGGAAGATTGGTACACGGTTCCTCAAGAATATGTCTTGGAAGAGCAAGCCGACCGTCAAATCACAGTTGAAGGCAGTGACCCATGGTATCAAAAGATTCGGGATGCGCTGACCGATCCCGATAGTTATGCGAATGAATTGTTCGTTGCCGTACCGAAATACGAGAGAGGGCTACAAGTAGAAGGTTTTTGTGTCAGGGCGGGTCCGCTGCATAATATCTTGGGGGTTTTGCTTCGCATAGATACCGCCCAACAAACGACTGTGGCGGTAACTCGGGCGCTCAAGATTTTGCGCACGATCGGATTCATTAAGGTCCGCCCCAGCCAGAAGTGGTATGGGATTTCCTATGCGTACGAACTGAAAGAATCATCGATTCCACATTTGTGGTCGGCAATCGATGCCGCTAGATCAACTATGAAATTCCCAAAGAAGGAACCGCACAGTTGATTATTCTTGATTCAAATTGTTGACGGTTTGCCCGGCATAGACGCCGGGCGCGACTAACTTGTTTGCCACTTCTTTGATCTTTTTGACTTTGACTTTACGACGCATGCCTTTTTCCATGGTGTCCGCCACTTTCTTTGGATCGAGCATGTCGTTCGCAATCTCAATCGCCAACTTCCGGTCGATCTTGCCTTCAAGTCGATCAAGAATGGCATTCGCTACAGTCACCACCCGGCTTAGTGGGTTTGGTATCTTGCCGCCGCCGGTGGCCTCGTGAATCGATGAAGACACCGCTTGCCCCGCTTGCGGCGCGGCTTCACGACCTTTTTGGGCCAAGTACTTGTCCCGCGCTTCCCGAGCCAAGTCTGCGCGGATCGATTCAACCCTTTGTACTTGGTTGGGGGTCAACACATCCGACAACTTTTCGTACCGGGGGGCGTTCGTGAGCGATCTTTTAATTGTTCCGGGTGCGTCACGAACAGCGCCAGCGAATGAAGTTGCCTTCTGTTGGGCTTCTTCACCGATCGCAGGGACCAATTTGTCTTTCAGATACTGACCAACTTCAGCTTGGTTGATCGGAGCGCTGTCCGCCTTGAAGTTTTCCCGTGCTTTTGCGAGTTTGGGTGCGATCTGCTCAAGAACATCAGTTAAATCTTGCTGCGTTTGAATGAGCAGTCTCTTTTCATTGGCGTCGGTAGCCTCACCGATTTGTTTCCCGAGAGAGCGTCTGATCAGATCCAATCCTTCCACATCGCCTAGACTCGAGAAAGTTTTGTTTTCTTCTCTGGCTGATTTCACTGCATCTTTACGCGCTTGCTTGATCGAATCTCGTTTCATCAACAGATCGATCTGCGGCTTCAATGCTTTTGCCATATCAACATCGACACCTTCGGCATACGCGGCGGGGTAGTTTACAGCAGCGTTGGCTTGTCGCGCCGCCTTATTCGACGCTTGTGTGGCTTCCGTGCCGGACACCTTCTCGATCTGGGTGATGCGCGCAGCATTTGCGGCGTCGTCACGAGCGACGTATTTCGAGGGAGCAATTTTTCTGGCGGTTTCTTGCAACCCACTGAATTCCGCCCGACCCACACCCGCTGCTGCTTGACCGGCTGTGGGGGTACTTCCGGGCACGATTTCTTTTGCCGTTCTTAGTGCATTGATGATCTGGCCGAACTGATCCCCGGCAGCGGTCATATAAGTGCGCGCTTTGATGGCACCAGGATTCATCCAAGGTTCCATCGCAACTCGATATGCCTTTTGCCCGAGCCACCCTGCGACAGGGGACACTAAAGGAATTGCTCCGCCGACACCGCCACCGATCAAAGCATTCTTGACTGTCTCATCGACACCAGATACAGTTGAGGGCGTCGCTGCGCCCATTCCCGTGCCCACGCCGACACCCTGAGCTATCCTAGTAGCCATACCCGCCGCCTGTGGCAGCCGTGATACCGCCCCGGCCCCGGACGCCAGTGCCCCGAGTCCCCCGGCCACATCCCAGGCATCGGGACTGCCCATCCCACGCCTTTTCATCTCTTCAAACGCTCTGATTTTTTCAGCGGTCCATTTGCCGACGACAGGCTCGTTGCCCATTTTCTCAGCCAACCAATCACCTGCATTGGCCCCTGCTTGGAACGCTCCGACGACGGGAGAAGCCACTCCCCATGCCGCACGCACCGGGATCGACCCCGCTACCATGTCCATCCAGTCAGCTTTAGCGCCTGACGAGGGAGCTGCACCTGTAGCGGTGGGCCGGGGCTGGACGGGAGGTACCAAAGGTCGAGCAGTGGATAGATCGAATCCTCCCCCTGACGATCCCATGGTGTTGGCCCTATCGGTCAACACTTTTTCGGCATCTTTCCACGCCGCCATCTGAATGGCGTTGCCGCCTCTGGACATTTCTTTACGAGGGGCAATCAGATCTTGGTCGTTGCGGGAGCGTGGCGTTGGAGCGCCACCTGTAGCAGATACCATGTCCGCAGGACCTCCCGGAATTCCAGTATTGGTGGATTCCGGGAGGAGGCTTGGTTCGACAATGGGTTTAGCCGAGGCCAGATCGAACGCCATTATTTCACCTCAATGAAATTCTTACCATCAGGACTCACATACGCCTTATTGCCTTTGGCATCTTGATGTAGGTTCCATCCGGGAGGGATCTTTGATGTCGGTGCCGGTGCCGGTGCGTTCCCAGCAGCGGGCGTACCGCCCCCCGCCTTCACCCTCATAATTTCTGCGATCTTAGCGTTGGACTGTTGGAATTCACGCATTGCTTTGATGAATTCAGGCTCAGACTGTGATGTCCGTGCACGTAACAACGCTCGGGTGCCTTTCTCGCCTTCGATCTCGGTGATCGCCCCCCCACCTTTGAGCGAGTCTTTATACGCAGTCAAAAACGCGTCGCTGAGGATCTGATCTTTGAGCGCATAGAAATTCGCCTTGTCCGTGCCCGGAACAAATTGGAATCCCGGTTGTGCGGATGCGCCCACCGATACCTCGAATCCTTTGTGGGGTTTTGCGCCGCCTTGAGGTATGATGATTTTTCCTTTCGCGTCTACATTGGCGTCACCGATCATTTGGCCGATGATGTTATTCACTTCATTGACATGTTGCAGTGCGGCCGGTAGCGCTGCTTGCGCATCGAGTGTGTTCTTGGTTTGAATCTTCGCGCCTTCCTTCGCGCCAGTGACCCGAGCTTGTTCTTCGGGGTTCATCTCGAAGTTGAGTCTGTCGCGTGTTGTTTTGTTAGATTCAATACCGCGTGCGTTTGTCGCGGATTCACCGGGGGTCATCTGCTTCTGCTGCTGGGCAATCACATTCGGGGTCGCACCAGGGGCATACTTTGGCACCGAGAACTGCGTGATTGTCTGACCGTTGTCAATACTCCCGAAGTGCTGTTCCAGTTGGTTTTGTGCGCTCAGGAGATTGAACATCATCTGCTGCCGCCACTTGCCGAACCCCTCGATGTCTTGAGGGATCGTCGCCAGCAGTTGTTCAGCCTTGTCCTGCGGAATCTTGCCTTCTCTCACAGCGTTCTGAATATGCGTGATGGCAGCACCGGGAGTGGTCAGGCCAGCGGCATCCTTGAGCGAGTCGGTCAACTTCATCCGCGTGGTTTCGTACTCGGTCTTTCCCGCATCGGCAGCAGACTTCTGAGCCGAAGCCATCTCCTGCTTTTGCTTGACCCGTGACCCGAGCAGCAGTTGACCCGCACCACCATACTGGTTGAGTCCCTGGAGTCCTTCAGGGGTGTCAAGGTTCGGGTTCGACCGCAGATAGTTCCTCAGACCCTCCTGTTCAGCCAGGGACCGGGACTTTTCGGTCATGTTCAATTGGTTCATCTGGTTCTGCTGCATCCCTCGTTGGATATCCTGAGCAGCGGCATACTGCCCAATCATGTCAGGTGCTTGAAACTTCCCGCTTTGAGCAATGAGTTCGTTGAGTGACATGATCAGTACATCCCGATTCTGTTTGCCGTGGGGGTGTAGTCATACGTACCATCAAGTGTCCCGTATGGTGCTACCGCTGGGTTTGAGTTTTGCAGTGAGTTTCGCAGGGCATTCGCCTGGTTGTAAGCACTCGCTGCGGTGGTCAGGGCACTCCCATAGGCATTTGACTGAGCCATCTGACCGGCGGCACCAGCCTGCCCAGCAGCGTTGATCCCGGCAGCGCCAGCGTTACCGGCCTGCTGGTACGTGCTGCTGGCGTTGCTTGCGTAGTTCTGACCAGCGGCACCCGTGTTGTTCGCGGCGTTCTGACCCGAGGACATGAGGGAGCCGAGGGGCGCGAGTGCATTGGTCCGGTTGGTCTGGTACAGGTCCGTGTTGAAGTTGCGGTTCTGGTTGTACTGACCCGTCTGATACGCACGGTTCGTGTTGAACAACCCCGAGTTGTAGGTGCGGTTCTGGTTGTACCGATTGAATGCGTTCTGGTACTCCTGCGAAGCCATGTCCTGACCGTACCGGGATGCAGCCTTCAGGGCACCACCGGAGATCAGACCACCACGGGCAGCAGCGGTGCGATCCAGCGCCTTCAGACCCTCGCTCATGCGGAAGGCGTAGCCAGGGTCTTGCTGGAACTTCTCCATGCTGAAGTCGCCGGGGTCTTGGTAGTTCCCGACCATCAGGTCCGGTGCCGCCTGATACCCGTTGGCATACATCCCGTAGTACGGGTCTTCACCGGGGATCGTGCCAGCCTGACCCATTTGTGCCTGACTCGCCTGCCACTGCTGCTGCTGTGCCTGCTGCTGACCATACAACTGGTCAACTGCCGCGTTCAACGCAGCCTCATCCACCGATGCGGGGGTGCCGCCTGACATGGTGTAGCCGCCACCGTCCATGCCGGGGTTGTTGACCATCTCGCCGGGGGTTGCCGGGGTCGTGTACTGCGCCAGAAGTTGCTGACGCAGTTGTTCACGGGTCTGCATCGCAGGCTGCGGCATCGAGGTCGCAGCAGACTGAGGCTGCTGGTACAGGGCGTTCGTCGATGCCGATCCAGCGTACCGGGGATCAGCCTGGAGTCCCAGCATGGACATCAGACGGTTCTGGGCAGAGAGTCCAGCGCCAACGTAGGGTTGGTTTCGAGCAACCTGCTGCTCATACATCTGCTTCTGAAGCGCCAGCGCCTTGTCGGCGGATTCCGCCTGAATCCGTGCCGCATCTGTCGCGGCCTGCGCCTGCGTGTTCGCAGCACTACTCGCACCCTTGGAACCAAGCAGTCCGCCGAGGATTGAGGCTCCACCTCCAATAGCAGCAGCAACCATGAATGTCATTTCAACACCTCGTTCTTCAGTTTGTTCCCGATGGTGAACATGGATGCTGGGTCATGTTCGACCAGTTCTTCCTCTGCGTCCTCAACGGTCGTGGAATCGACCCGATGGAACGTCATGCACAGGGCATCCGTGACCGAGTAGACCACCCGCTTGGTTCCCGGCTTGCTGCACAACAGGTGCGGACCCGTGATGACCTGAACACCGTCGTCGGTGGTCACAGCAACCGTGCCACTGACGATCATGTAGAAGTGTTCCTTCTTGTGGACCTTGCCCACCACCGTCACATCAGCATGACGGAACACCTTGCGGCAGTACATCCCACCGTGAAAGTAGTGTTCCGTGACCGGCTCGTACTGCGGCATCTGGACCAGCGCGGACTGAAGCGCAAGCACCCGATCCCTCATATCGAGGGGTCGTTCCTGCTCAACGACTTCAACCGTGTCGGTCATCAGGTCACCTCGCGCCCGGATGCCCGAATGTTGATCGACGTTCCCGCGCTGCAAATGGTCGAGATGAACCCGCTGGGAGCCAGAATCTGACCCACGATCTCGGGGAACGTGTAGGTTTCACCCGGCTGGAGCGATTTCGTCTTCGTGACCAAGTTCTGGTTTCCGGCGGTATCCCCCGAGGTCACGAGGTTGACGCTGATCGTCACCGCTACGGTGGTGTAGCAAGTGGCAGTAAACTTGTCGATGATCGTCGTGACGTTCGTCGCGGTGTACTGCGTGGTCTGGGACGCCTCTGCGATTTTCGCGGGGATGAGGACTTTGGCGGTGACTGTCATGATTACTCCTTACTTGGCAGTGTAGGTGGATGCGCCGGTCTTGACGTACAGGGTTGTCGAGGCACCCCCTGCGGTGTTCAGGTACAGAGTCCCGATGGGTTTGCCGTCACCACCAGAAGGTGCGCCGCTTCCGGTGATGATACTGACTTCGGTGTCTCCCACAAAGAACTCACGGGAAAAGACACCAGCCCAATGCCGTGCAGTGCCCGATGCGGGGTAGCCCAGGAACTCGCTGTTGTTGTCGTTGGGGATTATCCCCCCACCAGCGCCACCGATCACGGTCACAGCATCTGCGATGTCAATCCAATTGCTGCCAATGACAGGGGAGATCACGGGCGCATAGGTTCCATCGGGTGACTGGAGCGCCAAGCTGGTCGCAACCAGGGCACCGCTGACCACGCCACCGCCGGGGACGGGGGAATCGTTGGCATCATAGAACGTGTTGCCGACCATGACTGACCGAGCGTTTGCATAACCTAAACCAAGAAATTCAATGTTCTTGGTGCCCGACCCTGCTGTGCCGGTATACCTGCGGAACCCATTGCCGACGGCGGCGAAGTTGCAGTATGAGGTTGCACCCAACACCACAGCAATATTATTTGTAGGGTTTAGTGAGGTTGTCGGGTAGTTTCTAATGAACGTGCTGTTGGACACTAACACTGAACAAGTGGATGCTGTGAGAGTGCCATCAATCACCACATCGGCAAGCCCACCATTGGACTCAAACATGCAGTGGTCAACTGTCAGTTGCTTACACAACACATCCTGATACTTGTTTCGTACCCCTCCCCCTGTGGGGGTATTGATTCCGTCGAACGAGAAAGAGCATCCTCGAATACCCACGTTCCCTCCTAAAATCTCAATACCGACAGTGCGACAGATATTGATGGAACAGTGGTCCACTACCACAGCGTTCGGGGGCGACCGAAGACCACCCACAGTCACAGGGGTCAGTTCTCCCATATACAGACCAATGTCTGCTTGTGACAGTAGGAGGTCGCGGAACACACCACCGATGCAGTTGATCGCTTCGACGCAGATTTCATGACCCTTGATCTGCATGTCCCACACCAACCCTGACACGATGCAGTTCATGTACAGACCAGTGCCGGTACCAGGGGCGATGATGTCCCCCGTGATGGTGGTGTAATTCACCTTCTTGATGATCGAGAACCCGCCGATCCATGTGTACAGGTATCGGTAGCCGATCTGTGCTTCGGTGTACCCGCTGAAGTCGTAGCTGACGCACCCGCCTGTTGAGACTGATGTCCGGTAGTCCAGCAGGATGGTCAGACCCGACCCAGCGCCGCGCAGGGCAATCTCATTACCCGAGTCCTCCGAGGTGGCGTTCGGCCAAGTGATTGTCAGGTTGCTGGTGATCTTGTACCGGCCCGGTGGCATGTACACGATCCCACCATTCCCAGCACCTTGGAACTCATCAATCGCAGCCTGGATCGCGGCAGTGTCATCTGTGGTGCCATCGCCAACGGCACCGTAATCCTTCACGTTGATCATCTGGCGCAGCTTGTCCTGCACCGTCTGGGTCGTTGGGCTGCTGACACCGGACGCATACCCGATCAGGTCCGCGCCACCGGACGCTGCGAGGGTCGCCAGCGTGGCTGCAACCGTGGCGGCATCAGCGCCGTTCAGGTTGTCCACAGTCCAGACCTCAACGTCGGTGGAGGTCTTCAGGACCATCTTGTACATGCCTGTGCCCAGCCACACCGACGCCTCGCCACGGGAGTCCAGAATGACCGGGTTCGCGTTGGCAGTGCCACCTCCGTAGTTGGTGTAGCTTGCCAACGGTGTGGTCGTTCCAGCGGCGTATGTGTACAGCTTGCCACCCGACAGGGGCGCACCGTTCGCGTCGAAGAACTGGAGTTTGGGTTGGGGTGCGATGTTGGTTGTCATAGTAGTCCTACCGAGTACATGGCGAAGGTGGCATTGGGGCAAGTGGTCGTGGTGAAGGAACTCCCCGCACCAATCTCAAGACGAAGTGCATGACCGACTTGCGAAGATGAGATCGTAAACGGCAATGTGACACCAAATGTGTAGCCCACGAGGTCGGGAGCCACAAACGGGGTAATCGCCAAATTGGTCAGTGCCGCCGATGCAGTCGTGTCGTACACCCGCATCGCAAACAACCTTGACAGACCACTCGAATCAAACTGGAGAGATACGTTCATGACGAACATGTAGTCCCCCGCGTAGGCAGGGGTCAGCGTCCCGTTGGTCAGGTCAGTCGTCACACCGCTGCCGGATGTGAACCCGCTGGCATCGTACCCTGTGATCGCCACGTAACTGGCACCCAGCGTCCCGATGGTCTGAGTGGTCGAGTACTTGCGGATCGACCCGCGCCGGGTGTCGGTGGATGAGGTTGTCTGTACGGGAACGAACGGAGGTGCCAGGGTCAACCTCTGCATGTCCGACACCAGCGAATCAACACGCTGGAGAATCCCGAGGGGGTCGATGGGGGTCAGAACATCCGGCAGGACCATCTCGGGGTACGAGGGGATGATCAAGTCCTGCACCCGTTGCTCGGGAGAGCCGGGGATCAGGGCAGCATCGTCCGTTGGCACCGGGTACGCAGGCAGAACCTGCAACGCGGGGTCATCTGATGGGGTGACACCCTGACACACCGGACACACAGACCCCATCCCCTGCAGATCAACGTCGACCATGAACGGTTGGGTCGTGGGGGTCAACTGGAGGTCAGTCCACGAGGCATCCGTGGTGCCGCTGCCCGTCAGGGTGAACAGATTCAGGAAGAACCTGTACCACTCACGCGAAATCAGTCCGGTACGCTCATCAATGAACGGGACACGCGGGGCGGGAATGCTCGTGACATTCATTGCCGGGTGGGCGACAGGATCAACTGCGCCCCCATGATGGTGATCTTCACCGGGTCAGTCCCAGACACCTCGTACACGCGATCCCTGATCTTCATGGTCATGCCCAACCTGCGCCAGAAGGTCCGGTATCCATACCTGCCGATCTTGCCCATGCTGGACCAATGCTCGTTGGACCATGTGTGCCCACCGTCATCCGACCAGCGGAGCATCACTTGAGGGTCCGACCCCTGCCCTGTGTTCAAGCCAACACCCGTTTCACAGTCCAGTTGGAGAGTGTGCTGCGCCGTGCGGTTCAGGTCGTTCTTGCCCGTGGGCAGCGCACGCCAGGACCGGAGCCAGCGTTGGATCGAGCCGTTGTCGGCGTAGACGTTCAGGTCGAAGGCATAGACGTTCGAGTTCTCGAAGTCCCCGATGACCACCTCGCCGTTGTAAGCCATCTGACAGTTCCCCCGGTGGCGCACAAACTGACCCTCGTGGAACCCGGCCCGTTCATGCCACAGTTCCGTGGAAACGTCATAGACCCATGTGGTGTCTTCAGAGGGGAACACCAGCACGTAGAAGGCATGACCGTCCTGCTGGTACGTGTACCCGATGGCATCCGAGATGTCACCGTACTGCTGAATCTGCCACTCGACAGCATGGGTCGAGATGCGCTTGCCGGTGTACCCATTGGAGCGATAGACGATGCCTTGACCACGGGAGTCAGCACCGAGCCAGAACAGACCGTTGTCCAGCTTGGCGACAGAGTACGCGGCAGCGAGGCCAATCTCGTTGAATGCGCCCTGGATGCGCTGGAGGGGGAAGTCCGCGCTCCCCGCGTCATACCAGACCTCAATGGAGTTGGTTCCGAACAGCCATGCTTCCCGGTGGTCCACGATGGCAGCGACCAACTGGTCGGGGGAGCCTTCGGCGCTGGCGAACTCCAGCGGGTCGATGGCAGTGCCGTCCAGCAGGCTCGTGACCCAGACCTTCTGACTGTTCGGCTCGTTGAACACGAAGTAGCCGTCAAGGTAGCCGACCGTCACCGCGCCGGGGAAGTCAGTGTCGGCAATCTGGGCAAACTCCTCAGTGGTCGAGTTGTAGATGAAGCTGGGGCCATTGCAGGCAATGAACATCTGCGTCCCGTTGTCCGCGATGCTCACGGGTCCGGTGCCAGACAGATTCCCGATGTACAGGGAGGTCCAGTCTGCGTTCAGCCGGTACAGTTCCTTGCCAGATACCACGTACCCATAGTTCCCCATGCGCCACAGTCCCCGGATGGGACCATCGCCCACCGTAGCGAGGAGCCGCAGGCCGGGTGCGCGGTTCAGAAATGCCGCCTCCTTGCCACCTTCGGGGATGCCCTCCGCAAAAAGGTTCACCATGCGCGAGTCCGCAGCATTGACGCTGCGTGCGACATAGGAACCCCCGAGGATGGGCGTCTTCATCAGTAGTTACCTGCGTAGATATTGAACCGCTGCCTTGACACCATGATGGCATACGGGATGCTCATGATGTCACCGGGGTTGTTCTGGCTCTTGAGGTTGCGCTTGGACACGTTCGCAATCTGGGACACGGTGCGAGGAGGCTCAATGCCAAACTCAGCGGCAATCTCACGGGCGAGGTTGTACCGGAACGCACGCAGGTAGCCGGGTGGGAACGCGAGTTCCGTTGCCAGCGTGGCGGGTTGCGCCAGTTCCTGAACCGAGATGAAGTGCCACTCCAGCGCCCTGGTGGGCTTCGGGTAGATGGTCATCGCAATGTCAGGGTTCTCCATGTTGATCCACATGACCTGTGGATAAGTGGAGGTCACGGTCTTGACCGCGATCCCGTCGTACTGCTGCTGGTTGATGAACTTGATGCCAAACGAGACACCCGTGGACGCATCACGATAGTACGTGGAGTCATCAAGTGCCACGGGGCGCAGACCCACGAAGTCGCCTGTGGGTCCGAGGGTCTGGGTGATCTCGTCAGAAGGCCAAGTGAACTGCTGGTCGATGGTGTTGTAGATCATCAGACGCTCGGTGTTCCACGAGTCAATCATCTGATTCATTGCCATCAGGGCATCGGCGGAGGTTTCGGCAGAAGGAACTTCGCCTTCAGCCAGCGCACCGATCAGTCGGAGCGACCCATTGATGATTTCACCCGCTGATGCCATTTTCTGCTCCTTCGACGGGCTTGCGCCGGTTTGCCTTTAACCTGCCATCCGGTTTCTTGACTGGAGCCGCCGCGACGGGCGTATCTGGATTGTACGGCAACCATCCGGCTTTGAGGTCATATTCTGCCTCAAGATCGGAAACGGCAACCTTGGTCCCATGAATGGGGTGCGTGAGGTAGATGACCATGTGATACGGGGGACCGAAGTCCCCCGTCCTTTGTGGCAGTTAGCCGATTCGCCACGCAGACCCGTCGCAGAACACGCGGACGTTGCGGCAGCGGGGAGTTGCGCCACAGTCATCCCGGTCAACGTGATATTCGTCAGAACAGGGTCACTGTACGCGACACCCGCCGATTTGGTGTTTCCGGTCATGTTGGTTCCTTTTATCCAGCCCCCGAAGGGGCCGGAATTGATCAGGTCAGACGATACAGGGTCCACGCGCCAGTGCCGGTCTTCCGGGCACGGAACATGGCGGAGGTGGTGTAGGTCACCGTGGCAAGACCAGTGATGGTCCAGCCGGTGCCAACAGCCACTGTGATGGTGCCAGTGCTGGCACCAATGTTCACGATTGACAGATCGAAACTCGAATTGACCTTCGCATTGGTCAGTTGCGCTTCAAGCAAGGTCACAGTGGGCAACGTGTAAGTTGCCGCCGTGGTGGTCGTGTCACCGACCAAGATGCCGCCAGTGATCTGCGCCGCCGTGAGGGTCGCGGTCGAGGTTGCGGTCTGGGGTGCGGGTTGAATGCCCAGCGGTGTTTCGTTGATGTTGCCATCGCCAATTTGATAGCCACCGCCAACTGAGGGAATTGCCATGATGTTTCTCCAAAAATGTGAATGTGGGAGACAGGGGCCGAGGCCCCGGTCAGGTTAGCCCCAGATGCGGGTCGCCATCGAAGGACGGATCGCAGCGTAGCCGTACAGAACGTCAACACGACACGGCATCCGGTCGTTGTTGATGTCGTACTGGCGCACGATCCGCATGGAGATGCCGTTGTGGGTCTGGCGCGAAGCCATGTCCACACCCTGCGGCAGGAGCAGGTCAGCCGTCGCCAGCGTGATCGCATCCTTGTGGTACGACAGGTTCTGCGCGTACTGCGTCGAAGCACTGCCCAGCATCGTGACCACAGCGGTCGCCTGCGGGAACGAGTCCACAGTCGCCAGAGCGTGATCGGCGGTGTAGATGGGCGGGGAGATGCTCAGGGTGCCGGTGGACGAGGCAGTCAGGTCGGCGGTGACGACGAACTGCTGCAACGATCCGGTGGACTGACGGGTCTGCGGGTTGACCGCATACACGCCAGCGATGGTGAACACATCACCCTGCTTCCACGTCTTGCTCGAACCCGTGAAGGAGATCGGCAGCGTGGCCTGACCCTGCGTTGACAGGGTGCCGGTGGAGGTGATGGTCGTACCCCATGCGCCCGTGGTGTGCATCCCGATGGACTGGCTCATGTTGATCTCGTCGAAGCCGAGAACACCCGTACCCATCATGCCGTTCTTGAACTGGCGGGACACGGTATCGGTCGGATTGAACAGACCTTTCATGCCTTCGACCAGCCCAGCGTTGGCAGCAGGGTTGACGGTTGCGTAGCGCGGCGACATCGGCGTGGCGAACTCGTTCAGTTTCTGCTGGGCCTGCAACAGGACCAGCGATGTGCCGGGAGTGGTGCCGGGGGTGCCGACTGAGTTGTAGATCGACTTGTAAGCCGTCGCAACGTCAGCGTCGATGGAGGAGGCCAACTGCGAGATACGCGGCTTGAGGACACGTTCCGCGAAGTCGTCCAACTGCATCGTCAGTTCAGCACTGGTGAAGTTGATGCCGATGTGCTTCTGGCTGGCGACGGACAGCGTGGTGTACTGCTCGTTGTCGTCCTGCACTTGCAGCGCGGCACCGTCCGTGACCAGAGCGCGGTCAGGCAGGCGGATACGCAGCGTGGAGCCGATCTTGGCACCCTGCACGGCGAACGAGTCATCGTACTGGCGGTTGCAGTTCCGGCTGATCACCAGATTGTTTTCGAGGATTTCCAGCGACTTGCGGGTGATCATGTCGATGGTTAAGAGAGAATTGGCCATTTCAGGTTTCCTTTGCGTTGGTTAGCGAAGCCGTTGTGCTTCCAGCTTTTTCATCTGTCGGGCACGGTCCGCTGCGATCCAGTCCGACGTACTCATGGTCTTCACAGACCGAGGATCGGTTGTATCGTAGGTGGGCGAACCCACCGAACGGGCAGTGACCGGCGCGATGGGAGCCGGAGCACTCGAAATTTTCTTCACCGGGGGATCAGACGCCAACTTGGCCTCGATCTTCCCGATTTCCTTGGCCTGCACCAAAGGTGGCAACTTGGAAATACGGTCCGCTTCTTTCGGGTTGGTTCCGAGGTAGTAAGCCACATCGGGACCACTGTCCGAAGCCTGGATCGTCTGAGCCATCGCGGTCGTGATTCGCAGGTTCGGGTTGTACGCCACTTGGTCAAAGTCGTCGTACTTCCCACGAGCCTCTTCCTCACGCTCATGGTAGCTCTCAAGAATCTCGGACTGCTGCCGCGCCTGCTCCCGCTGTTCGAGCTTCTTCTGGGCCAGTGCTTCGGCGTAAGCCTCAACCGACTCAAACTGCTCGGCGGGCGGCAAGTCCACCGGGGGAGGTGGTGCTGCAACCGTCTGATGTTCCCGTTCCCATTTGCGCTGCTCTCGCGCAAGCCTTTTGCCAATCGCTGCGTCCAGTTCCTCCTGAGTGAAGGTCTTGGGGGCTGGCGGTGGCGTTTCTACCGGCGTTTCAATAACCTCAGTCTCTGGTGTCGCCGTGACCTCAGATTCCGACGCGGGGGTTTCAACCGCTGCTTGCAATTCTTCAGACATTCAATTTCCTTGCGGAACCCGGTGATCGCGCCGGTACGTACATATATTCTATCAGGTAAAACACATGCCTGTCAATACCATTCAGACCGCATTCACCACTTAAAATCTACACCGGATTCCCAGCATCCCACCATCAACTTCCGCGTTCAGCGTTGAAGGGTTCGCTGGATCGAGGCTTCTCAGGCTCGGGGACTGCTGGGTCCAATGGGGGGAAGCTGTCGGTCGGCAACTTAGGCGGAAGGACTCCAACCTTGTCGCTGGTGGCGAAGGTGCTGAACAGGCCGACAACAACAGCAATGGCAGTAGCAATGCTGGCCGCATCAGTCTCCGTGATGGGAAGGACATAACCAAACCCTCCAGCAACGCGGCACCCGGTCAGGATCAGGGCAGTCAGCGCCAGGATCAGGGCGCTGCGGTTCTTCCACAGGGCAGGCTCAGTGACAGCCGCGCCCTTGCGGAACAGGTCGAAAAAGTCAAGGATTTTCGACACGATCACACCTCATGTCGATTTCTTGAACACGCCCGTGGCGTTGAACAGGTTGACCAGCACGCCGATCACGCCGCTGATCTGCGGCCACAGCTTGCTGATGCTGCCGTCGATGACTTCGAGCATGGCGCGGACAGCCGACAGCTTCTGCTCACCCATGCCGGAGCCGGGGATGGCGTCCTCGATGGCCTTGAGCGCCGTGATGAGGGCGGGGATCAGTTGGAGGATGATGACGATGTTTCCCATGATGGTTCCTTGGTTACTTACCTACAGATTGAAGGTTGGACGCGATCCGCCGCGCCCACCCCTTCCCGAAAACGTCCCATGTGGACAGCCTTGTCATGAAGTCCAGCCGGTGCCCGTTGTACCTTGCTCGGATCGCGCTGGTGTCATTCTCACGGTTGATCGAGGCCAGCGTCAAGGGTCCGACCACCCCATCGTCAGCGACACCGACTGCCCGTTGCAGCCACCGGATCGCCTGACCGATGCCGCTGTTCACAGCGCCGTCGAACAGGTCGAACGCGAGGTCGGGGTGCATCTTGTCGCACTGTGCCCG
>OFQV01000082.1_pt1 | contig 30301 bp, 50 predicted proteins | sample 1542971 | NCBI WGS metagenome assembly OFQV01 (sample SAMN07774229, study PRJEB24372) | wastewater metagenome | isolation source: WWTP Cannobio (Effluent) | place: Italy: Cannobio | collected 2016-01
TCTGCGCGCATTACCCGCAATGGGAAAGGCGTGGGAGTACCTTTCGGGGGGGCCTGCCTTCGTCAGCTACTGACGCGCACCACACTGACACCCGCAGCGCAGCGGCCTGCACTTGATTGGTGGGGGTCGGGGCGCAGTTGATCATGCTGCCCGCAGATTGGGGAACCCGGTTACCTGCACGGCGGGCTGCAGCTGCTCCATGGCGGCAATCGACTGGGTGGCTGCTACGAACTGGCGCTGCAGCTCAGCCACCTCATCACGCGGGTCGATGGGGGTTGGTTGCGAGTAGCCCAATGCGTCGGCCATGTAATAGAAGCCGGCGTGGCATCCCTTTGCTCGGGCCAGCTTGAGTACCAGCATGACGTGGTCAGGGCTTAGATGCGCAGGCCGGTCATCGTTCAGGCAGTCCAGCAACAGGCGCTGGGCTGCGTCTGGGGCCTTCTCAGGCCACAGCACACAGGCCACCTGTTTTGAACCACCGCACGCCTTGACGCAGGTGACCAAGGCTTCAGTCAGACTATCCACGGAATACCTCCAATCGGGGCGTTACGAACGACGACGAAAGATTCGTATGCATTCGTAAAGCCTTCAAACGACACTGAGGACATGGCACACAACCACACCCAAAAAGAACCCGCCCAGCGCTGTAACGCGGGGCGGGTAAAGGCCAGGACTGCAAAAGGACAGCACAGGACCACGAACTTGGAACGAGAAATGGTGGGCAGCCCGCCTGACTACACTGATGGCTCTCACACACATCAACTTCATCAGGGGGCTACTCATGAAAAAAGACCAGGCAGAAGTGCTGAACATCGTGCAACAGGTGCTCAGACACGTACTGATTTCAGTGGCAGCGACCGACCCGACGAAAACAGAGGTTTTGTCAACCACTCTTGCAGCGGCTGCGACGAACACGGCGATAGATCCACAGGCGCGCCTGATGCTCCTAGACCTGTGCGATGGGGTGACGATGCTGTCGTCTGCGGGCAAGACCCGACAATAAATTGCATTGACTCCGACCACGCCTTGAACCTTGCGACCAGAGCGGCAAGTGATTCGGCGGCAGCGGCGCGGCGGCGCCATGCGATTTGTTTCTTTGGCTTCATTTCAAACTCCTTGATTTGCTACAGTTTCAGTAGCTTGCTGCGCAGTGTTGGCGAGGGCTGGAGCCAGTTCTGGCATGAACATGCGCGGGTAGGCCACCTTGATGGCAGCCGGAATCCCGCGCGAACGCCAGTTGTGAATGCGCTGCACTGCGTACCCACGCAACCCAAGCAACTTCGCGAGTTTTGCGGGGCCACCGTGCGAATCGATCAACGCACTGTCCGCACCAATGTTTACGTTTGGGATACTGCTCATTTATTCCTCTTGCGCTATGGTTTCAGTAGCTGGTTGCGCAGTGTTGGCGAGGGCTGGAGCCAGTTCTGGCCAGTAGAACGAATACTTGTCAGGCCAGCGCTCGCGGCGGCTAAAGCGGCCAGCGCTCTTGATTTCCAGCTGCCCAGCAAGTTCGCGCAGGCGGGACTCGGGGATGCCCTCCTCCAGCCAGCCGGAAACACTTGGCGGCTTGATGTCAAGCATCCGGGCCACGGACGTGACACCGCCGAGCACTTGGATGATTTCTTGGTCGGTCATTTGCATAGTGACCACATTATTAGGCATTCCTTACCTTTTGTGAAGTAGGTAACCCTAATTTATTTTAGGTAGCCTTAACCTATGTACAAAACCCTTATTGACAATAAAGTAAGGCATGCCTAATAATCTCTCCAACCCCGCAATTTCCAGCGGGAAAGGAGAGAAAAGTGCAGCAGCAGGAACAAGACACAGCCAGGAAGATCGTCCCACTCACGATCGACAAGGCGGTTTGGAAAAACCTCGGCCCCGCGCGAGGCATGGGTGGGCTGTATAGCCACATAGAGGGGTTTCGCACCGGCACGCAGCTTTTGCATGTGTATGCCTACGAGGCGCAAGCCATCGCAGCGGTGCCTGACATGATCAGGGCGTTGCTCAGCATTGAGCAGATGGCACGCGGCACCACCATTGGCCGCATGGCCCGCGCTGCGCTCAATGGCGCATTTATCTCACAGGAATGTTTTGGCCCGCAGCAGGGTTGCCAGACCGGACAGCCCGACAACACGGACGTCACGCCCCTGCTCGACATCGTGGAGTGTTTCGCCGCCAACGGTGTCGAGACTGCCCCGCAGTTTTGCACCAACCTCTATCCCGAAATCCTCCTCGAGCTTGAAGGTGGCAAATTGCCCTTCGGACTCGATGGTGAGAATTATGTGCCCCCTGCGGGCATTTTTGTACAGCACAGTGCCAATCATCATTCGCACAGTGTAGAGCAAGGCGGTGCAGCATGACCTTCCACCGCCTCATCAACCTGGGCCTATTCCTGGCCATCATCGCCATCTACGCCCTGATGGCCCATCTGGACGGCCCCAGCGACCACCAGGCACAGACTGACCAGCTCAGCAACCTGCAGGCCATTGCCCACCAAGAGGCCGCACAGCAGCGCATGGCCACCGCGGCGCAGGCCATGTGCGGAGACAACGCCGGCTGGCAGCTGGTGGACGCCACCACGGTGCAGTGCACCACCAAGCGCGGGTTCAAGACCCGCAAGGCGGTGCTGTGATGATGAAGACCTACCAAATGATGGGCGTGGACCAGTCCGCTGCCCGCTACGTCGAAACCAAGGGCAACCGCCGCCACACCTGTGCCCAGTTGGGCATCTGCCAATGCGAGGGCTTTGCCTGCCAGCCCGGACACATCTGCGAGCGCCAAGCCGAAGACGCGCCCACACCGTCACCAATCGAGCGCATCAGCTACTGGTGCGCCGTGGCACTGCTCAGCGTAGCGAGCGCGGTGGTGTTTTCTGGCGCGACTGTGTACCTGTACAGCCTGTAAGGAGCCATACACCATGGGCCAATCTAACCACCTGCCGCCTGCCGATCTGCCACCCGTGACCGAAGCCCACCTGCAGGCCGCATTCACCGCCATGCGCTGGTATGGCTGGGGCTACAACGCCGCCATGCGTGAGCCCATGCTGCGCAAGCAGGTGGAGTGCCGCGCCGCCATCATGCGCACCGCCGAATGGGAGCGCACCACCCAGCGCACCGTGGTGCCTGTCAAGCGCGTGAAGCTCGGCGTGGACGGCCACCCCATTGGCTGGTGCACCCAGATGGTCAACGGGCCGCGTGCGGCCATTCAACAACCTGACATTTTCAACCAACCCGAAGGGACAGACTTTCAATGAAATCATTTAATCAACTGCTGGTAGACCTGAACGACGGTTCTACCTTGGCGGGCCTAACCGGCGACCTGGCCGAGCTGCTGCAAGCTGTGCAGAACACCGGGCGCACAGGCAGCATGACGCTAAAAATCAAGATTGCATCCGCCAGCAAAGGCGGTGGCGATGTGGACAAGATCACCATCATGGCCGACCGCAAGCTGGAACTTCCCAAGCCCGAGCAACCACAAGACTTCTTCTGGCTCACCGACAGCGCAGAGCCAACCCGCCAGCACAGCCTGGATTTGCGCGATGCGCAAGACATGCGTGGGGGTATGCGCCAGGCACAGGCAACAGGCACCAATGACGCAACCGGGCACATCGTCAATGCCCTCACAACCACCGACGCCAATGGCGCTGTCACCTTCAAGGATGTCAAGTAATGGACCCCATCAACCAACCCAACGCAGCCGGAAAAATCGCCATGAATGAAGCCCTGCAAATCAGCGGCGTGTTGTCTGCACTGACAAGCGCTGCCACCGCCGTCTACAACAGCGGCGACTACCAGCACGCCATCGTGCCGCAAGGCTACAAGCTGGAGGACATTTCTCGCGCAGTTGAAAAAATGCAGCCCGCACCACGCCGCAAAAGCGGTGCGGTGGCATTGAAAGACCTGGACAGCCTGCTGCTGTATTGCGCCGATCAAAACCAAGACGGCGACAAAGCCCGCGCTGGCGTCACAGGCTACATCTACGCAGACCCAGACGCCCGCAAGATCACCGCAGTTTTCAACGACAACCGCGAACCCGATGCACCCGGCTGGCGCGACCACCGCGCCGAGTACAAAGCCGAATACACCCCAGAATTTGCCAAATGGATGAGCAAAAACAAAGACCAGTTTGGCCAGACCGAGTTTGCTGAATTCATTGAAGACAACATGGCCGACGTCACCGCACCGGCCGCCACCGCGTTGCTGGAAATGGCCACCACCATCCAGGCCAAGACCGATATCAATTTCAGCAGCGCCAAGCGCCTGCAAAACGGCCAGGTGCAGCTGCAGTACACCGAAAACATCGATGCACGCGCCGGGGCCAATGGAGCCATGGAGATACCAAAAGAGTTCACGCTGGGCCTGCGCATTTTCAAGAACGGGGCGGGCTACAAGGTGCATGCACGGCTGAAGTACCGGCTGCACGGCGGCGCAATCAAGTTCTGGTATGAGCTGGACCGCGTGGAGCGAGTGATTGAAGACGCCTTTAGCGGCTACGTGGCCACGCTGCGTGAGCAAAGCGGGTATGTAGTTCTGCTGGGCACGCCTTAACGATTACGGGGGAAAACGATGCTGTGTTTGTGCAGGCGGTAAAGCCATTTATAGAGCCAACAGCGTTGCCAGTACCCCACCAAACATGATGACCGCAAAACAACCCACCATCATCGGCCTCACCGGCTACGCCGGCACCGGCAAAGACACCGTGCGCGAGCTGCTGTGCACCAACCACGGATTCGAGGGCATGGCCTTCGCTGATCCCATTCGCATGATGCTGCGCGAGCTGCTGCTCTCCAACGGCATCACCGACGCATGGATGCAGGACCGCCAGCTTAAGGAGGCCATCATCCCCGCCCTGGGCGTGAGCTATCGCCACATGGCGCAGACGCTGGGCACCGAGTGGGGCCGCAGCCTGCATACCGACTTCTGGACCCGCACGGCCGGCGCTTACATCGATGACGCCAACCAGCAACCCGGGACGTTCAACGCTTCATTCGTCGTCAGCGATGTGCGCTTTGCCAACGAGGCCCAGTGGGTGCGCGAGCGCGGCGGCGTGATCTGGCGGGTGGAGCGCAGCGCGGCCGTGCCCGTGCGGGCCCATGCCAGCGAGGCCGAGATTTACCACATCCACGCAGACGCCGTGGTCGACAACAACGGCTCTATCGACGACCTGCAGCTGCAAGTCAGCCAACTACTGAACGGAGCAACCGCATGACCAAAAAGAAAGCCATCACCCGCGAGCAATCCGAAGCCCAGCGCAACGCCTGGTCATCGGGAACGCCGTCGCTGATCCAGGAGCGCGCCACCGAGTTCAACCAGCGCATGCGCAAGCTGTGCTACTCGCCCACGCGGATCTGCAACAGTAGCATGCCCCGCCATGACCACTACACCACCGGATTTGGCGAGGTGATCCAGCCCGTGCGGCCGGGTTCGGATGACCACATGGCGCATCCCAGCCTGTTCATTGGGCGCAGGAGCTGGCGCGATGGGCGGGTGGAGGTGCTGGGATGAAACCCCGAAACCCATTCGCCCCCATCACCTACACCATCATGGACGAACTGATGGCCAGCCCGACGCACCCGCTGCCCGAGAAAAGCCGCCTGCACCAGCTCACCGTCATGTGGCAGGGCCTGGCATCGCTGGAGACTGCGCCGCACCCCACCAAGAACGACTGGCGCGTGGTGTCGGATGCGGTCAACCTAATGGAGACGTTCATCCGCGAGATGGGCATCTGCGAGGACAACAGCGGCCTGCTGCTGGACGCCATCACCGCGCTGGCCCTGGCTGGCAAGCGCACCGTCGATGAAGGCAAACCCCTGCGCTTGGACGGCCCCGGCATCCAGGCCACCCGCGCCGTTCTGGAGGACTACGCGGCCCTGCTTGACGTGCTGCCCCACCGCACCGTCGTGCAGTGCCACCGCCACACCGAGCGGCGCATGCGCAAGATCATGCACGGCATGCGCCAGGCACACGACATTGAGGTTATCGACCTATGAACGACGTACTCAACGAGGCCGAAGTGGCCGAGATACTGGACTGCGAGCCCTCGACGGTGCAAGAGAAAGCGCGACTGGGCGAACTGCCGGCGATCAAGTTTGGCCGGTCGTGGAGGTTTCCCCGCGTGGCGTTGCTGGAGTCGCTCAACGCCAGGGCGCTGGCCAATAAGCCGAAGGCTGCGCCCATGAAGGCGGTGCAGATTGCAGCGGTGCGTAGGCGGCCGCCTGCGTTGCCGAGTATGGACATTCAAGGGGGTAGCGTTTGATGACTGACCAAATCCAAGCCTTCGGCCTCTACATCGTCATCCCCATCTGCGTGTCGATTGTGATCTGCACGGCGATCCAGTACCTGATGAATCGGAAAAATTAACGCTGGAGTTGAACGATGAACGAAGTGAATACGGTCGAACGACCTGTTAAACAGTACCCGCTGGATTTGCAGAACTGCTCTGGCGACGATGGGCCTGGTGTCATGAGCAAAGGCCACCACGACTTTGAGAAATTCAAAGCCGAGGCCGTTACCTGGTGGGTAGACAGTCTTGACGGATGGGACGGCCCACGCCATGAGTGGTGGCGGGTGGTTCCCGACCCGACCGGGGATTACAAGTGCTTGTATCACCCGGCGAAACCGGGGGCACGCGGAGCTTTCCCCGTGACCGTCATGGACCACTACTGATGCCAGTACCGTTTAACGCCGGAAATAAGCCGCCGCAGGTCGGCCTTGATTGACCTGTTATGCAGCAACTGGAGAATCTATGAGTGAATACGACACCGCAGACATGAAGAACCTGCACTACCACGCCTTCAACTACCGCAACGCCCACAGCACACAAGCAGGCAACGACTTCAATACGCTTGAGGAATTTGTGAGCAAGATGTGCATAGCCGCTAGCGAACGCTGGCGTGATGAATGGAGCGAACAGTGCAACGATAACCAGATACTGCACAACACCTGTGACGAGGCTATTGCGTTCGCCAAAGAGATGACAAAGGAGCGGGACACCTTGGCCGCAGTGCTGGCCGAGATTGCACAGATAAACCCCTACGACACCAGCAGCATGGGGTTTGTCGTGGCAAAAGCTCAAGCCGCGATTTTGCGGCATAACGATCTAGGTAACCGGCGCGCCGCTTTTGGCGCGTCCGTGTTGACCGACGAGTTAGCCGGCAATGGTTGAGGACGCCGCACTCGCCGTACTGCCAGAGCCGACTTTTGTCGTGAGCTACGGCGCAGGCACGAACAGTACGGCCATGCTGATAGGACTGCATGAGCGCGGCGAGCGCCCGGACTTGATTTTGTTCGCGGACACAGGAGGCGAGAGGCCGGAAACCTACCGCCACCGGGACGCGGTAAGCGACTGGTGCGAAGGGGTTGGATTTCCTCGGATCGTGACGGTAGCTGAAGCGGTGAGCCTTGAGGCCGACTGCCTTACACGCGGCGCACTGCCTGGGATTGCGTATGGCTTCAAGAGTTGCAGCGACCACTACAAGATAAGGCCACAGAAGCGGTGGCTTAAAGCGCAGGGGATAACCGCGCCGTGGTTTTGGGTTGGCATTGATGCAGGCGAGGCGCACCGGGCGAAGTATGAGGAAACGCGCTACCCGTTGATTGAGTGGGATTGGGGGCGCGAAGAATGCGTGGAAGCGATCCGCCGCGCAGGACTGCCACAACCGGGGAAAAGCGCCTGCTTCTTTTGCCCGAGCAGCAAGCCGCATGAGATTTTGGAATTAAAACGCCTGCACCCTGATTTGATTCAGCGGGCGCTGGCGATGGAAGCGGGGGCAGAACTGACCAGCGTTAAGGGTTTGGGCCGCTCGTATGCGTGGGCAGACCTAGTGAGGTACGACGATGCACAGATGGATATGTTCAGGGGCACGGTCGAGATACCGTGCGGATGCTTTGACGGCTAACGCCCGAAGTGAGGCGCGGCCCGCTTGCGGGACGTCGCGCTCGACTGAAGAGTTAGGCCAACAACTGAAAGGACGATGATGAATAAGATTGAACGTGACGGAATGGTGGCGGTGCTGGTCTCTTCTGGGTTTGGCGCGGGATGGAGCACCTGGAACAGTGAATACCGCGAAACGCTGTGCATGGACGCTGAGATTGTGCAGGCGGTTCTGGACAAGGATATTGACAAGGCGGTGGAAATTGCCAAGCAGAAATGTGGCGATTTCTACGAAGGAGGGGCGCAAGACCTGTCCGTGAAGTGGGTGAAGAAGGGCGCGGCCTTCGAGATTGACGAATACGACGGCAGCGAGTCGCTGCATGTGATTTGCGACCATGACTATCTGGTGGCCTAACGCCGGAGATAAGCAGTGAGCGAAACGAATCTGATTGATCGACCTGTTATGCAGATGGTTACCGTAGCCGTGCTTTTTGCACGCGAGGACAGCCACTACAAGACGCTGCCGCAGTGCGACGTGTACGACATGGCCCGCGATGCCCGCACCTACGATGGCCCGCACCCGGTGGTAGCGCACCCGCCGTGCCGAAGCTGGGGAGCCTTCGCCATGTTTGCCAAGCCAAGACCCGATGAGCGCAACCTGGCCCGCCTGGCTGTGGCCCTGGTGCGCGAGTTCGGTGGCGTGTTGGAACACCCGCACACCTCGAAGCTGTGGCCAGCGCAGAAACTGCCAGAAAACGGTGAACGCGACCAATGGGGGGGATGGACGCTGACGATAGACCAGCACTGGTGGGGGCACAAAGCGCAGAAAAGGACGCGCCTTTACATCGTTGGCTGTGAGCCTGTAGAGATACCCGACATGCCGATGAAACTTGGAGAGGCTGAATATGTCGTCGGCGACGTTGGGCGCTCCGGGTACATCTGCCGGTGCGGGCACAGGTTTGCATCTTCGCTTGGTAAGTATGGATGCCCGAACTGCTGCGGAGACAGTGGCGCGGCGCGAACTGCAAACCGGCCAGAAATAAGCAAGGCCGAACGCGAACACACGCCGCCCGAGCTGGCGCAATGGCTGGTTGACCTGGCCGAGCGCTGCAAGCGGCATAACGCCGAATTCAGCGGGCGGCCGAAGGCCGGTCCGCTGGAATGACGTGTTAGGCCGCGATTGCAAGGGATAAGAAGATGAAAAAACCGAGACTTCTGGATTTGTTTTGCTGCGCGGGCGGCGCTGGAATGGGCTACGCCCGCGCCGGGTTCGAGATTACCGGCGTTGATGTCGTGCGCCACCAGAACAACCCGCACGCGGTAATTGTGGCCGACGCCCTGACGCTGGACCCGGCATGGATAGCGGAGCACTTTGACGCGGTGCATGCCTCGCCGCCGTGCCAGGGTTACACCACCATGCGGCACGCACCGGGCGCGAAAGGTGCGCCGCGCCTGATTGGGCAAACGCGGGAATTGCTGCAAGCTGCTGGCCTGCCGTGGGTGATCGAGAACGTGGAAGCGGCAGCGGGCGAAATGCAAAGACCCGTGCTGTTGTGCGGCACGATGTTTGACCTTGGTGCGCAAGGCCACGACCTGCAAAGGCACAGGCTTTTTGAGACGAGTTTCCCGGTTGCGCCTCCGCAATGTCGGCACACGGAACGCCCGGTGATCGGGGTGTATGGCGGGCACGCCAGAAACAGGAGTTCGAAGCACGGCGGGCGCGGGACAAAGGATGTTTGGGACGGAGGCCACAAAGCCGCCGCCTCAAAGGCGCTCGGGATTGACTGGATGACGCTCGGCGAACTGAGCGAGGCAATACCGCCAGCCTACACCGAGTTTTTAGGATGGCAGCTACGGGCGGCAATGATGCTGCGCCTAGGGGCCTAACGCAATGTAAACCACATCGCCACTGCAACATAACATCATTTGAACAGTGGCTTAAATGCTGAAAATCCCCGGCAAGTCTCACGCCTTAGCCGTGGGCTGCTCTCATAAACGTAGCGGCAAATACCGCAAAGGAATGAAATGATCGACAAAGAAACCATCCTGCGCCTTGCGCGTGAGAGCGGCCTAAATGACTTTGGTATTGCGTGGCAACTGGACAAGTTGCAAGCCTTCTCCACCGCGATCCTCGCCCACCGTGCAGAGAGTGGTGTGGAGGTGCCGGAACCACAGCCCGTAAACGAAAGCGGGTCAACCATGACAGTCATACGCTGGATGGTCGAGACACCCCATGGCTGGGTTGGAGCGTGGGACAAGGGCGCGATTACAGGGCTGCTTCTTGACTACGGCAACGCCCGCGCAGCCGAGCCGCCGTAATCAAGCGGCTGGCCGCAGGGGTGAACGTGGAGCCGGTTGGAAGCGTTATAGAGCACGTTGGGGTCACACGCTGTTTTGGCGCTCTGCCACGGGCAATCCTTGGCCAGGTGATGCCCCACCCGGCCGCATAGGGTGCAGGCTATTTGGGCCATGCCTCGCTCAGGGTGCGGATGTCGTTGGCGTGTCGGTCAGCTTTTTCCGCCAGGTCTCCGCCAGCTGTCGCCACTGTTCCGAGTAGCTCACTGAGGGCAGTGGCTCGCTCAAGGCAGGCGGCCTGGGAAGCACTGGCGGCTCGCAGGGCGCTGGCGGCAGCGTCGTGCAGGCCGACAAGTGCAGCACGGCTGCCATCAGCAGCACGACGCAGATCCACTGCACGGACCGCCGCAGCGCTTTGCGCCTCGATGACGTTGTCCGAACGGCGGATAGCCGTCGCTGCGCTGAGTCGCTGGTCAACCAGAATCTGTTGTGCACGGGCGGTCTCCTTTGCGCCGTAGCGCCATGATTGGATAGTCCAGCCGCCGATGAAGCTGCTGGCGGCGATGACGGCGGCGATGATGAGTTGGAGGTTCATGGGTAGAACACCCGGCGGCCCGAGCCTGGGGCGCGGGTGGTCCAGTGGCTCCAGCCGGGGGTGGCCTCGGGCGCCTCGATGTAGATGCCGTGCACGGCCAGGCGGTCCTGGTGGGTGACGCACCACTGGTCAATCTCGCCGCGTGGGTCGTAGCGGTCAACCGCCAGCCCTTCCTTGTGGCTGCTGTTGGGTGCGCCTTGTGGGCAGTTCTGCGGGCGGAAGCCGCCAAAGGTCTGGCCGCTGACGCCGCTGTGGGTGGCCGGGTTGTCCGGGAAACTCACACCGCCCCGGGCCATTTCCACTTCCAGCGCGCAGCAGGCGGCCAGCAGCTTGGTGGCGGCCTGCTCGCGGGCGGGCGTCCAGTCTGGGCTGTCCCGGTGGGGGCCGACGTACTGGTTGAGGGTGATCATTGTGTGGGCCTCGATTCAAAATAGAACTTCAGAGCCGCGGCCTGCAGTGCCGCATAGGGGCCCGTGACGGCCGCGATGATGGCGGCCACTTCGAGCCCGGGGCGCGGGCTGGCGGCTGCAAACGCCATGGCCCATGTGACCTGTTTTGCGGTCCCGTAGAAGACCGCCATCGATAGCAGGTGCTTGTCGATGTCGCGCTTGTCGATCCAGTCCCACACGCGCGTCAGGGTGCTAACCATCACTGAGCCTTTTATGCCGGAAGAACCGGTTGTGCACCGACTCCGCGATCAGCAGCGCGGTGTAGAGCGCGGCCAGGAAGCTGGCGAAGTCGCCCCACGACTGCAGCCCTACGGCGGCGAGCCAGGCGGAAACAATTTTGATCATGGGCATGGCAACAGATGTGTGGTCGTTGTCGTTCATTGGTCAAGTTCTTTCAGCACGGCGGCGAGTCCGTTGGGTTTGTAACGCCAGGGGTCGGTGAGGTTGAGGGATGCGGCAATGGCTTCGCTGCAAAACCATTTATCGGGGGAGTGCGGCACAAAGCCAAACATGGCGTTGATGTTGCCCATGACGTCGTACTCGGCGCCGTGGTACTTCATGAACCATCTGCGGGCATCGGCTTCAAACTGCGCGGGGATGTCGACAAAATCCCAGCAATCCACCGACGTGTACCCAATGAATTTAATTCTGACGCCATGGTCCATGAACGAGGCGGACGCGCTCATGCCATCGCTGAAAACCAGCTCGCAATGGCTGTAGGGGCCATGGTCCAGCCAGCGACCCAGGCGGTTGTACAGGCCCGCGACGCCGGGGCGGGTGCCTTTGTAGAAGGCGATGCGGAATTTGCTGTTAACCATGGCCGCCACTCCGGTCGAACAGTCGCAGCAGCGTGTCGCGGAACCACACCGCCCGATCCTTGCGCCACCCATCAGGCCCGGCACACAACCGCGCCACCCGGCCCGATACCGTCCACTCCCTGGGCGGCTCACCCCAGATCAGGCTGGCAACCGTGAACTGGATGAAGGCATCCCACAGCAACCCCTCGGCCAGCACCGTGTACCCAGCCCACAGCGCAAAGCCGTGCAGCTGCCCAGCGTTCTTGGCCTCGTTGAGGTTCATGGTTGCCAGGAACAAGACCCACAGATGGCGCATGCCAAGCACACCGGCAATCAGGAAACCGGCTGCGTAGATCACAGCGCCGCGCCCGTGATAAACAGCGCATCCACCTGCTCACTGGACAGGCCCAGCGCGGGCGCCAGCTGCGAGACAAAGCCGTTGTGGCGCTGCACCTCGTTGCTGTATTCCCATTCGATCTGCGCCTTTTCCTTTTGCGGGCTGGGCAGGGAGTCAATCGCCGCCTGCACCGATCCGATCAGGCCCGCAGTGAACAGCACCAGGCGCGCCTGGCGCATGGTCAGCGCGGTTGGAACCAGCGACAAAGGAGCAGGCGGCGCACAGGTCAATCCGTTGTCAGTCGTCGTAAATCCCGGTCCGGCGTTCCCACACAACACCCATTCACCGTGTTCGATGCCGGGTGCGGTTTCAGACTCGATGATGTTTGGGCTGACAGTGCGGACGCCGTTGGCATCAGGGCCGGATAGTTGTGCGTAGCGTGCCATTCTTATGCTCCAAAATCCAAAATTTCAATCTCTCCACCAGCGCCGTTACCGCCTGCAACGCCGTTTGTTGAGCTGCCGCCACCACCAGCTCCGTACCCTGTTGCCGCGCCACCAGTGGCCGCGCCGTTTCCACCCTTTCCACGCACAGAGTCACCCCCGCCGCTGGTGTTTGCAATCGCTGTGGCCTGCCCATTTCCCGATCCGTTTGATATGCTGAAGCCTGGGGCGTATCCATTTGCAGCACTTCCATGTCCGCTTGCGCCACCAGATACCCCATTAATAAGGCCAAAATTTCCAGTAGCGACGTTTCCGGTGATGAGGTATCCCCCATCCACTCCAGTCGTAACCGTGCTCCCCAGTGTTTTGCCGCCGCGCCCTCCTGGTGCTACGACGTTTCCAAACCGGGTTTGCCCGCCATCATTCCCGTTGGCTGATGCAACACCAGTACCAGCCGCGCCAACAGCGTAGGTGACACCGGCGATAGGTATGCGCTCCATAGTCTCTACCCATGCGCCAGCGCTCCCGCCGGACTGCCCACACCCAGACAAACCACCAGCGCCAGCGCCGCCAGCGCCTTGCCGACGGATGATGCAACGGGCGTTGTCTACAGATGGCGTAAATGTTCCGGTCCCCGTAGTGATAACGGTGACGATTGGTTTCTTGCTTCCACCAAATAGATCGGATGAATTGCTCATGGTTTATGCCCACCCGTAGGTGGCTCCTGTGTCTGTCAAAATCTTGTCAAAAGGGACACCGTCCACCGACATGTTCCCCGCCACGTTTCGAATCTTGTCGGCGCCAGCAGGCGCCACGATTGCAGCCGCCACCCCCGCCAGCACAATGACGCCTACCTGCTTTCCGTTGCCTGAAATGGCGGGCAGCGTGAGCGTGCAGCTCGCTGTGAAGAGGTAGGTTGTCCAGGGCACCGCGGTGGTGTTGGTGCTGATGGGCACGATGGGCCAGGCACCGCCGCAGACTTGCCAGTCGGCCGACACCCCGGGCGTGGAGGTCGTCACATTTGCCAGGTTGTTGAGCAGGGTCCAGAATGCCCCGTTGTGGAACACGCTGGCGGGCTTGGCTATGGCGCCGGTCAGCGTGGACCATGCGCCTTTGAAGTTGGCCAGGGCGGCGGTGTTCACCTCAGATGCAGATGCGGCTGTCGCGCTGGCCGCCGCAGCAGTGGCACTGCCCTGCGCGTCCAGCGCGTTGTCATAACTGGCATTGGCCAGCGCCAGGGCGTCGGGGGCGAGGTCTTCTTTTTCCCAGCGCAGGTATTCGAGCTTGCGTGCGGTGAAGGTGGCGCGGTCTGCCGGGTCTGGCAGGGGCAGCGCCGGGGCTGTAACGGCCGCGGGTACGGTGATGGTCATATGATTCCTCTGACTTGGAGTGACAGGGTTGGCAGGTCGCCGGCGGTGATGTCGGCGCTGCCCAGGCCGAAGGCGCTGAGGTAGTCATACCTCGCCGCGTCGGTGATGACCCAGGCGCAGGGCACGCCCAGCAGGCGGTAGATGACGTCGACCACGGCCTGCGCTTCGGCGGCGGTGAGCATGACGCACTCGCCGCTCAGGTTTTTGGCGGCCAGGCCGCGCTGGATGGACACCTCGCCGGTGGTGCTATCCACGTTGATGCGGCTGTAGTCCACCGGGCTGGCTTTGAAGCCTTTTTCAGGCAGGCCAATGTCGTTGAAGTTGCCCAGCGCCCAGATGCCGATTTGCGCCCAGCCGGTGACGGTACTGGCGGTGAGGGTGATTTCCACCTGCGCGTCTTGCGGGTACAGGCCGGTGACGCGCATGCTGTCCTGCTGCGCCGGGGTGCCGAACCAGAATTCCCACTCCAGATCGCCAGACAGGTACAGGCTGAGGCTGGTGGTGACGTCGTAGTAGGTGGTGAGGCTGGTGGCGTTTTTGCACACGATGCGGATGCTGTCGCCCACCAGGCCAAAGAACGACATGCCGGTGATGATGCCGGGCTTGACGGTCATGGTCAGCGTGCCATTTTTGCGGATGGCGGTGCTGCGGTACAGGTCGAATGCGGACCACTTGTTGGTGGGGCGGGTGTCGTACCAGCGGGTGGGGGTGGCCTCGGGCAGGCCGGCGTCCACCCCAGCAGCCAGGGCGGTGTATACGCGGTGGGTGCCGGTGCGGATGACCTCGTCACCAATGGCGTAGCTGGTGGCTGCGTTCCATACAGCCTCGGGCACGGCCAGCGTGGTATCGGGCTCGGCCACAGCGCAGGCGGTGACCATGGCGTCGGTGATGGTGATGGGGGCAAGTACCTGGGCTTTCATGCGATGGCTTTCGTGCCGATGGGCTGGCCGCCGTTGGCAGCGGTGTCCAGCACCTGGGCAGTCTTGCGGCTGCTGCTGGCGGTGCTGCCGGTGTTGGCGCGGATGGCGGCCAGCTCGGCACGCAGGGCGCGCACTTCTTCCAGCAGCGCGGGGTCGGTGCCGCCGCCGAGCATGCCGCGGGTGTCGTTGGCGTTGTAGATGCGCGCCGGGGGCATATAGGCCAGCTCAGGGCCTTGCTCGCCCACCATGGCCCAGCCACCGGAGTGTGTGCCGCCGCTGGCGAATTTGGGGATGGACAGGTTGGCGCCTGCGCTGCCGGTGCCGGCCACACTGCCCAGCGTGTCGATGACGCGGGCGGTCAGCAGACTCTGCTGCACGCTGGTGGTGTAGTAGGTCTTGCTGGCATCCACCAGGCTCTTGGCCAGCGCGGGCAGGTCTTGCGCAGCGGCCACGTTGCCAGCCTTGGCGCTGGCCGATTCAATCGCAAACTGGGCCTGCAGCTTGACGAAGCTGTCGGGGCCAGAGTCCACAAGCGTGGTGCGCAGGTCGCCCATGGTCTTGACGATAGCGTCGGTGGCGTCTTGCCAGGCGCTCAGGGCGGCGTCTTGCACGGGGGACGAACCACCACCACCGCCACCACCGCCGCTAGAGCCTGTCGATTCAGCCGGGGCCTTGGGCTTGTCGTCAAAGGTGGCCACGTAGCTGGAGATGCTGTTGGCCGCGGTGACCACGGCGGCGTATTTCTTGTCGCCGTCTGCGGTGCCGATCTTGGCGGCATATTGGTCGACCACGGCGCGGATCTGCTCGCGGCTCGCGTTGGAAATATCGGCCGCGCTGAAGTCGGTGATGCCGGCGGCGTTCAGCGTGGTGGTGGCGTTCTTGACGGCGTTGGCCTTTTGCTCGTCGGCGGTGTAGAAGTTCTGGAACAGGGCCTGCGTCTGGGCCTGGAAGTTTTGCAGGCTGCCAAAGGCGCTGGCCAGGCCAGAGGCTGCCGCTGCGCCGGCCACGGACACGTCATACAGGGTATAGCCCAGCGCGTCGAAGGTGCTGTTGACGGAGGACAGGTCGGTGGCCAGGCGCTCCAGCGTGGCGCCAGTGGTCTCGCCGGTCTTGGCGACGGAGGCCAGCGCATCGCCATAGGTAGCGGTGATCTGGTCGGCGCTGAACTTGGCCAGCTCGGCATCGATGGCCGCCTTCTGGCCAGCAGCGTCGAGGCCGGTCAGGTTGACCTCGATGTTTTTGGTGAAGCCGTCGATGGCGTCGGTGGTCAGGCCCAGGGCGGCGCCGTATTGTTTGTTGGCCGCGGTGATGGCCTGCACATTGGCGGTGATGTAGGTGGCCACCGACTGGTCGGCCACGGACCAGCTGCGGTTGGTGGTGGTGCCGCCACCGCCCAGGCCGCCGGTCTGCTGGAATTCTGCAAACGCACCCACCTGCCCGCTGGGCAGGCCGTTGGCGCCGCCCACAGTGGCGGTGATGCCGTTGCCCTTGGCGTCGATCTTGTAGTCGGTCAGGCTCTTGAGGATTGCGGCACCGGCGATCCAGGGCAGCGCAGTGCCGGCCAGCGTGCCGAAGCCGCCCGCCAGGTTGCCCGCGCCGATGGCCGTAGTGCCGGCAGAGAGCCCGCCCATGGTGCCTGCCTCGCCAAACACGGCGCCCAGGCCGGCCTTGAAGCCCGAGCCGAACAGGGTGCCGGCGGAGCCGAGAATATTCAGACCACTGGATGCGCTGGATGCGCCGCTGGCGGCCTGCAGCGCGGCGTTGCCCGCACCACCGCCACCGGCCACGCTGGTGTACAGCTGGAAGGCGATGGGCTTGAGGGTGGCTTCGTAGATGGCGCTGAGCAACGCCTTTTTGAGCGTGTCGCCAATTTTCTTGGCGGCGCTGCTGCCGTCTTCGGCCCAGGCGGTGAAGGCTTCGCGGGCGAGCTGGTCGGTTTGTTCCCAGCCGCGCTTCCATTCTTCTGATGCGGCCTTGGCCGCCTCGACCGCATTTTCTTTTTCTGCGCCGGTGCGGATCAGGGCGGCGCGCTCGCGCAGGGCCTTGACCTCGCCCTTGATGGCGTCGGACAGTTCGCCACTGAGGTCGATTTCTTGGGCGGCCAGCAGCGTGCGCTCTTTGGCGGTGGCCATTTCTTCCAGGCGGGTGGCGTTGAGGTTGGCCACGGCCTCGATGGTGAGGCCGATGGCGGCCACGCGCTCGCGCTCTTTCTGGGTTTCGTCCTCGGCGGTGCTGGTGCGCTTTTGCTGCGCCTCGACCACGTCGGCCAGCTTGCCCAGCGCCTCCAGCGCGATGTTGGCCTCGTAGGCTGCCTTGACCATGGCGTTCATGGCCGGGTTGGTTTTTTCGTTGATGGCGGCAGCAGCGGACTCCATGTAGGTCTTGAGCGCCGCCTGGCTCTTGCTCAGGTCCAGGTTCTTGGCCACCAGCTCGTCGCTGGCCTTGCCTGCCGCCTCCAGGGCCTTGGCCCATTCCTTGGCGGCGTCTTGCTCAGCGGTGAAGGCGTTGCCGGTTTCCTTGGGGGCGTTGGTGCGCTTGGCGATGGACGCGGCGGCGGCCTTGATAGCGGCGCTGTCTTGGGTCGGCTTGGGTTTCTCGGCTGCGGCCTTATCGTCGGCCGCACCCTGCAGCACCTTGCGGTAGCTCATGGTGGCCTTGATTTCGGCATTGACTGCAGCCAGGGCGTCTTCGCGGCTCTTGATGTAGGCGGCGTTGCCACTGGCGCGGGCTACGCCCAGCGACTTTTCCAGCTGCAGCATGAGCGTGGTCTGCTCAACCAGCGCCTTGTCATTCTTGTACTGGTCGTCCCCAGTGAACAGGGTCTGGATGCCGGCGATCACCGCGGCGAGCTTGCCGCCTTCGAGCGATGCCTCGGCCATGGCCTTGACGGTGGCGCCCAGGCCCTTGACCAGGTCACCCCCCAGGGTGACGAACAGGCCCTGCCCTGCCAGGCTGATCTTGTGCAGGTTGTCGTTGAATTCTTCGGCGTTCTTGGCAAAGTCTGCGCCCATGACGATGCCGAGCTTTTTAGCCTCGTCACCCATGTCGGACAGCCCTTTGCTGCCGGCGTTGAGCAGCGGGATCAGGTCGGTGCCCGCCTTGCCAAATAGGGCAACAGCCACGGCGGCTTTGTTGGCGCCGTCGCCACTTTCGGCAAAGGAGTCGGCCAGTTTGGCCATGATCTTGTCGGCACCCAGCACATTGCCAGCGGCGTCTTTGACGCTGATGCCCAGCGCCTTGAACACGGCGGCCTGCTCGGCGCTGCCACCCGCAGCGGCGCTGATGTTGACGTTGAGCTTCTTGAGCCCGGTGGACAGTGCCTCGGTCGACACATCGGCCAGCCCGGCGGCGTAGTTCAGCTTGGACAGCGACTCCACGGCCACGCCGGTCTTTTGGCTGAGCTTGTTGAAGCTGTCGGCCATGTCGATGGCGTCTTTGATCTTGGTGGCGAAGCTGATGACCGACAGGCCGGCCACAGCCGCAGTTCCCAGCGCTGCAAAGCTGGTGCCAGCAGAGGCCACCGAGGTCTGCAGCTTGCCGGCCTCTGCGGCCACCTTGCTGAAGACGCCGGAGGCTTCGTCGGTGGCGCGGATCTTGATGCCTACATCTGCCATGCGGCATCGCTCCTATTGCTGGGGTTGACTGGCTTCGCGCTCGGCTCGGGCTTCGAGGGTGGCGCGCTCGGCGGCGCGAATGCCGACATAGGCGTCGCGGCGCTCGTCACCTGATAGGCCCAGTTCATCCAGGTGCGCACGCACGCCGGCATAGTCGAGCCCAGTGGCGCCGGACATGCCGTGTCGCCACTGGGTTTGCACGTCGCACCACACGTCCCAGGCGGCCACGTTGTCCGGCCAGAGGTAGGCCAGCTCGTCGGGCTCAGGCTCGGCGTCGCCCTGGGCTGCCAGGATGGCTGCGATGAAGGGGTTGGCCTTGTCATGTGCGGTGGGCTCGGTGGGGGTAGTGGTTTGCAGGGCCAGCGCTCGGGCGAGCGCGGCTAGTTTTTTTCCTTGGCTCCCACCTCGGTGGTGTAGGTGCGGTAGGCAACCAACGCCACGCCGGGGATGGCGCAAAGCTGGTGCAGCGCGTCTGTGCTGAAGGGGATCTGCTTGCCGTCGTCATCTTTGACGTCAGCCCAGTCGCGCACCACGTCTACCAGAAAGTCGGTGATGCTTCCGTCGCTCTTGATCTTGGTGGACAGGGTCTCGGTGTCAAGCCGCACACAGGTGAGCTTGAAGTCAAACGGCTGGGCGTTGCCCTGCGCGTCGTTGATGCTGCCCTTGACCTTGAAGCCAACGGTGTCTGAAACGATGATTTTGATTGCCATGAAAGTGCCCGATCTAGTTACAGCCCGAGGTTGTGAAGGGGTTCACACCGCGCGGGGTGTGAATGGGCGCACGGCGTGCCGGGCTCGGGCAAAACCCGGCGGGTGGGAAATGGAGAAAACCACCCTGCCGTGCGCACAAACGGTGAAGCTGACGCAGCGGTGACACTGCGCGGGCCGGTTAGAAGCTGATCTGGCGGCCGATCATGCTGATGGCGCAGGTGACCTGGTCTACCTGGCCGCTCTGCTTTTGCGGGTTTTCAGAGACGCTCATGTAGCCGTAGCCGTAGCTGGTGCCACCAGCGCCCACCACCCGGAACGCCACCTTGGTGAAGGAGCGCGAGAGGTCTAGCATGGTGATGTAGGCGGCCAGGGCGGGGTCATGCGCCAGCGTGAGCGTGGTGGATGCGGCGTTGAAGCCCGTGGGGATCTGCAGGCCGTTGCGCGCTGCCAGGGGCTGCACGGTGGTAAAGCGTGCGTCCCCTCCGCTGTTGGAGATGCTGAGCACCTGGGGGATGTCCGTCCAGCCGCTGATCTTTTGTGCGGAGCCAGTGCCGGTGCCCACGCCGAAGTAGGTCGTGTTGGAGCTGTTGAGGCCCGACACGCCGAAACTGTTGGCATCAATCGCGGCGACGCGGAAGATGGTGTTGGTGGCGTCTTCCCACCCCGAGGTGAGCAGGATTTCGTCCAGGGCCGAGTAGCCGTGGCCGGTAGAGGTGGCGACAGCCGGGTTGGCGTTGGTCAACGCGCTGATGGTTTTGGCGGAAGCGAATGTGGTCGAAAACTGGAATTTCGAGCCTTCGGGGAAGTTGTATGCCATGGTGGATGTCTCCGGTTAAATCAGGTAAAGGTGGCGGCCACCGCACGCTGGCGGGCCGTAAAAACAAAGGCGGCACAGGCGGTCTGCTCGCCGTCGGCGTCAAAGTCCCAGGTGAGTGACTGCGGCTGCAGGGACAACACCGCGCCGCCAAGCGTGGGGTCGGCCATGAGGCGCGCATACACTGCCTCCACCAGCGAGTCCAGTGCCACGTCGGGTGTGGTGGCCACGCCGGACCGGGCGTAACACTCCACACTGATGGCGCTGGTCCAGCTCACCGGCAGGTTGGGATAGAGAGACGTTTCGGCTACTTCAGACTGCAGGGGGCGAACCACCACGGCCTGGGCTTGCTCCTGGGCCATGGGGCGCAGGCGCACGCGGGCGATCTGGGTGGACACCGGGGTGCCGGCATTCAGCGCCGCGATGACGGCGGCCACTGCGGTGCTGACTAGCGTGGTCATGTGGCGGACTCCAGCAGCAGGCGGCTCATGCCCGTGCCATCGGGCTCGTGCGCGGCCACCAGGTAGCTGGCCGAGCCGATGAGCACGGCGCTGCCCACCGGGCTGGCGGGCACGTCGCTGGTCTTGAGGGTGATGCTGGGCTGGCTGCTGGCCATGCCGAGCATGCCGACGTTGCCCAGCGCGTAGCCGTTGTCGAAGATGACGCCCACCGCCACACCGCCCACGGTTGCCAGTTGGGCAAAGCCGGAGGTGGTGTCAAAAAATGGGCTGAGGTCTTCGGCAAACATGGCGGGTTTACATGCTCTTTTTCTGCGCGGACAGGGTGACGCCAACCAATTGCGGGCCGGTGACGACCGTTCCCAGGTAGCGCACGTAGCGGCGCACGCTTTTGGCGCGGAAGAACAGGGTCTTGACGTCTGCGGTGGTGGTGCTTTGGGTAAAGGCCAGGCCGGATACGTCTGCGAAGCTGGAGTTGTCGGCGCTGTCTTGCAGCTTTCCGTCGAGAGTGCCGGTGCTGGTGCCGTGGTTCTGGATGACCAGGCACAGGCCCTCGTAGCCCTGCAGGTCGACGCCGGTGCCGGTGGCGGCGGCGGTGTTGGCGCAGCTGGCGGCGGCCAGCAGGGTGAGCGTGGTGGCGTTGCCGGGGAAGTGGAAGCTCATGTTGCGGCCTCGGCTTTCTTGGGCTTGGCTGCGGCCTTTTCAGGCGCGGCCTGCAGGGGGCCGACCTTGCCAGCGGTGGCGGCCTCGGCGTATTCGCCGGGGGTCATTTCCACAGTGGCGCCGATCTCGACCCGCTCACCAGCGATGCAGATGGCGCGCAGCACGGTGTACTGTGCTGTGGCTGCGGTGCCGGGCGGTTTGGTTTGTGCCATGTTGGGGTGTTCCTGGTTAAAAGCGCACGCAGGCCGGCGCGGTGGCTGGCCTGCGTGGGGTGCTTTAGGTGATGGACGTGGCGCGGGAGAAGGCAGCTGCCTGGCGCACACCCACGTCCACCGACTGGATGGCGCGGATGCCGGTGATGGCGGTGGCAAACGATGCGTACGGATTGAGCGCAATCTCCAGCATGCCCCACTCGCCCAGAATGACCTGGCTGAAGTCGCCAAAGATCATGGACGCGGCGGTGAGCTGCGTGCTGGTGGTGGCCTTGAAGCCTTCGATGGAGCCGTCGAGCACCGAGCCCGCCCACAGCGCCTGGCTGTCGGTGGATGCGATGCGGGCGCGGCCCTTGAGCAGCCCGGCCACTGCTGGCGTGGTGATGTAGGCGCAGTTGTCTGCCAGGGCGTTGCCGGTGGCCAGGTCGGTCTGGAACTCGATGGCCTTGGCCAGGTCGAGCGATGTGCCGACCACGGATCCGATGGAGCCGGTGGCGCTGATGCCGGTAGGCTGGCCGGATGCGCCGGAGCCTTCAAACACTGCCAGATCGATGGCCAGGGCCAGCACCTTGGCAAAGTCGTTCATGACCAGGGCCTCGGCTGCGGGTGTGCTTTGCAGCATGAGCAGGCGGGACAGCTCGGTGTAGGCTCCCAGTGTCTTCGGAGCCATGGCCAGCTGGCCGATGGTGACTTGCGACTCGGTGATGGCGGTGGCTTCGTTCGTCAGCCAGTAGCCAGTAGCAGAGCCTGTGAGCTTGGGGATGGCGACGTTGCCGACCAGGCCGGTCAGCATGGTCATGCCCAGCTGGGCGGCACGGCTGCGGGCGCGCAGGATGTCGATAAACGACGCGGCCTGCAGGTCGGTGGCGACCAGGTTGCCGCCGGCTGTGGGGGCGCCGACGGTCAGGTCTCGCCGCTGAATATCCATGGGCATGTAGAAGCCGCCGTGGACCGCTTCAACCAGGCCGGTGCGCTTGAGGATTTCGTTGTGGCACTCCAGCTCGAACTCGGCGCCCTTCCAGCTCTTGTCTGTCATGGCGCGGATGGCTTTGAAGACGCTGAATTTGCGGGTGTCGCCTTTGGACAGGTCGAGGTTGGTGACTTGCGTGGTTTGCGCAGCGGTCATGGCGTTCATGATCAAGCCGCGGACCTGGTCAACGGTCTGGCCTTTTTCGATGCCTTCTTTGGCGATGGCCACGCCGTTGAAGCGGGCGAACTGCTCGCCAATGGTGGAGATTTCGCGGTGGGTGGCGCGCTCTGCGGCGACGGCACGTTGCACGTCGGCAGAAGTCAGAGCGGGGGCGGCAACAGGTGCCGTTACTTCGGGGATAGCTGTAGTCATGGTGGTGGACTCCGTGATGAGTGATTTGGTGAAAGGGGGAACGGCTGCGGGTGCAGCGGGTGGAACGACGGCGATGACCGGGGTGGGATCTGCGCTGCGACCGATGCCGACGCTGCTGTCAGCGGGGCAGCTGACAATCGACACCTCGTAAGGCGTCCAGTCGGTGATGCGGTACGTGGCGGTTTCTTCCATCTCAACTTCGCCGTCTGCGTTGTCTGCAGCGCCCACCACAACGGCGGCATGGATCTGGTAACCCACGCTCACGTTTTGGCGGATGCCGTCAACAACGTCCTGGAATACCTCGCTCGCCCTGACGCTTTTTCCAAAGCGGACCACGGCGCGACATACCCTGTCGGTGCCGATGTGGACGGATTCGATAACTCCAACTTGATCGGTGGTGTCGTGGTCGCACAGGAGGGGCCCACCACGGGTGAGGCGGTCCAGGCGCACGGCTTTTGGCGTGCAGTCGAGAACCTCAATGCCCCAGTAGCGTTCGTAGGGTGTCTCGGACGCAAAGGCCAGCTCGACAGTGCGGGCGGCCTCGTCAATGGTGTCGCGCTTGACCAGAAAAGCGCGGTGCAAGGTACTGCCGGGCTTGAGCGTGGTGGCAGGCTTGCGCGTGGGGGCTGCGACAGGTGCGAGGGCTGATTGCATGGCCCCGACTTTGGCGGGGTACAGCGTTTTAAATCAGGGGGAAATTGGCACAACCCGGGGCGGGCTGCGCGGGGGAATTACCAGCGGTTGCGGCGGGTCATGCGCTGGCCCATGCGGGCTATGGCTGGGTCTGGGCCGTAGGCGTTGGGCATGCGCAGGGCGCGGCGGTAGTCGAAGCGGTCAGCGTCGAGCTGGCCGGCGCCGGATGATGTACCAGATGCCGTGGCGATTGGCGCAGTGAGAGTGATTACAGATGGTGACCCTGTCGCCGACGCGCCACCGGATGCCGTTGCCGCCGCTGGAGAAAGCACCAGCGCCATGAAGGTTGCAAAAGCGTTCCCCGTGCCACCTGCCGATGCTGTGGCGGTGGGCGGCGTGATGGATACGCTGCCCGGTGTCGTGCTAGCACTCGCCTTGCCAGTCGCTGTGGCGCTGGGCGGTGTCAACGTGACGCTGTCCAGCGATCCGGATGCGTTGCCAGCTGCACCGCCTGATGCCGTTGCCGTGGGGCCCGCAATACTGACGGATGCGGGTGAGCCGCTGGCCGCTGCGCTGCCGGCACCCGTGGCGCTGGGCGGGGTGATCGTTACCGCGTCAAGACTTCCGGATGCGTTGCCTGCACCACCACCGGAGACAAGTTCCCATGCACCAACGTCGTAGGCAGAGCCTTGCGGCCTGGCTGTCCCGGCGATGTCATTCGCCGCGTTCGTCGTGTCCGTCGTACCAACGTCCAGCAGGGCGGAGCCAGCCTTGATGCGGAAATCGCGCGTTGCGTCCGTCTTGTTCTCGAACCCGGAACCGGTCGATGTGTCGTAGGCAACCGTTGTGCACCCGCTGGGGGGAGACGCTGTGTCGGTGTAGCAGGTGGTGTAAGTACGGGTAGATGAACCGGAAGCCAGTGTGGTTGCACCGCCGAAGAACGCGCAGTTCTTGAGCGTCGTCGTGCTGTAAGAACCAGTGAAAATGTTAGTCGTGCTACTTGCTGTCCGAACAAACGTGCAGTTGTACACTGACACGCCGTTGTCTAGTTTTGCTAGAGACCCTGTTGACCTGCCGACGATCAGCGTGTTTTTTATCGTGCATACACCGTAAGCTCGAATAGCCTCATTGGAGACGCCAGAGTTTTCGAGAATGCACTTGTCAATCACCATGCCGGTTGTGGCACCTCCGTTTAGTGCAGCCGCCGTAGTTGCTGAAATCTGCATCTTGCTGATGCGGAAGTAGCTTTCGTTCACCGCTACCGGCGCAGCCCATGCGTAGGTACTGCGGATGCCCGCGCCGTTGGATGCGTTGTAACGCAGCGCGTTGGTCTGGATGCTGGCGTTGTCAACAAAGCTGGCGCCCGCATAGGTCGTCAGCTCCTTGTACCGGGTGGCGTCCACCGTGGTGCCAGACACCGTCAAAAGGGCTGCGCTGCTGCTGAAAAACTCCTGGTTGAAGCACTGGCCCTGCCACACCTGATCGGATGTGACCAGGTTGGCAGGCGATGCATCCTCCCACGCCTGCAGGGTGGTGTAGTCACCACCAGTGCCAATCGTTTTTGTTACTGTCGTTGCCATATTACGGCTTCTTCACGGCAGCAGCTACAACCTGCCCGCGGGTCAAGGTAATGATTTCCTGCGTGCGGTCACCAGCAAACAGGGCCGGATTTGGGAGCTTGCTGAAGTCAATCGTCCATTCACGACGGCGCTTCACTGCAACGTTTTTCGACTTCGACAGGAACGCATCGGCCTGGGCCTGCAGGATGTTGACGCGGACGATGCGCCAGTCAGGGTTTGACAATTCGGCAGGCGACCACGCCCAGCCGTCCGGACAAATGGAGATGACATCTCCAGCCTTGGAGCAGTCTTCAGCAACTCCCTTGTCAACGACGCGGATGAGGGCTTCCATCAGTATCCCCACCGCGCAAGCAGCGCTGGGCCGCCTTCTGCCACCCACACAGCCTCGACTTCAGGCGTCCAGATCGCGCGGTAGTCGGAATGCTGTGCAAACCAAGTGGCCGTCAGGCCCTCAAGTTCGCTGAATGCGTCGTCCAGGTACGGCACGTCGAGGTATGTTGCGATGCGCCGCATTTCTGCGTCTGACGCGATCAGCGCTTCGTAGCTGACAACGAGCGTCTCAGGGTCGGTTAACCAGCCCTCGAATACCGCCATCTCATCAATTAGCGTCCCGTACTGAAACAACCGGAATGCCGTGATAAACATGCCAGGCGTGACCGGCTGGCCGTTGAACCGAAGCCACGAGCAAACGATGTTGCGCGGATCGCGTCGGATGAAGACATGCTGACCGATCGGCCCCACGTACGCGATGTGGTTGACCGCGCAGGGGTGCCCGAGCAGTTGCACGGCCTTGACCAGGGCGTGGTTACCGCTCTTCGCAAAACCTGTCGTAGTCACCATGATTTTGTGTCCCGTGTGTCTTCAATATGGATAAAAGTGCAGCCGGTGATCGCATAGACTTCGGCTCGCAGTTCAGGTGTCGGGCAGATCGTTGAAACCACGACGTTGAAGCCCTGACGGTCGAGCACCCTGGCGAGGTTGGCAACGCGCAGGTTCTGCGTGCGGCGGTCTTCATCGGAAAACCCCAAGTCAGTCCACACCCGGCGCATGTCGTCGCCGTCGAGATGAACGGTCTTGGCGTCCAGAAGCTTGCGGGCAAGTGTTGACTTGCCGCTGCCACTGGCTCCGTGAATCCACTGGATGGTCATGGCGACCTAGCCGCCGTTGACGTACAGAGGGGCGGTGAATGTGACGTTGAAGTCAGATGCGGTGGAGGTGATCGTTCCACCAAAGTCAACGAAGGTGACAAGCTGGTCAGTTGCTGCAGAGCCGATAACTTTGTACAACCAACCGCCTACCGCGCTGATCGTGGAACCGCTCCATCCTGGAGCCAGGTTGCTGATCGTGACTGGCGTTCTGTCATTGGTCGTGTCGATTGATCCGACGGTTACGGTCGCCGCAACGCCGCCAGCCGTGTAGCCAGTTCCCGCTACCTCGTTCACGATATCGTCGCGGAAGTCGTAGGCATCAAAATTCGCCTCGGACGGCAACGAGCTGACCAGCAGGAATTTGAAGGTTCCGGCGAAGTACGCATCGGCCATGCGCTTGGTGAGGGTGAGGCTGTTTCCGTTTGCCATGGGGTTACTCCTGGTTGGCGCCCATCAAGGCGTAGAGAAAGATGTAGACGACGATGAGGGCGATGGCGGCGATGGTCATGGTGTGTTCGCGCTGGCGGCGGCTCCGGCTGCTGCAGCGAGTTGCTGCGGGTTGGGGGTGTTGGGTAGCTCCACGCCGATGGTCTTGCGAAGGTCGGTGGCGGCTTTGATTTCGACCAGCAGGTCTTCGTAATCCCAGCCGAGCTTTGCGGCCACGCTTTGCGGGCTCTTGAGGCAGGCGTTGATGGCGGCGATGTCGGCCTCAATGTCTTTGAGGGGGTCGACCCACTCCCAGCGGCGGGGCTGCCAGGCGTGGGCGCTGAATTTGTCGAGCTTGGCCATGGGCAGGGCCGAGCCGTTGGGCATGTTGATCTGACCGAAGGCCAGCGCGCTCTGCATGAATTCAGCGTGGACGCGGTCCAGAAAACTGGTGCTGAACCATTCCTGGATGAGCATCCAGGCGTCGCGCTCTTCCAGGGTGCCGCTGCGGATGCTGCTGAAGGACACGCCCTCCAGGTCATTGGCAAGGGTGTGGTAGGCCACGCCCAGGCCGCTGGCGACGCCGCGCAGGTTGGCCTTGACGAAGTCGGCATACATGGCCGTGGGGTAGTCGGGGTTGAACGGCTGGAACTGCACACCGTCGGGCAGGCTTTGGAAGGTGCCGGGGTCGGCGTCCATCGTCAGTCCGCCATCGGGGGTGTCGTCATCGGTGCCGGTGCTTACCACCTCGGCCTGGCCGTCTGGGGTGGTGAAGAATCCCATCTTGCTGGCGCCCACGCGGGCGGCGATGACTGCGGCCTCTTCGTAACCGCCCAGGTTGTTCAGGCGGATCATGGCGGCGTGGGCCCATGGCATGCCGCGGACTTGCTCGGGGCGGTCGGCCACGAATTCGTGGATGATGTCTTCGGCCGGCACGCGGATGCGGGGGTGCTCCATGTAGCCGGTGGTGGTTTGGTACATCTCGCCGGGGTGGGCGGCCTTGAGGTAGTAGGCGACGGGGCGGCCGTAGGCGTTGAGTTCCACGCCCATGCGGATGGCGTTGGCGCCTTTTTCGGCCATCTGGTTGTAGCCGGTGTCGAGGCGGTCCACGTCGAGCACCTGCAGGGCGATGCCGAATGGGTTGCTGGCGGCCTTTCCGCGCACGATCTGGATCAAAAATTCACCATCCCGCGCGGCGGCTTTGATTGCGAGCTGCTGCAGGCCGACCATGCCCATGCGGCCGGTGACGTCGCACACGCCCTTTTTGCAAAAGCGGTCCCACGCCATTTCGATGGCGTTGTTGGCAAAGGTGTCGGGCTTGGCGGGGTTGTCGTACACGCGGGCCTGGAAGCGAAAGCCCACCGGGCCCACCACATTGGTGGTGACCATTGCCAGCCACTTTTTGACGTATTCGTCGTCGTTGGCCAGCTTGCGCGAGCGGGCGCGCACGGCGTCGAGGCTGCGGTGGATGTCGCTGTTGGCGCTGCCGCTGGTGGTGGTCCAGCCCTGCGTCAGGCGGTTGATTTGGGCGGCGGCGTAGTTGCGCTTTTGGCGGCCACCGGCACCGCTGCCCAGCGTGGGCTCGATGCGTTTGATGGGGGTGAGGCCCGCGCGGGCCTGGGCGCCGGGGCGCTGCTGCAGCCATTTGCCAAGGACGACGCTGCTTTTGGTGGCCACGTTGCCGGCGTTGTACCAACTGGCGGCGGGGACGGCTGCGGCTGTTGCGGGGTGTGTCATCGGCTGTTGAACCTGACGTATAGCTGGTTGCGGGGGGCCAGGCCGGCGGCCAGGCGCGTGGCGTTGTCTTCGCGGGCGACTTCGGCCATGAGCTTGCTGCGGAAGGCCAGAAAATCCCCAGGCGAGTGAAACTGTTGCTTGCGGCCGTTGATTTCAAAGCCCTGCAGGTAGGCTTTGGCGCCATAGCTTTCCAGGGCGGTGTTGATGGCTTCCAGCGCCTTGCGGGCGCTGGAGCGGGTGTCGAACGTGGTGGCAGCGGCCAGGTTGGGCGCGACAATGATGCTGCCCTGCCCGACGGTAAATCGCTCGGTGGCTTTGGTTACCACTGCCTGCCAGGTGTAGGTGCCGGCAGTCCACCCAGCGGTAGTGGCGGCGGCGACGCTGGCCAGGTGGTCGGCCCCACTGGCGGTGGCCGTGATAGTGATCTTGGCGGTGCCGTTGATGAGGGTGTATGACAGCACCCAGCCGCTGGTGGCCAGGTAGTCGCTCAAGGACTTGAGCCAGGTAACGGTGTCGCCTGCCGTGACGCGGCTGGGCTCAGTGGTGGCGGTCATGCCCCGACTTTGGCCGGGGTACGCGGTTTAAATCAGGGGGGAATTGAGACTGGGGGAAGGTGCTCTGTGTCAATCATGCCAAAATTCCTGCACCACGCATCAAGTGGCGGCGGCGGAAGACCAGCCCGAATCCGTTCTGTAATTGCATCCTGGCAGTTGTGCCCCTCGCATACGCAGCAATACCTTGGCTTACCGGGGGCCGTATTCAGCACGCCGTCCCACATGGCATCGCAGGTCACTTCTTTGTGGGTTTCTTTTTTCACGCTATGCGTTTCCATCCAGCGCTATCCGCCAGGTTTTTGTGATGAATTAAGCCACTTTTGGCACATATTGCGCGCATAGTCTCCGTCTCCCATTTTCAGATCACTGCAGCCTTCAAGCTCCATGATTTCGCGCTCTGGGACTGCGATCATTCGTTCTGTGGTGCCTGTGTTTGGTCCGGCATTTCTAGCCAGTGCGGTGGCAGGCATCAGCGCCTGCATTTCCTTGAACCACTCATCATCCATGTCATCGTATTCGACGGTCATGGTTCTGGACACCGGGTCGAGTCTGACGGAGAGCTTATCAGCGCGCTCCGTGTTGGTGATGATGTCTTTGAGCAGTTCGTGCTGGTCATTTGTGATCACGCTGTAACTCCTTCATTTCCCCCGCAGTATGCGGTAACCCGTGCTGCGGCTAACGCTGGCCGCGGCGAATATCTCGCGCATGGGCTTCTGGTGGCGCAGGCCCATGCTGACGATGAAGGTGCGGGTGGTTCTGGACAAACCGTCGACGCCCTTGGCGATGTCCCCAGCGCGGGTGCCGCCATGGTGGTGGCGGATGTCGCGCTCCAGGCTGAGGCGGGTGTCGAGGGGGATGTCTGGCGCGTGGCGCACCAGGCGGGTTAGGAAGTCGTCAACGATGTCGGCCATGGGTATCACCACTTCTTGATCCAGCCGCCTCCTTTGCGTGGGAGGGCGGGCAGCTTGCTTGGCCGTGCCTGCACTGGGGGGCGCAAGGGCACGGGGTCTGCGTCTGCTGGTGACTGGGGCGGCTCGTTAACCGCCTGGGAGTGTTGTGGGTTTTCATCCACCGCGACAGGGCCTATTGTCGCACCATTTTTGTCAAGGGGCAATATGGGATTTTTGCCAGCGCGGGCGAGGATGGTGGCTTCGATGCGGTCCCAGTCGGCACGGGTGAGGCGGTGCAGGCGGACCTCGGGGTGATGGGCGGCGGCGTAGGCGTAGACCCAGGTGTCAAGGGCCTCGTTGCGGGCGCCGCGGCGGTTGATGAAGCGGTTTTTGCTGGGGTCGTAGGTTTCGGACACCAGGCCGGGGAAGTATTCGCTGG
>OFQV01000083.1_pt1 | contig 30169 bp, 56 predicted proteins | sample 1542971 | NCBI WGS metagenome assembly OFQV01 (sample SAMN07774229, study PRJEB24372) | wastewater metagenome | isolation source: WWTP Cannobio (Effluent) | place: Italy: Cannobio | collected 2016-01
CAAAACTACGTCCATGGCTTTCTCCGTACTTAACCGGGCGTCCGAGTCACACCCTGCGGGGTGCTCGACTCTGCGTTGGCAGGCAAAAGCATGTCGCCCTGCACCGCCGTCTCGCCAGCGCCGACTTTTGCTATCCGCTCGCACGCCAGATCAAAAAACCGCCTGTCTCGCTCAATCCCGACAAACGGCAGTCCTAGTTCGGCGCAAACCGCGCCAGTTGTCCCGCTTCCAAGGAACGGATCGCACACGACGCCAAAACCCCAAAGCAGAACCATGCGCCGCGCCAACTCGTCAGGAAACTTTGCAGGGTGGTCGTCGTTGTTCCGCACGGAAGGTATCGCCCAAACTGACCGGCTACCCCATTGCCCCCACTCCGACACTTGCAGGCGTGCGCGGTCAAAAGTCGGCACGCTGCCGGCCTTGCGGAAGCACAGCACATGCTCATGTTCATCAACTGCCCGGTCGCTCAGTGAGTGGTATTGGCAGGTTTGCCAGCACGGGTCTTTTACCCAAACCCGAGAGTCGTGCAGGTAGTACCCGGCCACGCTGGCCAAGTCCGAAGCCGCCGCACCAGAAAGAAAAACCCTAGTCTGTGCCTCCGCTTTGCTGCCCCTTGCGTTGTTCCCGAAAAGCCGCCGGTCTATCGTTTGCTCGCTGCACGCAAGCGCCTCGGCAATCTCCTTCTTGTTGCGTCCCCTGCCGGCTATCGCCGCGTCAATTACGTCCTGCGCTGTGACTGCGTTCTTCCTGCCAACAACATCGGCCCGCACGGGGGCTATCAGCTTGTCCTCATGGCAGCGCACATCAGCCAAGTTCAAAACCACAATTTCCGCATCAGTCGCAGCAAAGAACCCCGACATCAGCGCCAACCATTCAAGCCTGCCGCCGCGCTCGTATTCCTTTCCAACACCATAAGGCGGGCTGGTCACTATCGAACCAACAGCGATCGTCGGCAGCACTTCGCGGCAGTCGCCGTGCCACAGTTCGCAATTCCCGATTGTCACTTTCTCAGCCATCATCACTCCTTAGTTACGTTTTGCCTGCCAACCCGTCGCTCAAGCGGGACGCGCCGCGATAAAGCCGCGTCGCGCCCCTTAGCTATGCGTTAGCCGTCTTAAATATCGGCCTCGGCCCGTGCTTTTCTTCGTCATACGCCGTAGTACCAGCGCCGACTTTCAGGGCCGCATCTATCTCGTAGGCGGAGTGCGCAAAGTCGTTGATGTCGAGGGCTTGCCGCGCTTCGACAAGGTGCTGCTTCATCGCGCTTATTTCTTGCGTCAGGGTGTCAAGCACTGGTCGCGGGTTCGCCAGAACGAAAGCCACCTGCACCGCCGTGTCGCCAGCGCCGACTTTCTCAATCGTGTGCCTTGCCCGGTTCTGCGCCCATTGTTGGAACTGGTCGCGCATGTCAGGCTCCCACTTTCGCGGGTCGGCATTGGCTATGCTTTCGAGCACATCCAGAAGGTGGCGCACCTTCAGTCGCAGGCTCACCTTTTCCCGGTCGGTGTCATACTCTGGCAACCCCTTTACCCATGCGTCAACGCCCGGTGTGGGTATGCGTGAGCATGCGGGGCAGTAGTCTGTTATCAGTGGCGCGGCGCGGCATGTTGGGCAGTAAAAGTCATCCATCACAGTTCCTTTTCTCAGTTCCGCCGGGGCATAACCCGTCGGTCAAGCGCGACCTTCGCCATAAGGCCGGCGAAGGCCGCTTACCTATGCGTTAGCCGTCTTATCAGCGCCGACTTTCATTGCCGCGTCAATCGCTCCAGCACACAGCGCAAGCTCGTCGTTGTCCAAGCACTCTCGGGCAATCTTGAGCGTGGCCACCATCTCAGCTACCTGCATCCGAAGTTCGGCTATCGTGTCGCCAAGCCTGTTCACGCCATCCGCGCTCAACTTGATGCTGAACGGTTCGCACCGGGAAGGCGTAACGCACCGTGCCTCATGCTCTTGAATGTCAGCAACCAGCATGTCGAAGCCCTTCTTGTATGGGTTGTGTCCGTTAATGTGCATTTCGTTTCCCTCTCTGCCGGTCTTCGTGGGTAGCCGGCTAACCCGTCAATCAACCCGGACGGCTTTCAGCCGCCGGTTATTTCTACGGTTCGGCAGCGTCGGTAAAAGCCTTGTGAATCGATAACACCTCTTCAAGCCGATTTCTACGCTGCTGTTCTGTTTCTTTCGGCAAAAACTCTTTTCTTGATAGTCCGAAAAACCATTTGTTTTCCTTCCCGATCAATCCAAACATCTGCCATCCCCATCCGGGGTATCCCCACAAAACTTTCATACGTCTTTTCTCCGTTTCAACAGTGCTGCATAACCCGTCAGTCAAGCGGACGCGATGAAGCCGCGCCGCTTACTTCTGCGATATGCTCGCCGCCAAAGGCCTCCATGAAGTCCAAGCGGCGGGTATCTTCCGATGCTGCGTCGAGTTGCTGGCGCAGGGATTTGATAGTTTCTTCACACACGTCTGTATAGTGGTTTGTCATTACGACTCCTTAAATATGCGCCATATGACATAGACAGTTCCTACGAACAATACCCAATCAATCTGCGTTTCTGTCATGATGGTTTCCAAGTTAATTTACAGTGAAGTGCCTCTTGTAATTTCGCCACATCTTTGCGAAGTTGGTTGCGCTCTTTGAGGGCATCAAGGTACTGCTGGCTCATAAATTCGTGAGCGTGGTTTGCTTCGGCTAGTTGCTGGCGCAGAGATTCATTTACCCGAACCGCAGTTGCAAGAGAACGCTCAAGTTCCCATACTCTTGGTAGAAGTGCGTTTTCACTACTCATTTCCCTTTCTCCTTGAACCCGACCAAGACCGAGTCGGGCATAGCGAACTCGACGCCGGCCTGCCGCCATAGGTGCAGGCAATTCGGATGATTGTTCACGTACTCGCTGCGCGGCGGGTGGAACTGGACAACGCAGTCATCTTCGTCCCAGAAGATGTCCTTGATCTGGCACATCTCCTCCCACGTAGGGCAACGGTCGCGCCTGCTGACCGAGACATGCTCCCAACCGAGGCCGTCGGACGCGATCACGAACAGTATCTGCGACCGTGGCAGCTTGAGCAGGAACGCGCCATTGTTGCCGATGCTGTCGTCCGACCCTGATCGCCCGACGCGCATCCGGAATCTGTTTGGCACATGGAAACTCATTTCCCTTGCTCCTTCATCCGTGAAGCGCCGGGGCGGCGCGCTTCAGCCTTCTGTAAACGGTGCTGACCGCAGTATCTCCGCCGCGCCGCGCCGCCGTCTGCCGACTTACCAGTTCACGCAAGTAGGTTTCAAGCCCTTCGTCGGTGAACACCCATTCACGGCCGACTTTTGCGCCAGGGACTTCGCCTTTCGCAGCCAATTCCCGCATGACGTACTTGCTGACGTGCAGGAAATTGGCCGCTTCGGAAATGGTAAGGGTCTTCATTTTTCCTGATTTATGGCGCGATAGAAGTAGCGTTTCCCGGTGCCGACTTGGTACTTTTCAACCCTGCCGTCTGCGACAAGAACCTTCAGGCATTCGCGGATTGTGACGTGGCACAAATCAGTTTTTTCTGCGATCACGGCTGGGTAATTAAGCCCGCTCGCCACGGCCGCAAGAACGAAGACGATGTTATTCTCGCGCTCCTTCGCCCAATCTTTCGGCGACCAATTTCCGGCGCGGGTTTCCATGTCATCAACCCGGTGCGCGACGCAGCCACCAGTTACGCCGTGAATCTTGATTGGCAACCCGAAAAGAATGGTCGCCGTTAGGCTGGCGGCTCTCATGTCCCGGTGCTTCCCATGCCGCCTTCGCCGCGCTCGGTGCTATTCAGCACGTCGGATCGCACTAGACTTGCGCGAACGAACGGGGCCACAACCATCTGCGCGATACGCATCCCCGGCTCGATCTGGACGGCAAACTCGCCGTGATTGATAAGCAGCACACAGATTTCACCGCGAAAGTCCGGGTCGATCGTTCCTGGGGAGTTGATAACGGTTAGCCCTTGCTTGATGGCAATACCCGATCGCGGCCGAACCTGGGCCTCGAATCCGTCCGGAAGCTCAACAGCGATTCCAGTAGGGCAGGTGAATCTAACCCCTGGCTGGATGAAGTATTCATGCGGTATCCGTGCATGAAGATCAAGGCCGGCAGAGCCGGGGGTTTGGTACGCCGGCTCGATTGCATCCGGGTGCAGTTTTCTGAATTTGATTTGCATGATTTATGATAATTGATTGATGGTCGTTAGGCAAGCAACTTGAGGCATGTTTTTTCGGTGGTTGTCATGCGCCACTAGGCCGGCGCTAAAAAGGAATATCGTCGCCCAGGTCATCGAAAGACGGCTTCGGTTTGTCCTTGGCTGGCGCCGGAGAATAGTCGCCGTCACTTGATTGATCGCGCATTCCTTCAGGCTTTCCGCCGAGCATCTTCAGGTTAGCGACCTTGATTTCTGTCGTGTAGCGCTCCTGGCCATCACTGTCTTTCCATTTGCGTGTATGGATTGAGCCTTCGAGATAGACCGTCGATCCTTTCTTCAGGTATTCGTTGCAGATTTCAGCGAGCTTCCCGAAGGCGCCGCAGCGGTGCCATTCGGTTTGCTCTTTCTTCTCGCCGGTCGCCTTGTCCTTCCACCTTTCCGACGTGGCGACGCTGAAGTTCGATACAGCTTCCCCGCTATTCGTGTAGCGCGCTTCCGGGTCTTTGCCAAGGTTGCCGACGATTATTACGCGATTGACCGATGCCATGTCATGCCCCTTTGTGTGCTTTGCGGTTGCGAATGACGTTGCGGCGCTTCGCAGCGGCGCGCTGGCCGGCTTTCACTGACCCGCCGCCTTTGATTCGGTATCCGCCAAGACCTGACGATTTCGGTTCGTTTCCAGACACGGCCGGCAACCTGCCAAGCCCGAGGGCGGCGAGAAGCGTTATGGCAAGACTGACTCTTCGGTTGTGCATTACTTGAACTCCCGCACGTCGATAGGGTCGCCCTTGATGTACGCTTGATGCGCAAGAACGGCGACGGACTTGGGTACGGCGCGGCCAGCCTCGTAGCGCGATCCGGCCGATTGGGTGGCGCCGACGCGGTTCCAGAACTCGGACTGATTCAGGCGCATCTTCGCGCGCAGGGTCTTGTAGTCCTTGATTAGCGGTGTCTTCTTTGCTTTGGTGGTCATTTGAATCTCCTTCGTGGTTGATGTAGGTGAGGGGTTTAGCTATCACCATCCCCGGTTATCCAGCCCCTCAAAGCGCCCCGGTTAAGTCGGTCACAGGCTCCGTTCGCAACTGGCCGACAAGCCACGAACATCAATGCCTCTCTCACAGGGTATTCGTTACAGCCCCGGCGACCCGGCAATGACTTGCAATCCAGTGCCTTCGATGATTGCCGAAAGTTCGTCGGCTACAGCGCTCTTGAAGACGCGATCAGGCCGGATCAACTCGTACCAGAACGTCACATCGCCGCCCTTCTCTCGGTACTTCAAGCGAGCTTCGACCGGGTAAGCGTTCGCGCTGGCGTCGAAGACCGGGACGCCGATCGTGAAGCGCTCGAACACGATCATCTTGGTGCGGGTGTCCTTGGTTTCGTCCTCGACAAACTCGAACTGCACGCCGCCGGATTGCAGGTTGATCTTGCTGCGGAATTTCTTGTCCGAATTGGCCTCGAAGCCGAGCGCCATTTGCAGAATCTCGGTGCCTGACGGAAACCCTGGCACGGTAGCGATGTCCGGCAAATTATCTTCAAGCCAAGTGGCAAACGCGCTTTGGTTCATCACCTTCTTGTCGTTGGTCTTCCAGCGCGACCACTCGACGGACAGCTTCGGCTCGAACTTGCAGGTATGCTCGCGCCAGTCCGGGCCGTACTTTCTGTGGTCGTCAATCACGGCCAGCAGCTTACAGCGGCTCTGTTCGCTGTCGATGTCGGCGTAGATGGTGGAAAATTCGGCGGTTGCGTGATTTTTCAGGTAGTCGACAAAGCCCTTCGAGTTGGTCGTGACGATGGCGCCGCGCTTGCGCAACGGCAATTCCATCAGGTGTTCAAGGTTCTCGACCTTGTAGCCATCCGGAACAACGAGGTATGGCGCTCCGTCTTCAACCGTTCTCGGGTTGCATTGCGCCATACCGATGTCGATCAGCGCCCTGATGGTGTTTTCGTTGAGTTCCATGATTGATTACCCGTTGATGGTTTTGAGTTCGCGCGCCGGCTCGGCGGCGACGGTCTTGAGGTCGAGCTTGGTCTGCCTCGGGTCTTCAGCCAGCAAGTTGCCTTCCGGTGTCGGCCACAGCAGGGACTCGGCCGGCAAGCCCTTCGGTTTGGTGATGTTGCACTCGGCCTTGACGGCGAGCGTGCCGGCGGTCGATGGCTTGATGTCAATCTTCAAGGTCAGCTTGCCGGCCTTGTTGTGCGACGTGACCGCCTGGATAAGCTCGGAGAATTTCAGACCGGCCACGTCCATGATCGGCAGCAGATCGCCGTCTTCGGTTTCGACGCGAACGGATTTGAGGTTGTCATTCAGAGGTTTTGCCATTTGTGTTACTCCTTCTGGTGGTTGAAAAGTGGTGGGGCTACTCACGCCGATGCGGGGTCGGGGAGAGGGTGGCGCTTTCACCCCGTTGATCGTTTAGAAAAGCGCCATCGTCTTCGTATCTACGAATGGCACCGCCTGGCCCGCTTCGACAAACGCTGTGCAGCGTGGGCCTGAGTCATCCTCGACCCATTCCTTGACCGGGCCACGAAACGCGGCGGCGATTATTTCGCATAGCTCGTTGTCGTCGCACTCGTCAAAGTCCGCGCCTTCACGCATAGCCTTGTCGCGCTGGCATCGGCGGCACCATGCGTTCATAAACATCGCGCCTTCTGTACCGTTGGACGGTTGGTATTGCTCGCTCATATCAGCGCCCTGTTTTGGCAACACGTAGCTACTGCAACCACACCGCCTTTGTGCACATGCCTTCCGGCAAGATCGTCGGCGCTCGGCAATCCAGCCTTTACGGCTGCGTCTTCACAGCGTTCGCATAGAATCTTGCCGGCTGGTGGCGCGGCGAGGAAAGTAAGGTTCTTCTTACTCGTTGAAACCGCCATGCCGCACCAGAAGGTAATGCCGATATGCGGCCCCGTCTTGTGCAGGTTGTAGGTTGCCCCTGCGCGCGGCCGGTGAATCAGTGCCCCGCGAGAGTTTTCGATGAACGGCAAGCAGCTTGTCCAAGGGAACCCATGCTTTACGTCGAATGGCCGCGTTTCGAGCGGAAGTTTCATTGTTTCCACGGTTACGCTGCCTTCTTGAACGCTTGTGCCATGACATGCTCGGAAATCAGCCGGCAGATCGTCGGGAACTTGTTGGCGTCGTACAGCTTGGCGTTCTTCTCATGCGCTACCGGGAGGATGCCGAGCGATGCAAGGCCGTCCGCATTGACCGACACCGGGGCAAGCATGGCGTTGATTTCGCCTAGCTTCAGCATGGCGCCCGGTTGTGTCTCGATTGCTGCGGTCGACGTTGGCTGCGACCTTGTTTGCGCTTCCTTCTCCTTGCGCTCCAAGTCAATCTTGCGAAGTTCCTCGGCGGCGATACGGTTTGCTTCGGCGCTCCCTGCTGCTGCCAGGGAATCGGCTTCGCTCTGTGCCTTGGCCTGTTCCTCGGCGCGAATCTTCTCGCGCTGCTCGGCAAGCAGCTTCTCGTCGGCTTCTTTCTTTGCCGCAACACGCATGGCGACCAGTGCGGCGAAGTCATCCTGTGCCTTGGTGCATACCTGGGCGAAGTCGGGGAACAGAACAGCGGCGCTTTGTGCCTGCATCTGCTTCTGGTTGTATTCGATCCGGTCGGCAACTGCATTGGCCTCAATCTTGGCATTCGCCAGGGCGACCGATACTTTGTCGCGCATTGAGTCGAGCGACTTCAAGCCTTTGATGGCTTCTGCAAAAATTCTGCTGTCGATCTGGATGCACGAAAATTCGATGCGGGAATGTAGGTTTTGGACGTGTCCGATCAGTTCTGAGCGCGCCGCGCTGACAATCTCGTTCTTCCGATTATCCTTCTCGGCCTTTACCAGCTTGTCCAGCGTCAGGCGCTTGCTGCGCATTTCAGCCTTGAGAGCGTCGATCGTGCGGAACAGGGTGTCGATGCTTTCCGTCTGCGCCAAAGCCTGTGCCTTGACCAGATCAAGCCGCTTCTCCCCGTCGTCGAGGAACTTCACCATCTTGTCGGCGTTGGCGAAGTCGGCATCCGTTACCAGCGCGGTGTTGATCGCCTGAATGCGGACGGTGACGGCGTTCTTGAACGTGTCGAGATTCGAGGCCGTGACTTGGCCGACAAGCTGCACGGTCAGGGCCGGCAGGTCTTCGATGGTATCGGCAACTACGGCCGGCTTGGCTTCAACGTGCTGGTACTCGGCAAGGTCTTTCTCAAACTGATCCCACCCGGCGCGCAGATTGGCGATGCGTTCAGGCTGCGGGTAGTACCAGCAATAGACGAACTTTTCCGGGGTGCCGTCAGAACAGACAAAGGCGATCTTGTCGAAACCGAATACAGCAAACTGCTGGTCAAGCTGCCAGCGGTGCGACTCGGGAACATTACCTTCCGCGACTTCGGCCGCGATCTTCTCGTTCCATAGCTTGTGTTCAAAGCCGATATTGCAAAGCATCGTTGCGCCGTCAGAACTGGCAAGCAGGCGCCCGGCATCATCGGTTGCCACGATCGGATAAAGCTCTTCACCGATCATGCCTTCGACGTGCGGACGCGCGCCGGCTTCAGCTTCGTGCCCAGCATCAAACAGCCGTTGGGTCGCTGCATCAACCTCGGGAACGATGCCGGTAGCCTTCTGGCGCAGCAGTTCGGTGCGCGTCATGTACGGGCTGACGCCCATCATGGCCGGCGCCTCGCTGGCGTTGAAGCACTTGGCGCGGGCGGCGTGCCATTCATTACTACCTTGGGCAACATTAAGTTCAATCATCATTCGCTCCTTGCAAATTCTCCGTAATGTTTTTTTGCCTCGACAAAGTACGCTTTGCTTGCAAGCGTTTCGGTGTCGAACGTGCCTATATTTATTGCTATTCCTGATACGCGAATACGCGCCTGGTATCTTCCGCTCGAAAGTCTGCGAACTCCTTTCGTGGTATCTTTTCCTTTGTTGCGAGTGCGATTAGCTTGGTTTTGCGCATTGCTTGCCAAGCGAAGATTTGCTATTCGGTTGTCGAATGGGTTTCCGTTTATGTGGTCAATGTCTTGATTCGGAATTACCCCATGAACAACCAGCCATGCGAGCCTGTGCGCCTTAACCCTTTTCCCTTGAATGCGAATCGAGATATATTTTGTTGCGGAACAACCAGCATTCTTTCCAAGCATTCTTGGGTGGTGTTTCGGCGCAGATTTCCAAGTGAAAACCCCTGTTTCTGCGCTATATTCGAGCATTCGCATTACATAATCGCGGTCGATCATGCTGCGCTCCCTTGGTCAAAATCACGGACGAAATCGCCGTCGATCACGCCGTCGTTGCCGATGTGTGCCGGCTTGCTGATTGCTGCCTTCTGCTCTTCGGACAGCGTGTATTTCGTGGAAGACCGGGCGATGATCTGGTCGGCCGTTGCCTTGCCGCCGGCAATGGCTTCGAGCCACTTTGGAAGGTTCGCGGCGAAGTCTTCCTCCGGGTATGCCGGCAATACCTTCGGCTCCGGTGTCTTGGGTTCGGTGACGACTTCGGCCGCGCCCATGTCGATTTCCTTGCCTTCCATTTCGTCGGCGGTCGGCTGGCTTCCAACTTCAGGGAAGCCCTTGCGCAACGCCTGGGCCTCGGCACACTTGGCAAGCTGCGCATAGGGACGGCGCTTCCACATCGCGTTCGGATCGTCTTTGTCTCGGCCGGCCGTGGCGTAGTTTTCCTTCCAGCGCTCGACTGCCGAGAACTCGACAATCTGGCCGCTCGGCATCAGGCGCTTTACCGTCACTCGGCACCACTCCGGGTAGGTAATGCTGACGCCGTTCAGCACTTCGTTCTTTTCCGGGCCGAACTCAGGCTCGGACGTGCCGGCGTGCTGTCCAGTGCGGGACGCATCGGTGCGGTAGTCGTTGATGCCCGGCATGATGACATCGCGCAACTCCTTGATGTCCCAACCCTTATCGTTCTTCTTGCCGGTAGAAACCTGCATCGGGACGATGTGATACGGCTTCTTCAGCGGGTCTTTTCCGGACGCGCGGCAGGCGCCGATCACCAGCTTGATGCTCTCGATCTTGGCGCCCGGATAGACGGAGCTTTGCAGCACGTCGATCAACTCGGTTTCATTCATGGAAAGCGCCGGCACGCTGGCCTGTTGCTTTGCTACTGCGAGATTGCTCATTCTTCTTCCCTTCCAAAGTGTTTTTCAATCAAGCGCTCTTTGCGCTGCTGGTCGGCGTGTTCCTGCCCTTCAGCTTGGAAGCACTCGAAGCACCGTCCTTGCTTGAAGACGTAATGCTCGCCACAGGACTTGCACACGTCGGGCGGGTCAAAGCTGCGGTCGGAATGGTCGAGGCTCATTTGATCTGTCCAAAAAGTCCGTACAGAAAAACCAGCACGACGAACCATCCAACGGACGAGCCAATTACCACCATGATGCGTTTCTTGAATTCGAGGATGTCGCGCGCCGTTCTGCTTGATTGCATCGTTTGGCCCCTTCTCATGCTGCACCCCACGTCTTGCGAACGCCTGGGCGTAACGTCGCCAAGTATTCAGAGCGGGCAACGGCCAATTCGCGGCGGGCAAAATGACAGGCAATTACCATCTTGCCGATTGTCATTTTGTCGCCGTCGATCTCGTTTAGCCATTCGATCCATCGGCTTTGAGCGTCGATGCTTGCTTCGAGCGATCGAACCTGAAACCACCAGAAGATTCGTTTGAGAATGTTCATGGCTCGACCTTGTTTGCGTACTTGATTTCAACCATATCAACCTCCGTTGTTGATGATGCGGATCGCATCTGGCATGACGGATGTTAAGCGATTGCGAAACAGAAAGCAAGCAGAATTACGCAAAAAAAGTGCGGCGTATTGCCGCGTTGAAAAATGCAGCTAGGCTGGCGTCGATAGGCCGTAGCGTGAAGCGATCCAGACGGAAGGCCGAACGCCAATTCGATCTGAGCGGCCAGCTTGTCGCCTATCTGCCGGGTCGGTTTCGGCCCGGCGATTTGGGTGATGTAGCTGTTCCGCTTTCCGGTGATCCTGGCTGCTTCATTAGTGCCGCCTACCGATCGAACCAGTTGGCGCATGTGCCATAGGCGATGTTCGCTAGTTTCCTTTGTCATGTGCCTGCCTCTCCGTGTGGCAATTACTGCTTGCAATCATTCTCCAAAGTGATATACGATGATGTCCAAGCGTTTAGCATTGTTAATCAAGTCGCTTACTTTGCGCCTCAAGCATAAGAGATTGCTGCACGCACATCAAGATATTTCAGGTTTCAATGGGCAACCGGATTGCAACCGGGTCAGAGAGTTTCCCCCTTTCGCTCTGACAGCCCACCCTACAAGGTACGACAAGGGGGTTTGCGCGAAAGGGTTATCGTGGCAAGAATCAGAACCATAAAACCGGAATTCTGGACAGACGAAACAATTGTCAGGCTCCCATTCCAGGCAAGATTGCTGTTCATTGGCATGTGGAACTTTGCTGACGATGCCGGCGCGCTCGAATACAGCCCTGATCGAATCGGGCTGCAAGTTCTTCCGGCAGAACACGATTGCGACATTTCCGGGCTAATTGATTTGCTTGTTGCTGCCGGGCTTGTCGATTATTGGGTCGATGAGAACGGAACGCAGGCGATAACGATCACCAACTGGAACAAGCACCAGAAGATTGACAACCCATCGCGGAAGACGATTGTTAGCGAGGGCTATCGAAAGAAAAATATTCCTAGCGAGGCCAGGATTGGGGTCGCAAGAAAGTACGGGTGCCCCCCAGGAGGATCGGCTGATGCCTCCTGCTACTACTGCGGAATGCCAGGAAAAGTTACGTGGTGGAATGGGTCAAACGGTAAGCCGTCCAGATGGATAACCATAAGCGACCTTGAGTTTGACCATTTCGTTTCAGAGCACTCCGGCGGTAGCTCGGAATCGGAAAACATTATCTTGGCTTGCCGTTGCTGCAACAGAGGAAAGCGCGAGTTCGATCCGCACCAATTCTTCGCAATAAAAAACAAGCCTGTTTCGCCAGAAGAAAAAAGAGTCCTAGCGAGTCCTATCGAGGACTCCCCATTGGAAGGGAAAGGATCAAGGATCAAGGATCAAGGATCAAAGGATCACAAAAAAGACATCGCGCAAAACGCTCCCGAGCCTAAGTTTGATGCGCAAGCGCATCTGTTGTCTCTCGGGGTTGATGGGCATGTTGTTTCCGAATGGATCGCCCTCAAGAAGCGGCACAAGTCCGCACCCACAGAGCTAGTAATCAAGGGCATGGTTCGCGAAGCAGCGGGGGCAAGGATTTCGCTATCCGACGCCATGACCATGCAGGTAGAGAACGGATGGAAGGGGTTTAAGGCTGAGTACGCACTTGGCCAGCAGCGCAGCGGTAAAACTCAATATCAAATAAATCAGGACGCAACTGCCAGGGCTTTGTTCGGTAGCTCGGTTTCTGCGGAGCCACGACTTATCGAAGGGGAGGTTGTGCAATGAACTTGCCGATGCCGTGGGTCGACAAAATTTTCCATCGCCTGCTCGGCGTTTATGGCGCGCAGTTCAAGGCAAAGTTTTCGGTTGTCGAGAACGGCGTCGACGTTGGTTTGATGAACGCGAAAGAAGTCTGGTCTGAAGAGTTGTCGACGTTTGTTGGGCTTCCAGAATCCATTGCTTACGCCTTGAAAAATCTTCCGTCAGAGCGCGCGCCGAATGCGGTCGAGTTCCGAGAACTATGTCGTCGGGCGCCGAAGAAAGAAGCGCCGGCTCTGGAATACAAGCCGACCACCGAAGAGGTTGACCACCAGCGGGCGATGGCAAAGCGCCTTGGTGACGCAATCGGCGCCGGAAAGATTCACGACGGTATCGACACGCATTGGGCGACGCACCCGCGCTCTGCCGCGCACCTTGATTTCATCTTCGATGCCGCTGATCGTGACAACAGGTTCAAGGCTTGCATTGAGCAGATGGTATCTGACGGTATCTGCACGTTCGATGGACACCTTCTAAAAACTTACAGAGACGGGTCGTTCGTATGAGCGACCTGTTTTCTAGGGTCGAGGCCATGCGCCGGCAAGCGTCCGACCGCGAAGCTGAGCGCGTCAAGATCAAGCAGCAGCAAGCAGCCGATAACCGCGCCAGGATGCCGCAGGTTGCCGCCTGGGTTGATGAAGTGAAAGCCGTATTCCAGGACGCCAAGGTGACATTCGCCAAAGAAGGCAAGTACGAATTCGGAGAGAGGCTGACTGGCGGTATCAAGATGAGCGAAACACTGGTCGGGCCGTGGAACAAACAAAAGGGGGCGAAATGACCGACAAAAAAACCGAGTTCGTTGAAATGGATCGCAAGCAGGAACACAAATGCGAAACATGCCGGCACAGCATTCAGGCGTCTGTGTACCCGAAATTGTGGTGCTTTATCGGAAGCCAATACACAGACCAGAAAGCCCATTGTGCGCGGTGGCAGGTTAGGGGATAGGAAATGACCACCAGATCAAAGGTAAGGGCGTTCATCGGCGGGTCTGTGCAACCAAATTCAGCGCTGCTTAACCCAAACTACGACAAAGCGATCATTGGAGTTGTCGAGTTTCCGATGGGATTTTTCAGGGTTGCATACGACCTTCCGGCGGTTGTCAGCGTCCTTGTTTCGCTTACAGGGTGGCAGCGCGAATATGCCGAAGAGCATATCCAGCATTGCTTTGTCAGTCTTTCGCTGCAACCGAATGGCCCGATCTTCGTCGATACGAGGTTTGCGGAGTGAGCAAGCGCGAACGCATCTACTTCCGCGTCCAGAAAGGATCGCTGGTTCCCGCCGACAGTTACGCCGCATCAAAGCTGCGGGAACGTGGATACGCGGTAAATGATTTGCTGGCCGCAGAACTTGTGAAGCCGCGCAATCCAAAGTTCAACCGCCTTGTGCATCGCATTGGGCAACTGGTCGTGGCAAACATCGAATCGTTCTCTGGACTTGATGCACACCAAGCAATCAAGAGGCTTCAGATCGAAGGAAAGATTGCCTGTGAGGAAATCGGAATCAGCGTGGCGAATTACGGCATGGTGATTCAGCTTATCCCGCGCAGCCTTAGTAACGAGTCGATGGACGAGGGCGAATATCACCAAGCAGCACGCGGTATTTGTCGAACCATTGCCGAGCGCTACTGGCGCGATCTTGACGAGGATGCTATTGCTGAAATGGCCGAATCGTTCGTGGGTGAAGTATGAGGATAGCTCAACAACCAACCGCCTGCGATGCCTTTCATGCTCACGTAGGGAATGGTTTGGCGCATAGCCAGCGCGAGAAAATCATTGGCTATGTTGCGCTCATGGGCGGCTCGTGGTCGATTGGAGAGCTTGCCAAAAGCCTTCACATGGAAAAATCTACGGTATCGGCCAGGGTCAACGAACTACTCTACGAGTTCAAGGCGCTTGAAGAGCGACCAAGGCGCAAGGACAGGGTGTCTGGAATCATGATTCGGCCCGTCGCGCTGCCGGCCAAGCAGCTTGATCTGTTTTGGTAGTCGATACGTGAACATCGCCTACCAGATCGAGTGTCACGCCGAGATATTGCGCCGATGGTTTTCGCCGGCCGTCGCCCGGCGCCGCGCTGCCGCCGACATTAAGGCCGGGCGGTGCTGGCTGTGGCCAGAGCCGACGCAGTTGGAGATTGATCTGTGAGCCGGTTCGAGACTAGGCACGTCCAGGCGGTCAAGGAATTGCCTTGCGCGGTGTGCGGGCAGGGCGGGCCGAGCGACGCCCACCACATCCTCGAAGGGCGGACACCGGGCCGCAAGGCGCCGGACGCGCTGACGATCCCGTTATGCAAAGACTGTCACCAAGGAAGTCACAACGGAATTCATGGTATGGGCGCCATGTGGAAGGTGATGCGCAAGACCGAGCTTGGCTGTCTTGCCGAAACAATCGAACGTCTCTACGGGGGGAAGTGATGGGCGCAACAAGAATCAAGCGAAGGAAAATGCCGGCGCCGGCGCCGAGCGTGGCCGGGGTCGAGGGGCTTCCGATTAACCGGCTGCAAGAACGCATCCGTTGGTCTTGCTGTGTTTGGCTGGAAATGCTGAAAGAGAAAAGCGAGTCGATGCTTTCCGAAATCGAGTGGCCAAAAAATAGCGGCCGGGTCTATTTCGTGTGCGTGACGAGCGGGCTACTGTTCGACAAGGGCGATGGCCATTGCCTGCAATCGAACAGCGTCCGCCTAATTCCCGAGACGGTGGCGCCGGCAACCATGAGCCAAGCGCAGTTGATTGCCTGGGTGAAGCGCCGGCAGGCGAGCGGCGTCGAGTTCGGGCGTTACGGGAGCTATGGGAGCGAAGACGATGGCGAAGAGTGACCAGCGCTACGGATGCCAGCAGTACGACACGGAGCGGCTTTGCCGATTCGACCGGCGGGCGCTTGATCGAATGTGCGATGGGTGCCAGCGCAAGACGGACTCTGAGTATCTGGCCAAGCAAGGGCTATGGGTGCCGGGCGTATCTCACCAGAAAGACGAGGAATACCATGCTGCGGTGGTCTGAAGATCAACTAAGGGAATTCGCCGAGCGGCGCAAGGCCGTGGCCACAGCCAAGCCGCCGGCCGATCGCCCGAAGTACCGGAACAAGAAAACAACGGTCGGCGAAAAGGTGTTCGACTCGAAGCTCGAAGCGTCCAGGTACGTTCAGCTTGTCAGGTTGCAGGAAGGCGGGGTTATCTCCGGCCTGCAATGTCAGGTCAAGTTCAACCTTGCGGTTTCCGGCAGCTTGATTTGCAAGTACATCGCCGACTTCACCTACACCAACTCGGACGGGCATCGGATTGTCGAGGACGCCAAGGGCGTGCGGACGCGCGAGTACATCCTGAAGAAGAAACTGATGAAGGCGCTGCTCGGGATCGACATCAAGGAATATCGGAAACCCGTTGCAAAGGACAGGGCAGGGCGATAGCATTGCCGAAGTTGCACACAATGCAGCCCGGAAAGCGGCCGGGATCCGAAGGGGCGTCAGACTCTCCCGCCGAAATGACATGAGGCCCGCTACGTGCGGGCCTCGCCTATTGTTGGCGCGCGTAGCGTCATGTCTGATTTCTGGTTCCTTCGTAGCGTTCCGCGTTTTCAGCAAATCGTTCGTCAATCCGCTGGTTGTCAGTCAGTCCGACCATCATCGAGGCGCGTGATGGGTGGCGCAGCTTGTGCATGGCCTTGGCTTCGATCTGTCGAATCCTCTCCCTCGATACCCCAAGAACCCGTCCGCATTCATCCAGGTTGGCGTCTTTGTAAAAGCGCATCCTGAGAACAAGCTGCTCGGACTTTGTGAGCGTTTCAAGAACCAGAGACATAGCGCTTGCCGTCTGTTCATCCTCGACCGCAGAGAAGTCTTGGAGGTAGCTTCGATCATCGGCCGGCAGCATTGCAACAACCTGTTCATGGGTCATTTCAAGTTCGCTGAAATTACTCTCAAGCGGGCGCAGTTGGTCGTTGCTCCATAGCTCGTCAGGCAGCTTCCCAACGGCTTCGCACAGGTCGGAGGCGCATTTGCGTAGCTCGCCGCTCTCGGTGAGCGGGCTTGCCGTCATGTTGATTAGGTCGTTGATGCTTTGGTACGAAAGCCCGGCTGACTCGCACCACTTACCCCCGGCCTGCCCGCCGCACTCTTCAATAGCCTTGAGGATGCGGTTGTTTCGTACCTTGACAGTTACACGATAGTCTTTGGCGGTCATGCTGATGCCCCTCTACATTCCTTGCAGTTGCAGGGCGCGGTATCGCGCAGATCATTCTTGACTTCGGCGATGGTATCGAAGCCCCGGACATGGACGCCTTCGCCCTCGGCGATCCAGTGCCAACCGTCATTCAGGCTGACGATCAGGCTGTTTCCCATGCCGCGCTCGTCGTCCCATGACTGGATGCGGGCACGGAGCTTCTTTGGGATGCTGTTCGGTATCTTTGACATGGTGATCTCCTTATTTGTTTGAGAGGCGCCCTTCGTTATGGGCCACAAAGATCGAGGCGCCGATGACGAACGGGCTTATTACGACCCAGGCCACCGGGAAAACTTCGATTGCCGCAATAGTCCCGGTAGCTATCGAAGATAGCCAAAGCGTGGCCAGCACGATCCACGGGGAGAAGGTCATCAAGAGGGCTGCTGTTTTCATTTCAGCCACTCCTTAAATAGATCAATCGCTTTCCGGTTGTCGAGCTTTTCGCCGTGGTTGGCGATGTACCACTCGTTCGCCAAGCTCGGGTTATCGGTGATGTTCTGGTTCAGGCATTCGGCGATGAACCGGATTCGCTTGTCGAATCGCTTGCTCATGGTCATGCTCCTTGGTTGATCGGTTCGCGGATGATGGTTACGCCGTGATCGGCTGCGGCGTCGTAAAGGGCGCTGATCGTCGGCCCGGCCGACCAGTCGCGTCCGTATTCCCACATCCGGCTACCGCGCTTCGAGACGACGACGCGCTGACCATCGGGCCATATTGCAACAAGGCGCGACTTCGGCGACCGCTTGACGGGGGCCTTGGTCATGCATCCGGTGGCAATGCTGTAATTGAAAACTGGACTTTTGCTTGACATTTCACTCTCCGTAGTAAAATGATTGATGTGGGTGCAGCAACCTCATTATATCAAATGGGCAGGATATGTCAATAGGGCAATACGGCACGCCGGAAGAACGCAAGCTAGTCCTCGACCAATTCAAAGCGGGGCGATCAAAGTCGCGCATCGCCAAGGCGCTTGGGTGCGATAAGGCTCGGGTGGGCAGGATGCTCGCCCAGGCAATCCGCGAGCTTCAGCGATGACCGATGTATCCGACCGCGCTACTCAACAGGAAGAGCTTGCCCGCCAGATCGGGCTGTCGGCCGCAATAGGGCGCGAGTCGCCCGACATGGAGGCGATCGTGTGCGAAGGATGCAACTACGTCACGAAGTCCTGTTACGGCAAGGCGTGCGAGGCGTACCCGGAGTGCCCGCATGACGTTTCCCGGCTGAGGGGGCGCAATGTCTGACAATCAAACAAAGCTGACCGGCCAGCAAGAGAAGTTCGCTATTGGCGTCGCCAGCGGAAAGACCCAGGCCGATGCCTATCGAGTGGCATATCCGAGGTCGAAGAAGTGGAAGGACTCGGCCGTTCATTGCAACGCTTCGCAATTGATGGCTGATACAAAGATTGCACAAAGGGTTGCGGAATTGAAGGAGCGCATCACAAGCAAAGGCATAGCCAGTGCTGAGCGGACGCTTCTTGAGGCTTCGCGGCTTGCTCTGTTCGATCCGCGCAAGCTGTTCCGGGATGACGGTAGCCCGAAGCCGATCACAGAGCTTGACGACGACACGGCGGCTGCGCTGGCTGGCCTTGATGTAGTTGAAGAGTGGGAAGGAAGCGGCGACGGACGCGTGTTTGCTGGCTACACGAAAAAGTACAAGATTGCCGACAAGAACAGCGCCCTTGAAAAGCTGTTCAAGCATCACGGCCTGTACGAGAAGGATCACAAGCAGGTAACGAACCCGCTCAGTGAGTTGGTTCGAGCCATCAATGCAGCAGCCAACCCGTTGCCAGTCAAGAAATGAGCGCGTCGGCCGCGATTTCATGGGATTACGTGCCGGTTGACGAGGCCGACTACGCCCGCTGCCTAGCTGATCCCATGTGGAGACTATGCTCCGGCGCCATCTACAAGATCATGGTTAAGACGAATGACGGCGAAGGCTCTGTAATTCCGTTTCGGCCAAACCTTGCGCAGCGCAGGCTCATTCAAAACCTGTGGCACCGCAACGTCATTCTCAAAGCGCGCCAGCTTGGATTCACGACGCTGATCGCAATCATGTGGCTCGACCACGCCCTATTTATCCCCGACCAGCGCTGCGGCATCATTGCCCAGGATCGGGAGGCGGCGGAGGTTATTTTCCGGGACAAGGTAAAACTGGCTTACGACAGGCTTCCCGACCACTTGCGCGAGTCGATGCCGCTGGCGACCAATAGCAAGACGGAGCTTTTGTTCGCTCACAACAACAGCTCGTTCAGGGTGGCTACGTCGATGCGCTCGGGCACGATTCACCGCCTGCACGTCTCCGAGTTCGGGAAAATATGTGCCAAGTTCCCGGACAAGGCCGGCGAAGTCATAACCGGGTCGCTGCCGGCGGTTCCCCTCGATGGAATCGCAATCATCGAAAGCACGGCCGAGGGTCAGGGCGGAGAGTTCTACACGATGACCAAGCGTGCCGAGGCGCTGCATGAGCGCAGGGCAGAGCTTACCGTCCGCGATTACAGGTTCCATTTCTTCCCGTGGTGGCAAGAGCCTGGATACAGACTGGCCTCTACCAATGTTGTGATGACCGAGAAAGACCGGCTTTATTTCTTCGGTATTGAGGCGTCCGAGGGCTGCAAGCTGGATGACGAACAGCGCAACTGGTACATAGCCACGCGCGACTCTGATTTCTCCGGTGATCCTGAAAAAATGTGGCAGGAGTACCCAAGCACCGCGAAAGAGGCGTTCCAGCAGTCAACGGAGGGAACGTACTACGCCGCGCAGCTTGCTCAGACGCGCAAGGATCAACGCATTGGCCTGTTTCCGCACGCCTCTGGAATTCCGGTCGACACCTATTGGGACATCGGAAGCTCAGATGGAACGGCCATCTGGTTTCGGCAACGCATCGGGGCCGAGAACAGGTTCGTTCGGTTCATCGAAGGATGGGGTGAGCCTTACAGCTTCTTCGTTCGCCAGATGCAGGCGCTCGGTTATGTGTGGGGCACTCACTATCTTCCGCATGATGGCGACCATAAGAGGCAGCAGGGCGACAAGGTTGCGTCGCCGCTGCAAGAGCTTCAGGGCTTTAGCCTTGGCGGAAAATGGGTGATCGTTCCGCGCGTCGAAGAAACTATCAACGGAATTCAGAAGGTGCGCGAAGTGTTCTCGCAATGCACATTCGACGAGGAAGGGTGCAAAGACGGTCTTGCGCACCTTGCGCTGTATCGCAAGGAGTGGAATAGCCGACTTGGCGTGTGGAGCGACACGCCGCGCCACGATATTCACTCAGAGGCGGCTGATGCGTTTCGTCAGTTTGGCCAGAGCTATCGCGCAAAGCCGGTAGTTGATGAAGCAAAACCAAGACGCAGGGCGCCGTCGTGGCGCGCATAAGGAGATAGGCATGGAAAGCGAACTCACGACCGCCGCAGCGGAAGACAGCATTGAACAAGGGCTTGATCTGGCAACCTTCACGCAATGGGTGCTTGAGTGCCAGGAGCAGCCGCCTTGGCGCACCAAGGCCGACAAGGAGGCCGACTACTGCGACGGCAACCAGCTTGACTCCGAAGTGATGCGACTCGCCAGGGAGCGCGGCCTGCCGCCGGCCATCGAGCCGCTGATTGGCCCGACCATCGACGCTATCCTTGGCATGGAGGCGAAGACACGAACGGATTGGCGCGTGACACCAGACGCCGACAAGTTGAATGATGACGTGGCCGAGGCGTTGAACTTCCGCCTGAATCAAGCTGAGCGCCATTCCAAGGCCGATGCGGCATGTTCGGAAGCCTATGCGTCGCAAGTCAAGGTCGGCTTGGGGTGGGTTGAAGTTGCCCGCGAGCAAGACCCGTTCAAGTACAAGTACCGGGCCTGTTCGGTGCATCGCAATGAAATCTGGTTCGATTGGCCATCCAAAATGGACATGACCAACGCCCGCTACCTGATCCGGCGCAAGTGGATGGGCCGCAAGCAGGCCAAGCTGATGATGCCGGATGCCGCTGCGCTGATCGAGTACGCCGGCTCTGGCTGGCTTGGAATCGACCCCGGCGTATTGAGTATGGACGGCGGAATCTCTACCGGCTTGGCCACGGCGCAAGACAATGAGCGCGGCTGGTCGATCGAAGAACAGGAGTGGCGCGACACATTCAATGGCCGCGTGTGCCTGTTTGAAGTCTGGTATCGGGATTGGCAGCGCGTGCTGGTTATCACGGCGCCCGATGGCCGCGTCGTCGAGTACGACGAGGACAACCCGGTGCATGTCGAGGCGGTCGCGTCCGGGATGGTCGAGGTCAGCTATGCGGTGATCGGCAAGGTTCGCTTGGCTTGGTACATGGGGCCGCACCTTCTTTCCGATCAGCCGTCGCCCTACAAGCACCACAAGTTCCCATACGTTCCGTTTTGGGGTAAGCGCGAAGACCGCACGGGCGCACCGTTCGGGCTGGTGCGCGGCATGATCTACCTGCAAGACGAAGTGAATGCCCGTATCGCCAAGATGCAATGGGGCTTGGGCGCCGTACGAACTACCCGCACCGATGGCGCCGTATTGGACGATGACGACACGTTCCGCGACGAGATCGGCCGGCCGGACGCTGACATCGTGCTTGACGCCGAGGCCATGCGCCAGGGTGGCGTGTTCAAGGTCGAGCGCGACTTCGAGTTGAACCGCCAGCAATACGATCGCCTTGTCGATGCCCGCGAGGCTATCAAGCGCGTCGGCGGTGTCAGCGATGCGTTCATGGGGCAGGGCGTTCAGTCACAGTCAGGCGTGATGCAGGCCGGCTTGGTCGAGCAGTCGAACCAGAATCTCGCCGACATCAATGACAACTTCAAGGACTCGCGCCAAGCCGTAGGTGATCTCCTGTTGTCGCTGATTATCGAGGACTTGGGCAGCAAGCAGGAAAGCGTCTTCATCGACGGCGGCGGCATCAAGGACGACAAGACCGTGATGCTCAATGTGCCGGCGATCGACGACGACGGGATCGAGTATCTGGACAACGACGTACAGCGGACGAAGCTCAAGGTCACGCTGGAAGACGTGCCGAGTACGCCGAGCTTCCGCACGCAACAGCTTGCAGCCATGTCCGAGGCGTTCAAGTCGGCGCCGCCCGAGTACCAGAAGGTGATGATGCCGCACCTATTTGCGCTCATGGACGTGCCGAACAGGCAGGAAATGATCGAGGCGATCAAGGCGCTTGGCACCATGCCGAGCGAGGCCGACATCGAGCAGCGCATCAAGGACGCCGTGGACAAGGCGCTGGCCAAGGCGCAAGCCGACCTCAAGATGCGCGAACTTGACCAGAAGCAGCCGCTCATTGACGCCCAGGTTGAAAAGACCCGCGCCGATTCGGTCAATAAGAACGTCGAAGGGCAGTTTGGCGCCATCCAGACAGCGCAGACCATCACGGCAATCCCGCAGACGGCGCCATTGGCCGACATGCTTCTGCGCTCTGCCGGGTTCAAGGACGCCGATACGGCGCCGATCATGCCGGCCGCGCCAGCCCCGGTCGCCGGCGCCATGCCGGCCCAAGCTGGCCAACCGGCCGAGTTGGCGCCGGAGCAAGTGCAGGCAATCCAGCGACAGCGCCCGACCAGTCCCGGCGAGGCGCTAGGCATTCGGCGCAACACGTCACCGCAGTTTCCGGCCAACCCTGGAACTCCGGCCAACCCAGGCGTCGGCGTGAATGCTGGCATCGAGGGCGGGTAATGATTTTTCAACCACGGAGCAAAGAGCAATGAGCGACCAAGCAATCGAGAAGGAAATCCAAGCCAAGGGCAAGACCGCGCCGCGCGTCACGCCGGACGACATCGAGGCGAACATTGCTGCCGAGTATTACTTCACCGCAGGGCAGGCGACCAGCGGCCCGAGCATGGAGCAGGTTGCGCACATCGCGCATGAGGTCAATCGCGCCTACTGCCAGGCGCTCGGCGACCAAAGCCAACTGGCGTGGAATGATGCGCCGGAGTGGCAGCGGTCGTCCGCCCGCATGGGCGTTGATCTGCACACGATGGGAAACTTCGGCCCCGAGGGGTCGCACATCAGTTGGGTGGCGCAGAAGCAGGCCGAGGGATGGAAGTATGGCCCCGTCAAGGATGTCGAGAATAAGGAGCATCCCTGCATGGTTCCGTTCGATCAACTGCCGCGCGAGCAACAGGCCAAGGACTACTTGTTCCGTGGCGTCGTTCATGCCGTGCGCGATTCCATGCCGGGGTGCCCTCAGTTCGGGTCGCTCGATCTGCTGACCTTCTGTGTCCTAGTCCTGCGCAACGGTTTCACTGTCACCGGCGAATCGGCCTGTGCGTCTCCGGAGAACTTCGACGCCGAGATCGGCCGAAAGGTTGCCCGCCAGAATGCCGTCCAGAAGATTTGGCCGCTGATGGGCTATGCGCTCAAGCAAGACCTGTTCGAGCGTATTGGTGTTGGCTCTTGTGGCGAAATGCAAGGCGCTTGACATTGCACTTATTCTGATAAACTGAGCGTGCCTGCTGTGAAGCAGGCTGTTCCCGCAGCCGGAGCTTTCCGCCGCAAGGCGTGAAGCATGTTTTAACCGCTCACTACCGCGTCACGGCGATAAGTGATCGGCTTGGCCCGTCGAGACGACGACGCCAATCCCGAAGATGGAGCGCGATATGTCTGGACGTAGCATTGAAGACTTCTTGGACGATGCCGAGGCGTTTGACGCCTTGAGCGACGAAGACAAGGCCCGGCTCATGGCCGGTGAAACCCTTGAGGGCGAAACTAAGGTGGCCACTGACGACGATCAGGACGGCACCGAGGAAAACAGCGTATCGCCCGACGCTGCAACAGTCGCCGCCGAAGAAGTAATCGCCGACCCCGAAGAACCTGTAGTGCTGGCCAGGGACGGCAAGCACACCATTCCGTTCTCAGAACTGGAAGCGGCAAGGGAGCGGGCGAGGCAACTTGAGCAAGAAGTGATTGCGCTGAAGGGCGCAGCGGCCCCAGGACAGCCGGAAGGCGAACAGCAAGCAGCTACCGAAGCGCCAAGTTTCGACGCTGAATTGCGCGACCTTCGCCGGCAGTACCGCGAGGCGCTGTACTCAGGCGACAACGACCTTTCCGACGAACTGGAAGCAAAGATTGATGCCAAGTTGGGCGAACGCACCGACCGCATCGTATCCGAGCGCCTAGCCGGCGAGAAGGCGCAGAGCGAGGCCGAGGCCCGAGCAGCGGCAGAAATTGCCGATGTCGAGGCGCGAGCCGCCGCACTGATCCAGAAATACCAATTCCTTGACCCCGCCAGCCCGGCGGTGAATCAGGATGCGATTGATCTGGTTGTCTCCAAGCGTGATGCGCTGATGCGCGCCGGAGTTCCTTTTGCCGATGCGGTCGAGCAGGCCGTGGCAAAGGTGGCGCCATTGTTCGAGTCAACTGCTACGCCAAAGCAAGGCGCCGGGGTAGCCCAAAAAGCTGCCGAGGCAATTGCCAAGGCTAAAGCCCAAGTACCGACGAGTCTTTCCCAAGTTCCGGCGGGCGCGCGAGCCCACCACGACGAGGGCGAGGCAATTCGGGAAATGGACATCAATCAGCTTTCCCGCTCTCTTGAGTCGAAGACTCCGGACGAGATCATGAAGCTGATGAACAGGGTTCTTTAATCGCAAACCAACCGCCCGGCGTGAGCCGCGTTATCCAACTTCAGGAGAAACATCATGGCTGAAACAGTCATTCCCTACGGTAGCCCCCAAGCTGTCCGTGTTCAATCCGCCGGCCTGTTTGCTGCTTCGATGCAGCGTCAGACCACCCTCAATCGCCTTACCGGCAAGCTGCCGCAGCAAGCCGATGCCGAAGCGACCTTGCGCCGCCAGTCCGGCAATCAGCTTCCCATCGTCCGCGCCCAAGACCTGTCCAAGACGGCCGGCGACGAAGTGACCTTCGACCTCATCAACCCAATCGGCGGCAAGCCGATCATGGGCGAGCGCTACGCCGAGGGCAAGGGCGATCGCATGGACTTCTCGCAAGACAGTCTGCGCATCAACCAGACCCGCAAGCCGATCAACGCCGGCGGCAAGATGACCCAGCAGCGCACCCCGCACCAGCTTCGCTCGCTGGCCCAGGCACTCGGCCATGACTACATGACCCGTCTCGAAGATCAGCTTTCGCTGGTTCATCTGGCCGGCGCCCGTGGTTTCGCCAATGACATCGAGTGGGCTGTCCCGCTGGCTTCCGATCCGGACTTCGCCGACATCGTTGTGAATCCGGTCAAGGCGCCGACGCGCAATCGCCACTTCATGTCGACCGGCTCTGGCATCGAGAAGATCGCCGCTTCCGGCAATGAAATCACCATCGCCACGACCGACGTGATGAACATCGACCTCGTGGACGCCCTGCGCACCAAGCTGGACTCGATGCCGCTCCCGCCGCCGCCTGTTCGTTTCGAGAACGACCAAATGAGCCAGGATGCGCCGATGCGCGTGCTGCTCTGTTCCTCGGAGCAATACACGTCGCTGGTTCGCTCGACCAACTTCCGCACTTGGCAGGCGAACGCGATGGCCCGTGCGCAGATGGCCAAGCAAAACCCGCTGTTCATGGGTGAAGCCGGCCTCTGGAACGGCATCCTGATCGTCAAGATGCCCAAGCCGATCCGCTTCTTCTCGGGTGACTCGCTGCGCTGGTGTCCTTCCACCACGGCCAACACGGAAACCTCGACCGATCTGGTGCCGGCATCTTTCGCTGGCGCCGGCTTCGCGGTCGATCGTGCCCTGCTGCTCGGTGGTCAGGCGCTCGCCCAAGCCTACGGCAAGTTCCGCCAATCGCAAGGGTCGTACTTCTTCTCGGAGAAGGAACTTGACCACGGCGACAAGCTGGAAATCCTGCTCGGCATGATGGCTGGCACGTCGAAGGTGCAATTCCTGATCGACCACGGCGGCACGGCGAAGGAATACACCGACTTTGGCGTGATGGCCATCGACACGGCCGTTTCCATCGCCTAACCAACAAGGGCCGGGCACTAGCCCGGCTTCCTTAATCCTTTAAGGAGAAGCACATGTCCACAATCAACATCAAGGGGATCAAGAATTCCCAACAGGCCGGCCCGGATGGCAACAAGCACGTCATCCGTGGCTCTTTCTCCGTTGGCGCAACTGGCGTCGCGGCCAATTCCGATCTGGCGACTGCGGTTCAAATCAGTGACGTGGTGCGCTTGGCATTCCTGCCGGCAGGCACCGAGTTGCACGATGCGCAAGTCATCGTCTCGGACGCCTTTGCCGCCTCGACCACCGCCGACCTCGGGTTCCTCTACGCCGATGGCGTCGATTCGACCGCCGTGCCGCAGAACGCGACCTACTTCTTCGCAGCCCAGGCGACTTCTTCGACCGCTCGCGCCCGCACCGCTGGCGTGAATGCGCCGGTTCGTCTGCCGAAGGATGCGTACTTGGTGCTGACCCGCAAGGGCGCCGCCGACTCGGCCGCTGGCGTGCTGGATGTCTTGGTCGATTGCGTCCTTCAAGGCGCCGGCTAAAAGCAACGGGCCGGCCGTCAAAAGCCGGCCCGTCTTCCAAGGAGGGTAGTCATGATTCCCATCAAGTACATTGGCCATCGCCCGGTCTACCGCGACGGCGCGTGTGGCTCCGAGCTTGTTTTCGAGAAGGGCCAAACGCTCGCCGTCGAAGATGAATTCGCGGTCAAGATGCTGCGCCATACCGCAGTCTATGTGCGCGGCGAAGCCGATCAGGCCGATGTCGATCAGCGCCCCGTGGCGAAGAAATCATCCGCCAAGGAAAGCGAAGAAGATGATGCGCAAAACATGCGCGACACCATCGTTCAGATGAACAAGAGCGCGCTCAAGACCTTTGCCAAGACGCACTTCAATACCGATCTTGACAGCCGCAAGAGCGTTGGCGACCTGCGCACGCAAGTCACCGGCCTGTTTGACCAGTACGGCGTCGAGTAAGTCATGAACGTCAGGTACATGATCGACCTGTTCCGGGGTCGCACCCAGGACACGAAAAGGCCGTATCTGTGGCCTGACGACGAGCTTTTCCCGCTGTTTTCCGAAGCCGAGAAAGAGGCGGCTATCCGGGCGCTTCTGATTCGAGACGAAGAAGAGCTATCGGTTTCCGCCGGTGACAACTCACCAATTGCGCTGCCGGATGGTCTGTTCGACATCCAGTACGCCAAGCTGGTTGCTGCGGACGGAACAGAGTACGAATTGACCGGCGCCACGCGCCGCGAGCTTGATCGCCTCTTCCCAGGCTGGCGAGCCACGACCGATCAGCCGGCGCATTACGTGCATGACGACAAGACGTTGATCCTGTCTTGCCTGCCTGACGCCAACTACACCCTGCTGATCGAGTTCTATAGGCTACCAGCCTCTCCGCTCGGCGACGATGAATCGGAGCCGGAGATTGCCGAGTCGCACCATGAGGCGCTGGTTGATTGGGTGATGTACCGGGCCTATCAGAAACCAGATGTCGACACGTTCAACGCCGGAAAATCGGCAGAGGCGCTGGCTTCATTCACCGCCTATTTCGGAAAGCGCCCAAGCGCCCAGCAGCGGCGCAGCCAGAATGCGTGCCGTCCGCACAGGAACAAGGTGCATTGATGAACCTGTCAATCCGCGATGGCGCGCTCTACACCGACAACCTGAAGTTTTGCTTCTGCGAGGCAGGCAATGGACGCCCAAATCTACCAACTGGACGATATGAGGTCACGACGCAATTCAGCCACGTCCACGGCCGCATCCTCCCTGATGCCATTGGCCTCGGATGGATTGGCGCTACTCATGAGTGCGACATCGTTTTGGGTGGAGTACGCGGCCGCGCTGGCGTTATTCCATCACCGGCTTCTCTCGGGCGTCTCCTTACCATGCTCGAAGTAGCAGAAGACGCCGGGACGACCGTGATGATCGAGGTGATGAAATGACCCTGCTTCCAAACTGGAAGGACGTTGCCAAGAAAGCATGGTCGATGTGGGGCAACTACATCACGATGATCCTGGCCGGGATGGAAACGGTGTCTGTCGTCTTCCTGAACGGCACGCCGTCGCTGACCGTGACCATTGCCGTGTTCGTGGTCATTGCGCTCGCTACCGGCGCCCGGCTGGTGTCGCAGAATGGGTTGAGCAAATGACCCTCGCCCGCTACGGATCGCGCAAGTTCCTCCTGTCGCTGCTGGTCATCCTGCTGGCGACCGGGCTGCGCTGGTTCGATCTGATCGACGGCGGCATGTGGGTAACGGTAGTTTCGCTGGCTATGACGGTGTATGCCGGCGCTAACGTGACGCAGAAAGCGGTGGTGAAGCAATGACGCCAAAGGCTAACCGCATCGCGGCTGCTACGGCTATCGCCACGGCCCTTGCCATTCCGGCGGAGGGCTTGCGCCAGTTCGCCTACTACGATCCGCCGGGAATCCTGACGGTTTGTTATGGGCATACAGGCGGCGTCGATGCTGGCCGCATCTACTCGCTTGCCGAATGCAACGAACTGCTCACAGAGGACATGCGCAATGCGATCAATACCGTGGAGCGGTGTCATCCGGGCTTACCTGAAAACGTGCTGGCCGCTTTCGGTGACGCGGTGTTTAACCTCGGCCCAGCGGTGGCTTGTTCTTCGACTGCATCGGGCTATCTCTCGGTAGGCGACATTAAGTCAGCCTGTGAGCAATTGCCACGCTGGAACCGCGCCCGCGTCGCTGGTGTCCTCGTTCCGCTGCCCGGACTGACCAAGCGCCGCCAAAAGGAGATGGAGCTATGTTTGGCCTGACCCCGCTCCCGATGTACGCGATCGTCTTCCTGATCTTCAGCAACGTCTGCACGTTCCTGTTCTGGCAATTCGCTGACAGCAAGGCCGACCGACAGGAAGCGATTGCGCTTAAGTGCGCCGCCGAACATAAGGCGACGATGGCCCAGGTTGATGCGATGGGCCGGATTGCCAAGGAACACGCAAAAGAGAAAGAGGCTGAACATGCTAAAAATTCTGCTGAAACCAGCGATGGTTGGGCTGCTGCTCTTGGGGTTGTTCGCGCTGACGCTGCTCGGCGGGTGCGCGAGTCAGCCAGTCGAAGTGCCGGTAGCGGTTCCGTGCCCGAAGCCGGCCCGAATCGACCCGGCAATGCTGAAACCAACGCCGACGCAATACCTGCTCCCGAGCGAGTTGCGCAGGACTGCGCCGAGACAACCGTGACCGCGAATTTCCTTCAGACCTACATCGAGCGATTGGAGAAGATAGATGAACGAAGTCCGTAGAGCCGGCCTAGAACAACTGGCGATGACCATCGAGGCAGCACAAGGCCAACTGACTACCATCCTCGACGCCGAACGCGCCGACGTGAAGGACTTGCCCGACAACATCGAGGAAAGCGACTTCGCGGAGCGCGTGCTGAAGCGCCCAATGTTCGAGCTTGCCCAGGCGCGCGTGATGCTGCTTGAATCGGTCGAACACATTTCCGCAGCGATTGCGAAAGGCGACTGATGAATGTCCAAGCGCACCATGCTGAATTGCTGGTTCGTGGCTATGTGGCTCTGGCTGCATACCTTCGGGCGGCAGTACGTCTGGATGCGCCGGGCGCACTCGTTTCGTGGCTTGCTTCCGCACTTCGGGTATTCGGAGCGCACCGGCCTGCGCCGGTTCCGCAGCATCGAGTATCGCCCGCCCAAGGGCCGGCTATGGAGCAAGGACGACTTGGCGATCGTCTTCTTCGGGCACTACGTTGTGACGCACTACCAGATCGTGTCGGTGCGCCGCTGGGCGACGCGGGAACAGGCATTGGCCGACCACTACTTTCCAAAAAACAAAAATGGGTAAGCGCATGATCGAACACCTTTCAGAACACCTACCTTGGCTGGCGAAGGCGAACGCCAACGCCCGTGAGTGGATTTACCAACTCGTCATGGTCGGCATGACGGCGCCGCAGGTGCTCAATACGCAGTCGATTGCGACGGCGCTTGTGGTCGGCGTGCTGTCGGCGTTCGGTGGCGCATACCTGACCGCCGAGCGTACCGCCGTCGAACTGAAACAGTACGCACGCGAGCAGAGCGAATTCCGAATTGAAATGCGCACCTACATGCGCGACCGTGAAGCTGATCTTCGAGGAATCTACGACCGGCAGGCGAAGACAGAGGCGACGCTGGCGTCAATTCAGGCCAACGGAATGCCCGGCCAGAGCGGCGGGCGCAAATGAACTACCTGCCAAGAAGCCTCGGATCGGTTGATGTATGGTTCCTTGCCTATCTCGTGGTAATCTTATTCGGTGTCGGCGTACTGCTGACGGTCGAGTGGATCATGGATGCCCGGAGGTATCTCGATGAAGCACAAAAATCCGCCGCCGATCTTCTGGCTCGGACTGACGATGTGGGGGATGACGTGGTACGTCGCAGCCCGCGTCGCAAGTCGCTTTCTCCTTGGGTGAAAT
>OFQV01000085.1_pt1 | contig 29608 bp, 30 predicted proteins | sample 1542971 | NCBI WGS metagenome assembly OFQV01 (sample SAMN07774229, study PRJEB24372) | wastewater metagenome | isolation source: WWTP Cannobio (Effluent) | place: Italy: Cannobio | collected 2016-01
TAACAACACCTTCCCCGGATTCGGCACTGGCGCCACGAAGAACGCGGGCACGCTCGCCGACAACGTTCTGTTGCTCGCCGAGTCCGGTGTGCTGCCTGCAATGGATGCAGGGAATCTCACGAATATCCCGGGTCTTGACTTGAAAGCTGATGCGAACAACGCGGTGCTCACCGGGGCGCCGACTTGTCCAACACCCGCAACTGGCGATAGCAGTGCCCGCATTGCCAACACACAGTTTGTGGCGAATACCCTGCAAGCAATTGGGACTTTTGCACCGTCCAACGCCGCACCACTCATGAATGGTGCGGTTGTGCCGGGCACCAGCCCTCTTGGTTCTCGGGGTGACCACGTTCATCCGTCCGACACTAGTCGCGCGCCGGCCAGTGCCGCAACGGCTGTTGGCACTAGCTTCACACCTTCAGGTGGCGTGGGTTCAACCGACGTTCAGGGTGCAATTCAGGAGTTGGACAGTGAGAAGGCGCCGCTGGCGTCCCCTGTTTTTACCGGCGATCCGAAAGCTCCAACGGCTGCTCCCGGAGATAATGACACTTCGATTGCCACGACAGCTTTCGTGCAACTTACTCTGAGTGACAGGGCGCCGCTGGCATCTCCTGTTTTTACCGGTGATCCGAGAGCCCCGACGCCGCTGACCAGTGACAACGACACGTCGATTGCAACTACTGCGTTTGTGCAGAGTTTGCTCGCCCAACAACCCCCCGGTGTGCAGGTTTCAAACAGCACCCCTCTGATTAACGGGGTGGCGGTGCCCGGCACAGGGGTTGAAGCCTCCCGTCACGATCATGTGCATCCGGTCGATACCAGCCGGGCACAGGCTTCCGCGAGCACTGCGACGGGCACGAGTTTCACGCCAGCGGGCAACATCGCTGCGACGAACGTGCAGGCCGCCATTCAGGAACTGGATACCGAGGTGCAGAGCGGCTTGGCCACGAAGGTTGCGAAGAGCGGTGACACGATGACCGGCACCTTGAAGGCTCCGATGCTTCAGGCTGGAGTCTCAGTAACTCCCGCAAACAACTTTGTGCTGAACCCATCCGCAAATGACGGCACCGTGAAGCTGGCCCGTGAGAGCGGTCAGGACATCATGACTGTGGATGCGGCGGGGAAGGTGGCATTTCCGCAGTTGCTAAACTCACTCGGCGCTTCTGGATACGCACAGCTTCCGAATGGACTGATCCTTCAATGGGGGCGTTACACGAATTCATCCACACCGGGAGCAGTGGGGATTTTGACGTTCCCTGTTCCCTTCCCAACAGCAGTCATCGGAGTGATTGGGACTAGCTACGGAACTAGCGGCGCAGTAGTGATGTTTGGAACCTCCTCAGTAACTGGTGCAAATTCTCACAACTCTGCGGCTTCTGGTGTTACTCAGTGGTTAGCTTTGGGATATTGAAAGAGGACTAGATCATGGCTATCGGCTACGGTGACATCGGTGTAAATCAAGGTGCAACCGCGCCGGCGCAAGTAACGACTGCCGGACAAGCGACGCAGGCGCAGGGTGCGACCGCACAGGACCAGCTCGCCGGTATCTTGGATAAGGGTGGCGCGCTGATGCAGCAGGCCGCCACGACGGGGAATCAGCAGGCCGCGTCGCGCGGGCTGCTGAATTCGAGCATGGGTATTCAGGCCGCGCAGAATGCAGTGATCGCCAACGCCGCCCCGCTCGCCCAGAGCGACGCCAACCTCATCCAGAACAATCAGCAGTTCAACGCGCAGGCCACAAACCAGCAGAACCAGTGGAATGCCGGCGCACAGAACACAGGTTCCCAGTTCAACGCGCAGCAGGATAACGCGATGAACCAATGGAACGCCGGGCAACGCAACGAGATGTTGAACAAGATCGTCGATGTGAATAGTCGCGAACAGCTGATGAACATGGAGGCCAACTACAAGACCCTCATGCAAGCCAACAGCTCGGCGTCCGGGATGTATGAACAGGCGCTGAAGAACATGTCCGACATCCAAAGCAGTGACAAGTTGGATGCCGCCGCCAAGCAAGCGGCGCTGAACAACCAGCTCACCTATCTGCGCACAGGGATGACGATGTTGCAGAACATGAACGGGATCACCGGATTGGTGACCTTCTGATCATGCACGTTCCGGCCGACGTTCGCACCTTTCAAGCGCGCAGCACCCGCTACACCGGAAGCCGCGGCCCTTGGCTCGAACACATGGTCGAGGACTGCGGCTGCACGTTTGAAGAGGCGACACTGCTGCTTGCAAACTACGAGGTTGTCCCGATCATCGATGAGAAGCGCGGGCACATGGCGACGATCATCAAGCGGAACAAGGAAATTCACCTTGCGATTTTCCGCAAGTACCGCCATCGAAATCAGGTGACTGTTGAAAAGCTGCAACAACACCTCGCACCACTACTGGCCAAAGAACATTTCCTCGTCACCAAGATCGAACCCGGCGGTAACGGGCGGTTTGTCGAACGCTTGGGCTTTGAGAAACTAGGCACTACAATAGACGGGATGACGACTTACATCCTCAACGAGATCAAGTATCCGAGGGCACACCATGAACATCATTGAACAACATCGCGCCGTTACCCATTATCGGCAGGCCTTCCACGACATGCCGGTGGGTGGGCCGATGGACGGTGCCGCCTACGGTGAATACCTGAAATCCAAAGGGGTCGGGCTGATTATCGGTGTCGTTGCTGCGGCAGCTGCCGTGGTTACCGGCGGCGCCACGCTTGCAGCTTGGGCCACGGCCAGCACTGCCCAACTCATCTCGGCCGGGGCGATGGTCGCCGGCGGGGTGATGAGCGGTGTGGGTGCGGTCACAGGAAACCAGAAACTGATGAAGATCGGCGGCGTGTTGTCGCTGGCCGGCGGTATCGGTAGCGCGCTGAGCGGCACTGCGTTTTCCAAGGGTCTGCTCAGTGGTGTCGATGCTTCCGGTGCGGGTGCATCGGCTGGCGCAACCGAGGCCACCGCGGCAACGGCAGGCTTGGACACTGCGAAGACTGTCGGCGGTGAAGCCGCCAAGACCAGCACGGAAGCAACGCTGAATCTCGGAACCACTTTCGAGAAGGCCGGGATCGCACCACTCGCAGAAACACCGACCACGGCTGGTTCAACCAGTGTGGGCTACAACCTCGGTGCAACCACTGATGGTGCGGCATCGGCGTCCGATGTCGGGATCATCAACAAGCAGGTTAATCTTGGCAACAGTGCCGCTACTGCACCAAATCCGACCACTGCTACAAATCTGCCGCTCAGCGAGAGCCTTGGCGACAAAGTTGCCGGCGCCGCCAAGGGTGTCGGCGGCTTCGTCAAGGACAACAAGGAAGTCGTCGAGCTCAGCGGCAAGATTCTTCAGGGTGCGATGTCGAAGGGTCCGGACGGCGCCGAAGGTAACGCTGAATTGCAGGCGGCAAAGGCGCGTCAGGCCGACGCCAGCGCGCGTGCAGCTGACGCCTCTGCCAGCGCCAACCTCGCAACCGCCAACGCGACCAACGCCCAGACTTCCGACAAGGCGCGCGCTGCGGCCAATGCCAACGCGCAAGTGGTCGTCCTCGATCCGAAAGACCCGAGCTACGCTCAGAAGAAGGCCGCGGCCGAAGCTGCCGGATACCGCACCGTGGATATGGTTGGCCCGGCATCGGGCGGCCCCGTCACCATGGGTGGTGTCAATTACGGTCAGACGACGAACCAGTGGGCGTCCGCCCCGAACGGCAACATCAACATTCCGCGCTCGCAACGCTAAGGAACCCTCATGCCTATCCTCCAAGATGCAATGCAAAACGCCCAAGCTGGCGCCCCGGCCCCGGTAGCGGCTGCCGCCACCTCGCCGCAGAACATGGATCAGATGGCTGCGGCTCCCGGCGGCGCGCCGGCGCCGGGCGGTGACCTACCTCCGCCCAATCCAGAGATCACCAGCCCGCTGGTCAAGGCCCACTCGGATGAGCTGGCCAGCATGGTGCAGATCATGGCCCCCGAGATGCGGGATGCCTATGAGCGCGTGCTGACCGCTGGCAAGAAGATGATGTACGCCCCCGAAACAGCTGAAGCTGTGCATGGGCTCATCCTTGATGACGAAGTGCCGATGGCCAACAAGCTGGGCGAGGGTGTTGCCAACTTGGTGATCATGATGGACAACCAAGGCAACGGCACCATCCCGAAGGATGTGTTGATCCCGGTGGGTGTCAGCCTGATCTTCGAGGCCGCAGACTACATGTTCGAATGTGGGCTGGATGTTACCGATCAAGACCTCAGTGATGGCATGGAAATCATGGTCTATGGGATTTACGAGGGTTACAATATCCCGCGTGAAGAGGTCGATCAGGTTGTGGATAAGTTGGCTGAGTCCCTTGACCTCGACGATGCGACCAAGGAAAAGCTGGTCGGTGGCGCTGAAGCTGCTGAAGAAGCGGCTGAACCGGCAGCACAGGACAATCCTGAAGAGGAAGCCTTTGAACAGGGCTTCACGGAAGATCAAGCGAAGCGGGGTGTGTAATGGGTTGGTCCATGAACGGAATTCTCGCAGGCGCGTTGGGTGGTCTCGGCAAGGGGATGTCCGACTGGGCCGGTCGTGAAATCACTGACGAGAAAAAGATTGCCGAAGAGGGTCGCCTTGTCGAACGCCAGAAGGAAATGGCGCGCTTCAATGACGAGATCGCCGGTAATCGCGATGTGTCTCGGGCCGAACTGGCTGAGAAGATGAGGTTGCGCGCTGAGATGCAGGAGAAGGATTCCAAAGCTACGATGCTCGGGTTGGCCGGCGAAGAGGCTGCCAAGAAGGGGCTCAAGGAAGGTACGCCGGAATTCTTCAAGTCCGTGTCGAAGTTTGCTGCGGATAGCGGTGAGCTCGGGGTGGCCAAGGAATATATGGCGCAAGCTGACAAGTTCGAAGACAACGACCTGCGCCGCAAGCAGATCGAGGGTCAGTTGGCCAGTGTCGCCGAGTCGCGCCGCGGCCGTGAAGATGCAAAGGGTGAAGCGGCCAACGCGCGCAAGTATCAGCAGGACAGCCGAATTATCGAGACCCTTGGCACCGTATCTTTCCGTGAAGCTGACCCGGACAATCCCGGAAAGACGCTCACCCACAAAGATGAAACCGGACAGGCCGCCCTGATTAGCCTGTACCAGCGAACCAATGGCAACATGCAGCTGGTCAGTGAGGCGGGTGCTGGCGGGCAGGCGCTACAACGCAGCGATCCGAAGAAGTATCCCAAGCTCGGGATGGCGATCGACGCATACGCCGCCAAAAAGATTGCCGAAGCCGACCCCGCCAAGAAGAAATAGGCGTGTTCCCCAGCACACGCAAGGGTGCTACAATCTGATCCACTTCCAAAGAGAGGTTGATCATGGCAAAGAAGGAACCGTTGGGCTGGGGTGATCTTGCAGCGAGCGCCACCAGTGCTCCCACCCCCAGTGGTAAAAAAGGTTGGGGTGACATCACCCTCGGATATGAAATTCCAGAACAGGTCGTTGAACCTGATCCTGAATTGCTGAAGCCGCCTTCTCGTTCCGCATCCGAATACATTACCGACCCTCTTGCCAAAGCGGCGAGCGGCGTTATCGGCGTTGGTGAAGCTGCCGTTGGCGCTGCCGACTTCGTAACCGGCGGGCGCGCCGGTCAATGGATGGAAGAGAATCTGGGCTACCGCCCGGAAGAAACCAAGGCGTTCATTCGCGACGAGTTCTTCTCCGACAAGCAGCGCGCCGACGATGCCAAGATCGCTGCGGCCACCGGTTTCAGCGACACCGCGGCAGCTGTGCTTGAGAACCCCATGAGTGGTATCGGCGGCGCGATTGCTGAATCCCTACCATCGATGCTCGGCGGCGCGGGTGTTGCGCGCGGAATCCTTGCCAAAGGTTTAACCGGCAGTTCGAAGATGGCTGCCGCTGCGGCCGGTGCTATCGGCGAAGGTGTTGTCGCAGGCGCGGCAGCCACGGAAGATTTCCGCCAGAAGGCTGAAGATGGTCGCCTCGGTGGCAAAGAGTATCTGGCCGCAAGCGGTACGGCCGTAGGCACAGGCCTGTTCGGATTTGTTGGCGGCAAGCTCGCATCCAAGTTTGGCTTCGGTGACATCGACACAATGCTTGCCCGTGGTGGCGCAGAAGCTGTTGGTGCCGGCCAGATGAGCGCCAAGGAGTTCGGCAAGCAGATGTTCAAGGCGGGTATTTCCGAAGGCGTGTTCGAGGAAATGCCGCAATCAATCCAAGAGCAGATGTGGCAAAACTTTGTCGCCGGAAAACCGCTCGACACGGACCTCGGAAAAGTTGCGGCGCAAGGTCTTATCGTCGGGGCGGCCATGGGCATGGCGGGTGGCGGGTACAACGCTTCCACCATGCCGGCCGAGCAGCGCGCCCGCTTCAAAGATTACGTGATCGCGAGTGCTGTGCAGGGCGGCACCCCGACCATCGAAGAGTTCCTGAAGCACGGAAACGACACCGAATGGTATGGCAAGAACGCTGCCATCTCGGGCGTACAGCAGAACATCGCAAGGGCTGAAAGCGTTCTGATCGACGACCCTGATAATCAGGAGGCGATCAAGCTGCGCGACTCGGCCACGGCAACCCTGACCGCAATGCTGGCGTCGCCTGACGCGCGGGCCGCGACGGCGAACAATGTCTCGCAGGCCGCCATCGAAACTATCGTTGGGGCAAAGACATCCGATGACGCGCTCGGCGCATTCACCGCATGGCAGAACGCGAGCTCGACGCTGCGCACTGGCGCGGCCGCCGCCGCCACCGTGATCGACAATCCGGCAGCTGCACCCGCCACCACGGAAGAGCCGACCCCAACGGTGGCCCCGCTGCCGACCGCCGGCGCTGCGCCTGAAGCACAGGTCGGTGGTGTGAATGCCGCTGCGCTGGCCACCGCCCCGACGGTGCGTGTCGAGACCGGTTTGCCGGCCGCCGCTGTACCTGCCCCAACCCCGGCACCTGCAGCCGCTGTACCTGCCCCAACCCCGGCACCCAACCCCGCGGCCAAGCTGCCGCAGGCGCTTGCCGGCGCCAAGCCGCGCTACGGTTTCGGTGCGAACCAGTTCATCCCGACATTCGAAAGCGACATCGACAAGGCCGCCTTCATCATCTCGCAGAAGAAGCCGTCGAAGCGCGACGCTGATTACCTGAAGTTCGTGATGGAGAGCATGGGTGTCGATGAGGCCGGCGCACGCGCGCACGGTGCTGCCGTTCGAACTGCTATCAAATCCATCGCAACGGGTGCCACGCCCGGCCAGTTGAATGTGCCGACCGTCGGTGCTGCCCCGGTTACAACCGCCACCCCGGCCGCTGCCGCCGCCACCCCCATCCGTCACATCGATCGGATCAGGGATGCCGCACGCCGCATCCCGGTTGGCCGTGAGGTGAGCGCTGTGCTGCGCTTGACCGAAGACAACTCGAACTGGATGGCGGAAGCTGACGATCTGCGCGAACTGCGCCAGATGAACACGGTCCCGACCTTGCTCGCAGGCCCGGCCGCAGGCCTCACTCAACAGGAGTGGGATGAATTCCGTGCGGATGTCGCCACCCGAACCACCGGAAGCGGTGTAAAGGAGCTCGGCGCACGGCTGAGCAAAAAGAAGAACACGGTGACCGACATGCTCACCGCCATCGAGAAGTCTGAAACCACCAACCCCCACTTCCGCAAACTGGCCGCCGCGCTGAAGCGTATTGCCAAGGGGAACGAATACTTCAAGCTGCAATACGGGGCAATTCCAGAAGCTGCACGTAGGCCGGGCCTTGGCGGGCGCGTAATGTCGCTCACCGACACGGGCGCAATCGGTTTCATCCAGAACAATCCTGAGATCGCCGACGAGCAAACCACCCTGCACGAAGCGACCCATGCGGCTACTGCGAGCTGGCTCAACCGTGCGTGGCGTCAGTACCAGAACACCGGTGTGATGGAGCCGCTGCTCGCCGAGCTGACCGAGATGCGCAACGCCGCAGTCAAGAGTTGGGAAAAGCAGAACCCCGGCGTCGCGCTACCTTACGGTTTGAAGAACCACACCGACGGTCGCCAAAACCTTTCCGAGTTCATGGCCGAAGCGTTTGCCAACCCGACGCTGCAGAACTTGCTGATGAACACCCCGGCGACCAAGGATCAATCCCTTTGGGATAAGCTCGTTGGCTGGGTGCGCGACGTTATCGGCGATCCGGACATCGATCTGAAGATGCTGGGTCAAGCCATGGCAGCCATCGAGAAGGCGGCCAAGGCCAGCACGAAGGTGTCCAAGGCAAATGTCAAGGCCGCTGACCAGCAGGGTGCGACGGCTACCGACATGGAGTTCGACGAAGACCTCGACCCGGACGACCAGCGCACTCGTGAAACGCTCGAGGGTTTGGCCAACGACACCTTCCGCCGGATGACCGACGAGGGTGCCGACGGTTCCGTGCTCGACGACTTCACCGGCCTCGTTGAACAGATGAGCCGCTGGGGATACGGCCAGTTGCGCGACTTCTCCACATCCGCCCGCTCGGCACCGGGGCGCGCACTCGCCGCAGCCATCGCTGATCGTGTCGAGGTTGGATACGACGACGCTTACGACATCATCAACGCCCGCCTCGAAGAGCTTGAGCAGGATGACGCTGCGAATTGGATGATGGGTGCGCTCGGCTTGGAGGCCGACGACCTGCCTGACTACACCCCTGACGGCTTCGGCGGGATGGATGCTGACGAACCTGATGCGGGTGTTGGTGACACCGTTCAGCAGCACGAACTCGACATGCAGGCCGCACTCAACGAGTTGCTGTCCGGGGATGCGAGCCGGCGCACGGTAGCCAAGCGCACCATCCAGAGTTCGGAAGGTAACCTGAACTACATGGCCACCACGACGGTGAATCGCAACGCACCGCAGAATCGGCTGGCCCGGGCGATGCTCGCATATCCCACAGTCGATGACGCGCGCGTGGCCGCCGAAAAGCACGTCACCGAGTACATCAACGGCAACCTCGCCGCCGCCGGCCAAGCCGACCGCAACGGGCTGAACAGCGACGCCGCACCGAAAGATGTCATGGGTGCGCGCAACATCCCGTTCAATTTCAACGACCGACTCGGTGTGGCCTACCGTTCCGGCGCACTCGCCAAGCTGGCGCAGTTCTGGCGCGATGTTGTAAGCAGCGACGACCAGTTCAAGATCAAGGTTGATACCGACTACATCCTGCCAAAGACGAAGGGTGAGCTGACAAGTAACGATCTGATCGAACTCGCGCGAACCTACAACGAGGCGATCTTCAAAAAGGCGAAGGAGTGGGCCAAGAAGAACGGCCAACCTGAACCGGACAGCGACATGATTATTCGTTCGCTGCGGCACGCCAAGAACGACAGTGGCAAGCCGATCATCCGCCTCGTTATTCGTGGCCGTGGAACCGGGCGCAAGGGTGACAACCCCTACCTGTCCAGCACCATGCAGACCGGCGAAGCATCGATGGATTACAACCCGCTCAGCAACCGCAACGAGATTCACACGATGGACCTCGCCCCGGTCGAGGGGGCGGGTGACATCGCCTACCGCATTTTCGCGGACATCGCCAACGCCACAGGTAAAACGCTACCATCGGCCGACATGCTGATGACAAACAACAACGTGCGTCGCCCGTGGCAAACCGTCGCCGCCAGCTTGCGCACCAAGAATCCGGATGTGCTCAGCCCGATGGGTGCTGAAGGCCAGTCGCTCTACGGGATCGACCGCAATCTGTGGGAGCACCTGTCCGTTGATGAAAGAATTGGCGCCAACATCCTGCGTCACGCACACAACATGCTGGTCAGCCGGCCGTCCAACGGTGAGCAGTGGGGTCGCCAAGTTATCTCCGCCGGGCGCGAACTGGACAATCTCGTTCCGACCAAGGATGGCACCGCCTTCGTGGCCAAGTACGAGCCGAGCGGCACCAAGGGTGTGAGCAAGGGGGTCAAGATCGACATGCGTGACCTGACCCGCATCCTGCACAACGCCGGCGCCATCGGCAAAGGTAAGCGCCAAGGTATCGGCCCCACCTCCATGGCCTTTGCGCTGATGACCCAGCACGTGATGGAGCAAATGGAAAGTGGTCAGACCGAAGAGCTGACTAAGACTGCGATCAAGATGGGGCGCAAGAGCGAAGGTTGGTTCTTCGAACTGAGCGACGCCAAGCAGCGCCAGTTGCGTGAGGAAATCGAAGCGGTGCAGGCCGTTATCGCCGACGAAAATCTCACGGCGGAAGAGCGCGCCCACGCCCGGGAAGCCCTCAAGACTCTCATCGCCGACCCGCTGGACATGAAGATCAACGAGCTGCTGGATGAGCATCGCAACCCGCAGACAAGCAACGGTCGCCGCGGCGAGATCAACCGCCAGATCGCAGCGTTGCGCATGGAGCAGGAAGCCAAGCGCGACACCGTGCTGACCAACATCGGCGTGTCCGAGCAGGTTGTCCCGGAAGATGACATCGTGCCGCCTGTCCGGATGGAGGGGTATCACTACTCGCACCAGCCGCGCACCGAACTGAGTCCGCAGAAATACGGCACTGGCTACAAGGGTAGCGAGCGATCCAGCGTACTTGAATCCCCAGATTCCCGTCTGCGCAACCGTGTGCATTTCTACGCTGATGCCGGCAACGGTGTCCGCCCTGAAAGTGGTGTCGGCGGCGTTGCACACCACGCCTACCTTGGTGGAATCTACCCGGCGCACGAAGCGAAGACGATCCAGAAGACCGTCCCCAACACCCTCACGGGTGACGAGTGGAACCGGGCCTTTGAATCAGCAGTGCTCGATGCCGGCTACGCCGGCTACAGTGCAACCTTTGGAAACCAGCTGGCAGTCGTGGTGTTTGGCGACAGCCCCATCCCGGTGCAACAGACGACCGATGTGCCGGGGCAAACCAATAGCGGTGCCACCCCGGCCGCAGGCGGCGAGACCCTGATCAACGTGGGTCTGGATGTGGGTGCCGACGAGCGCACTGAAAAGCTGACCCCGGCGCAGGTGCGCAAAGAGATCGAGAAGGTTGGCGGCAAGATCGTCAAGACCAAGGTGGTCCCGGTAACCTACGAGCAGGATGGTAAGACCATCACCGAAGATACCCTCGTGGTGGGTCTCGCCGAACCGATGGACGCAAGCCAGATGTCTCGCCTCGCAGAAGCCACGAAGCAGGTTGCCATCGGCCAATGGACCGAGGGTAAGGGCGGCAAGCTACACGGCGCACAAGCATGGACATGGGGCGGCTTCAATCCGAACTACTTCTACGGGTTGGATGGTAAGCCGGTATCGTCGCGCGACGGCAACTCTGTTGTCGATGAGGAAACCGTCACGGATTACGCCCCCGCGGCCCAGCAGGCGATTACCGGGACGATGGTGGCACCAGCCTATCCAAACGAGGTGAAGATCGTAGCACGGGGCGCGCAGGCTGTCGGCACGCGACTTCTCGAGCGCTTCCGTGAAAAGTATCAGGACCAGAACACCACGCTCGGCCGGGTAATCCGCGCACTGGGCAAGACTGGCGACGCCGTGATGGATGTGGTGAATGCGATCGACCGCTCCAAGGGTCTGATCCAGAGCAACCTCGAAACCTTGGTCAAGGAGCCGCTGGCCAAGATCGAGAATGATCTGGTCCGGGCCGGGGTCAAGGATCACATGACGAAGCTGGAAGAGTATCTGAAGTTTCGCCATGTCGAAGAGGCGAACCTGCACGGCGCCAAGATCAACCCGTTCAACGCAACTACCGGTGATGGCTTCGACCTGCTCGGGCGCCCTGCATCCGGGATCACTACGGCAACCGCCACCACGGAACTTGCCCGTATCGCCGCCAGCCCAGACTTCGCGGCGTTGCAAGCCGCGGCCAAGACCTACGACGGAATGATTCACGCACTGCAGGATTACGCTGTCGCCCGCGGCCTTGAATCCCCGGACACAATCCGGGCGTGGCGTGCGACATTCAAGAACTACGCACCGTTCTATCGCGACCTCGGGCTCGAAGACACATTCTCGACCGGGGCACAAGGCTATTCCACCCGCGCAGGTGTGAGTCGCCGCTTCATGGGTAGCTCGGCCGACATTCGCCCGATCCTTCCGAGCGTTCGTCTGTTGGGTCAGCGGATCGTGAATCGCGGCGAGACCGCCCGCGTCGCACAATCCCTGCTGTCACTGGCCAAGCGCAACACCCCCATGTTCATGGCGCCGGACGGTACGTGGAAGCCGATGTGGAAGATCGACACCTTCCCGAACATCCGCACGGTGAAGGCGGTCAATGTCTATCAGTTCAAGGACATCAACGGCAACCTCATCCGCAACAGCGCAGGTCTGCCGATTGAGTTTTATCGCCGCACGGATGCCGACTCCTATCTCGTCACCAACACAAATCAGCCCGGCGGGCCAAAGGTCATGGTCGAGCAAGGGGTGCAGGAGCGCGTGGTCACCACCCAGAAACCTGACTACGCATCACAGGACAATGTGGTGATCGTGCCGATGAACGGTCAGAACGTGGCCGTGGTCTTCAATGACCAGTCCGAAGACGCGAACGCCATGTACCGCAACCTGAAGAACATGGACACCGAAGCGCTGAGTCGCAGCATGGTGTTGCCGCAAATCGCCTCACGTTGGATCGTCGCCACGGCAACAGGTTACAACCCGGTGTTCGCCATCTTCAACTTTGCGCGCGACATCCAAGCCACGGCCGCTAACATCAACGCTGACAAGATTCCGGGATGGAAGACGGGTGACACCAAGAAGGTTGTCACCGAGGCGCTGGCCAACGTGGTCCCACTGTACCGTCACCTGCACACCCAGTGGCGCAACCTGCACACCAACGCGCCGCGTCTGCAGCCGCCAGCACGGAACACACCTGCATGGTGGATGGAGTTTGCCAAAGCGTCCGGCGGCCTGACCGGGATCATGGATTCCACGCGCAGCTTTGATGAGGCCCAGTCCGAGATCAACGAACTGTTCGGTGCCGAACGTGCCGCCAAGCGCCCGCCGATTGCCGGCCGCACCAAAGAGGATTGGGGAACCAAGCTCGCAGATCGCGCGGAAGGCGTGCGTGAGTTGTTCGAGGCGACACTTGAGGGTGAGGCCAAGGGTGTAGTCAGCAAGCGCATTGGTGCCCTTGCAAAGTGGGTTGGCAACCTGAACCAAGCCGCTGAACTGGCGACACGCACGGCCGCATTCAAGGCTGCCTACGAAAAGTTCATCGCCGCCGGCAACACCCCTGAAAAGGCGGCTGCACAGGCAGCCATCATCTCCAAGAACGTGTCGGTGAATTTCAATCGCCGAGGTCAGAACACGACGTTCTGGGGCGCGCTCTTCCCGTTCTTCAATGCGGCGGTGCAGGGCTCGGCCCGCCTGTTCGAAACCCTCTACGATCGCAAGACGATCACCAATCCTGACGGATCGAAGAGCGACACAAGCGAGATCAGCAGCTTCGGCAAGAAGGTGCTCGCGGTTCTGCCGGCACTGGGTTTGCTACAGGCCATTCTTTTGGCTGGCTTCGACGATGATGAAATCCCGGAAGCCGACAAGGATCGCAATTTCATCGTGCCGCTTGGCTCAACCGGAAAGTTCGTCAAGCTGCCCCTGCCGCTAGGGTTCAACGTGCCGTTCAACATGGCACGCGAGGCCGCCGACATGGCAATGGCGATGGCGGGACACGACGGGCGCAGTTTCGGGAAGCACGCCGAAGCCATGATCCTGCAACCTGTCTCCGGTTTCAATCCGCTGGGTGGCGCCGGTAGCCTGTCGCAAACCATCTCCCCGGCACTGCTCGACCCCATCATCGCCCTCTCCCAGAACGAGGACGCCTTCGGCCGCAAGATCGCCAAGGAGGATATGGACAAGACCAAGCCGACGCCGGGATACACCCGCTACAAGGAAGGGGCTACGGGGTTTGCGAAAGGCGCGGCCAAGTTGAGCAACTACCTGAGCGGTGGTGGTGAATACGGTATCGGTGCATTCAGCCCAACACCTGACCAGATCGACTATGCAGTGGGCCAGCTCACCGGTGGTGTCGGTCGCGAGGTATCGAAAACGGCACAGGCGCTCGGCGCAGGCTACGACATGGTGGCCGGCAATCCGCGTGAAGAGTTGCCATGGTATCGGGCGCCGGTTGTCGGCCGCCTGTACGGTGATGTCAATGAACCGGCCAACGTGAAGTCGATGATCTATAGCGACCGCGAACAGATCGCACGCCTCGACTACGAGCGGGATCAGGCAATCAAGGCCAAGGACAAGGCCGCTGCTGCCGCCATCGTGGCTGAACATCCGGAGGTGAATCTCATGCCCCGGATCGACGCCGCCCTGCGCGAAGATGCTCAGTTGCGCAAGGCCCGGATCAAGGCGCGCGAGGCGGGCGACACCGAGCTGGTGAATCAGATCACCGACAAGGCCAACCAGAAGATGCTGAAGCTGCGCACCGAGATCGACCGGATCAAAGCCAAGTAGGGGTGCGCCACCCCTGCTTTTCCCGAGCCCGTCCGCTCCTTTCTCAAAGAGGTTGGATGGTGGGGTGGCGCTTTGATCTTACGGTCTTGTGAATATCCGCTTCCACCACGGCAGCCGGTTGAACCCGTCGATGCGCTTGCGCAAGATATTGTGTGCGTTGCTATAGGCGCGCGCCGCAACTTGGCTACTTACCAGCGCCATGCCGAGGCGCTCGATTTCACTGGTGAATGGCTCCTCAAGAATCTCACGCAGGTCGGTGTCGAGCGCGATGAAGTGGTTCTTCATGGCCCCGTGTTCGATGCGCCGGATGTGCTCGACCGGTAACTCGACATCGTTGATCGGCATGACGAAGCTATCCTCGCCAACTTGAGCCAGCCGATTGGGCAGCGGGGGCATTATGTATTTGCGCACGGTGTCACCTCTGCCAACGATGACAGTGGTCTTCTTCAGTTCGTAGAGGGTTGCGGTTCCCATGCTTCGAGCTCCTTGATCCGGCCGCGCAGGTAGTTGTTATCCACCATCAGACTGGCATTCATTTCGGCCAGCTTCTCCGGGGTGATCTTGGTGGTGTCGATGGTCATGCCGGCTTCTCCTGTTGATGGGGTGCTCGCCCCGGGCGTCATCGAAAACCACTGCCCCACCGCTTGCGGTAGATTAAGGGTTACGCCCGGGGTCTGCACTGAAACCATTGTACCAGACACCAATCAGCTTGTCAAACAGCTACACCCATGTTTCGCAAGTTTGCCTTGGCCTCGTCGATATAGCGATCGACATCCAGATCGGCCGGGATTGTATCCGGAAGGATCAAGCAGGCCTGCGAGGCCTCACTCTTCGGCACGCGGTTGTCGTTGTTCATGTAATGGATCGACTTCTTCGGATCGGTGCAGTAATACCAGCGCGCGACCCGGCCTAGCACGACAGGGTTGGTGCCTGTCTCAACCGCCGCGGGCCGGCTCACACGTTTCAAAGGGTTGCGCGTTTTGCCGGTGATCACCCACGCCTCACGATACCACTGGCCGCGAACAGGTTTGCCATCGTCGTCGGTCATGGGGAACCAGTCATCCACCATATGCGTGTCGCTGTAATGGATGGCGCCACCGGTAACCGACCGGCTCTGCGTGAAGTCGGCGAAGTTCTCAGGCTTCAGGTGCTCACGGATGAACGACTCGACCGAGCGACCGGTGGCCAGATAGGCTTGGGCGGCAAGTGTGCAGACCTCGTTCGTTGGGTTCTTCTGCAGACCCGACCCGGCGTAGATACCCTTGGCCTTGACCTTACCGTTCGTCTTCACGGCCAAGTAGTTATTCACATCCTTGATGGCAATCGAACGATACTGGGTTTCCTCGAACTCGAAGTTGGTCAGCCACCCGTACATCGCGATCACGTCACGGATCACGGCCATGTCTGTCGGCGGCGCCGACACGCACACCCCGTCGGTGTTGGCCGAGATGATGTGACCCCCGTTCTCGATGATGAGCTCGATCAACCCAAGCAGGTAGAACTGGCCGGTCAGGGTGACGGCAATCAAGAGGTCGGGTGAATACACCTTGGAGAACTTCGAACCCAGCTTGCCGAAGGTTCCGTTCAGCATAATCTTCATGGAGTTGGCGATGATGGTGCGCCCTTCGCGCTTGGCCTTCATCCGCTCGGCGATGATCCCCCTGAACAGGGTGACGAACGCCAGCCCGAGGCTGCGAGGAATCACCCCGGCATTGACCATGATGTTCGGGTAGAACGAGCCCACGTCGAAGTCACTGATCTCCATCTTGGGTGTTGCGACCCAGTGTTGGCAGCGGTCGTGCTGACTGTGAAGGCCGCCGATACCCATCTGGTAGCGACCCTTGCCAATCAGGATAGGGTCGAGCATGAACGGTGGCAGTTCTACCGAGCCAGTGCCGGCATCCACCTTGAACTCGTGGCGCTGCACCCGCTCAAGCATCTCGATGAGGATCATGTTCTTCGGCTGGATGAAAGCTGGCGCCTTGTAGCGGACAATCGCCGGCGGCTTGGCGGCGGCCGTGCGAATGCCGAGCTGCTTGGCGACGATCGCTTCGGCCATCTGTGCATCGGACTTTGAACGCAGGTCGATCCGGTAGGTTTCGGTCATGTGCTCGCGCAGCTCAACCGCTTCCTGCAGATTGTTCCACAGCTCTTCGGTTACGGCCAAGTCGTTCTCGCAATACTCGGCGACCACGGCGCGCTGCTCTTCCGTCAGCTTGGTGTCATGGCGATAGGGTAAGTCGATGAGCGACTTCATCCCCATGCGCGCCGAGTACAGCTTGAGATTCACCATCACCCCGGGCGCCACTTCAATCAGGTCGATGTGGTCGAAGGTCAGTGGCTCAAGTAGGTAGTCACGATAGGACATCCACGGCGCCTTGTTGCTCGTGATGATCTCGTTGGCCATCCGCTTGACCTCGGACAACGACCGGCCACCCAGCACGGCGGCCAGCACCGGCGCGTCAAAGCGCAAGCCGTTGAAACTGACCCACACGTATTTCGGATTGTTGATCAGCGCCTGCACTTTGTCGAGCCCGATTTCGTCATCACCCCACACCTTAAACACCTTGCCGGTGGGCAGGTGTTTGGCGGCGAAGAGGAACGAAATGTTATCGTCCGCCCCGAGCAGTTCGAGGTCGAAGACGATAGGCTCTTTCTGGGCGATCACTCTTCACCCCTCTTGCGCAGGATCAGTTCGAGCCGGGCCAGTGCGTTCCATGCAGCGTGAGCGGCGTGGTGCAGGTTGGTATCCGGGTCGTGGCTTTCGTTGGCCTCGGCGAAGATGTGGCGCAGCAAGGCATCGGTATAGCGAGCCTTGCCCTTGGGCACATCCAGCCAACCGTTGTCGGTGTATTTCTGCGCACCGTATGTGCCGACCTTGCCGACCTCGACCAGCGCATTGCTGAAGGCGCCGAGCACCAGACCCAGCCGCACCTTGCCGGCATCCAGCTTGGCACCGGTTTCGTGCTGGTGCTTGCCGAGCGGGTCTTGCTCAACCTTCGGGTTGCAGGTGCCCGGGCCGACGGTACGCAAGTCGAGGCTGTTGCGCACCTGCATGTTCAGCACGTCTTGATCTTCGGCCTTCGGCAGCTTCCTGCTCGGCGGACAGTAGCTGTCCTCATCCGGGCAGGAGGCGCTGTCGCCCGGGGGCTGCATGCCGTTGAGCAGGGAGCGGCCGTACTCGGTCAAGGCCCAGCCATTGTTCGGACCGTGCGTGCCGAAGATACCGGCGTCGCGGCCTTCGACGATGGTTTCCGGGGCGAGCGGGGTGCCGTCAGCGAACATGGCGACGATGGCTTGGTAGGCGATGGGGGTCATTGGGATTGTTCCTCTGCAACAGGTGACGGGGCGCGGTGATCGAACGGGCGCTGCTCGATGTACTTGTCCGGGATGCCGCGGACTTCAGCGAAGGACTTGGCCGTGGGCAAGGTTTCAAAATCGACACAGCGCAGGGTGCGCCAGAAGATTCCCCAGCACAGCAACTGGATTTCCCAGCGGCAGGAATACGGGTTAAATTTGTACCTGAACATCAGGTTCTCCTGTTGAAAAAGTGGAGGACTCTCCCCCCGGTCAAGCCTACTTCCCCATGCGGCTTACCAGCGGGCGGGCTTTCCCGACTTGCAACGTGCATGGCCGTCCAACGACATGGGGCTGTAGTTGGCATCTGCTAGTGAAGCACCCCGCAGAATGTTCAGTTGCCCCGTATGGCCGGGACCACGCCCCCTAACACCCCGCAGCTACCTCACTACTGACAGCAACAGCGCCTCGCTGCGTTCGCTTCTTCATAGGGGTGCTTCGGAATTAAAACTTGGTGGGATTTGGTACGGCTCCCACCGGGCCGTGGATCACCTCGCGGTGATTAGAACGCCGAACCGATCTCGTCGGCGAAGTCGTCGGTTGCACTGGTGCGACCGTCGATCCGCTCACCGCGGCGCAGTAACAACACGTTGTTCAGGCCGAACGTGACACCCTTGTTGGTGCCCGTATCGAACCAGAACGCATTGAGGGTGGCCTTGCCGAAGTCGCCGCTGTTGATGCGGTCAGCTTGCGGGTTGAACGTCGGGTCCAGACTGAGGATGCCGGGCTTTTCGTTCGAGCCGCAGGCAACCACCCAGCAACCCTTGCACTCCGCACCGTAGCTCTCGCCGGTCGTCGGCTTGGTGCCGTCGCCGTCGTGCAGGGTGCGGGGGTGTGCCTTGTAGAAGGCGTCATCCTTGCCCGGAACCTTGGCACGCTTGACGGCTTCGGCGGCGTCGCAGAAGGCCTTGTAGGTGACGGCATCCGTCTTCGGGATGAGAAGCGTGACGCCAAACTTCAGGTCACCACGATCATTGGGTTTCGCCTCGTACAGTTGCTGGGCGTAGGAGAAGCGGACTTCGGCGGTTTTGAAACGAGAGCTCATTGTGATACCTCCATTGTGACTGATTGACTTGCTGACTGAGACTACATTGTGCCATAGCGATTGACAGGTGTCAATCGCTATTCGACAATTCCTCCTTGAAGTCCTCGGCCGCCGCATTGTAGGCGGGGCGCGGGTCTTCGTCACTGACTAGCACAGGATTGCTCGTGCGCTTGTCAATGTACTTGCCGATCAGGTCGTTCAGCTTTTGGCCGAGCGCCTTCGCAGCTTTTTCCAGATCACCAAAGCCGAGCATCTTGCGCTCAGCGTACGGGTTGATGCCGGCAACCTCCAACATGGACGCGGCCTCGGCAGGGTTCGTGATATAGCGCATGTTCTTGCCGGCCACCCATTTCAACCCGGCAACAGGGTGCTCGTGTGCGCGCCGGGCGACTTCACCCTCGACATCCTTCAGCCACTTCTCGAACATCGGCAACCGCTTGAAGATGGCGACCAGTTGTTCCTCGCTGATCTGGGTCGGGTCGGTCGGCTTGCAATCCGGATCAGGCACCATGTCGAAGTCGAACGCGGCCGTGGCAAGATTGTATTCCGCGCGCTCCTTGCACACGCCCTTCGCACGACACCACTTGCAGTGTGCGCCCGGGGTCGCGGCGTCGGTGGCCAGCGCGCGGAACGCCTTGCGGGCCTTCGGCTCGTTCTCCTTGATCCACCCTTTCAGCTCGTCCGCCGAGAAGGTCTTGCTCACCGTGTTGTTGCGACGCGGCTGGCAGATCGTGACCTCGATGTAGGCGATGTCCTCGGACGCCAGCCAGTCGAGCGAGTTGTAGGCGCCCCAACCGTAGAGCGAAAGCTGGGCATTGTCGTCAGCATCGACCAGAACACCTTGCCCGAACTTGAGGTCGATCACGCGCAGGGTGTGACCATCCACAATCACCGCGTCGGCCGTGCCAAAGATGTCGAACTCGGGCAGGATTTGCAGGCGCTGCTCAACGAACAGGGTGCTGGTGTCGGTCAGCTTCGAGCGCACCAGATCGAGGTAGGTCTGCACGTGGTCGCGGAACACGGCGTTGTCCCAGCGCACCCAGTCATCCTTCGACGGGGCGAAGTGCGCATCGAGACCGTTGGTCAGACAAAGCTCGGACAGCTTGTGCGCGGCGGTGCCTTCCTCGGATGCGGCGTTTGTCGTGTCCGGGAAAGACGCCTCGCGCGCCGGCGCCACAGCACAGGCCAGCCAGCGTTCGCCGGCCGACGGTGATAGGCGTGCGTGCTCTTCGCTCATTGCGAAACCTCCTTCGGTTCATACAGCTTGCCCAAGCGACCGCAGTCGCTGAACCAACCCTTGTCATCACGCTCGGTGCGACAGTCCGTACCTCGACCGCCGGTGCCGGACGCCAGCGCCCACGAGTCGTTGCGATTCACCTCGGGGTTATGGCAACGCAGTTGCCACGTTGAGGTTGGGTCAGGTTCGCTGAACTTGCAGTCGCGGCAGAACACAACAGGGAGCTTGCTCATCAGTTTTGCCCCCCATCCGGATTGACCTTGGCCTGCTGCACCGACGGGTCGTTGTTGTAGCGACCGCGCGCCGCGTAGCTGCGATCATCCGGCACAGGCTCGACACCGTAGAAAAGTATCTGGCCGATGCGGTCGCCGGCGTGCAGCAGGATGGAGTGGTGGCGCGTGACGTTCTTCAGTTCGAGCGTCAAGGATGAACCGTGCCAGCCCGGGTCAGCCCAAGTTGCGAGCACGTTGTCCAATCCAATCCGAGCACCGCTCGACTTGAGTTTGAACTCGGCCGCGATGTCGTTCGGCAGGTTGAACTTCTCGATGGTGTGCGCGAGGATGAACTCACCCGGGTCGAGGCGATAACCACCGGCGCCGATGGGATAGGATTCCATCAGCAGGTTGTGGCGGTCACGCAGACAAACAACCCGGTCGCCGGCGCGCTCGATCAGGATGTCGTTGCCAAGACACACGTCGATCGACGCACCGTTGATGTGTTCGTGGGGAACGTCGGTGATCACACCGCGTTCCACCAGCTCGCACAGTTGGTTGTACGAGAGTAGCGACATCAGGCGGCCACCGCCAGTGCCTGCAGCTTGGCGACGAAACCTGCGAGGTCACCTTCTGCAAGGTCGGCGATCTTGGTGGCGCCCTCGTATTCACCGATGATGGCCTTCACCTTATCCGGGCCGAAGCGGCGAGCGATGTCGATCGCCTGCTTCTGTGCGTCAGCGTGGGTGACCGGGCCGACGGGCTCAGAAGGGGATACCGTAGCAGCTGCGGTTTCCGCAGGCGCTTGGCTCGCACCAAGGGTAGTCTCGGTCGCAGGCTGGGTAGGTGCAGGGTCGGCGTTTCCCACCTGTGCCTGCGCTTCGGCAAGGCCCGCCTCATTGCTGGCCTGTGCTTCAGCTTCGGCCGCTGCAACGCGAGCGTTCTCGGCAGCCAGTGCTTCGGCAGCAATCTCTTCCTTGCTGCGACGGCGGCGCTTCGGCGCTTCGGTGCCGGCGGTAGCCGGGGCTTCGACAACTTGCTGCTCACCCGGGGTGGCGACGACAACGACCTCACCCTCATCCAGTTCGGCCGGGTCGGTCGGAGCGGTGAAGCCGGCAGTGCCGGAGGTAACACGGGCGCCGCGATTCAGACCGAGCGCGGTGAAGAACATCCCAAGATGGACCAGCTCGGACTCGGTGGTGTGACGGTTGATTTTCAGCTTGAGCTTCATGGCTCGTTTCTCCTGTTGCGTTATGAAATGGTCCCGGTGGTTTAGTACCGCCCACCGGGGAAGCGGTTAATCGACTACGGCAACAACCGTGTTGGCCTTGAGCTTGACCGCGGCGATGGTGGCCACGCTGGCATCGTCGAACTGGGTGGCGTCGGCCAACACCGTGGTGGTGGTGTAGTCATTGCCGTCGGCGTTGCGGATCACATGGGTGCCGTCGGTGACGCGGCTGATGACCCACTTGCCGGTGGTGTTGTCCTTGCCCCAGCCGGATGCAGGCTGGACGGTGAAGGGGTGGATGCTGTCACGTTCGAAATGGGCGTTCATTGGTTGCTACTCCTTGAAGATGGATGGGGTGATTGGGTTAGAGGTCTTTGCTCACGTCCCGTTCAAACTTCGCAACGCGCTTCTTGATGAGCTCCCGGATTTCAGGGATCAACACCTTCGGCACGAAGACGGCAGTCAGTCGGGCGTAACCTTTGTCGGCAAGGCGCTGCACATATTCCATCTGGCGCTTGCTGCCTGCAGTTTTCGGGCCACTCATGCTGCCTCCGGCCCCGGGGTCACCGGATCATTGGCGGCTTCAGCCTGCGACACTTCAACCATGTTGGCGAGGTCACGCAGAAACTCGGGCAGCGTCGGCGGTTGCTGGGTGTTGGCGTTGCGCAGCTGACTGGTGATGAAGTTACCGATGCCGAGATACACGTTCAGGGCATAGGGCACATCGTTGCTGATCTGCAAATCCTGTATGCCGGCCTCGTTGGCGAGGACATAGAATTCGCGCTTGTTTGCGTCGATGCTTTCTTCGGCAGGCGCCGCGTCGGCGATGGTGATTTCTTTGTTCATTGCAGGTTACCCTTGGTGATTTTGTCGAACAGGTCCTTCAGCTCTGTCGAGGTGGTTTGAACTTTCTCACCACCATGCACCGGGCAGTCGGGATCATTGCAACCGTACTTCTCGTTGCCGAATTCGATCAAGTATTTGATTGCGAGGATCACGTGGTCAGCCTCGATGGTTTCCGGCGTGGTGGCGATGGTGCATCCGAAGGTTCCGGATTTGGTGCGGTACAGGGTCAGCTTGAGCAGTTGTTCAAGCTGCTTCTCATCCTTCGGCTCTTTCGGTTGGGCCAGCACGGCGGTGATGGCAAGCAGGGCACCACGCGGATCGGTGACCGGGTGGGTCTTGACGATCTGTTTGATCTGCTTCAGTTTGGAAATTGACATCAGGTTCTCCGTTGATTGGTTGAGTTGTCAGTGGTGCTATTGTAAGGTGCGTCAATCACTGTGTCAAGCAGTTTATTGGCGATACCCTACTGCGAAAACAGAACCGGGTGCAACCTTGACCATCGTCGGTTCGCGCATCCCGCCGAGCTCGGCCCGGGCCAGCGCCTCGCGAGCGCTCATGGGGGCGGGGCCGGTCGTCAGTTGCCGACGCAACCACAGGGTCAGGTCTCGGTTGGCGACGGACGGCTTGTGATGGAACAGGTTGTACCATTGTTCAGCCACGCGCGTCTTCCGCCCGGGAGCATAGTAGTTGGCGACCACCGCCTCGATCCCGTTGCGGGTAATCCGGGTCTCATACTCGACGCGCTCGACGGGATACCACTTGCTTCCGTCAGCTTCCTTTATCACGCCCGAGATGAGCAGGCCCGTGTCAGGGTCGAACTTCTGCTCGCGGGTTTGAAACTCGAACTCGTGACCGCACACCGGGCAGATGCGCAGGCCGGCGAGGATCAGGCTGAAGCAGTTGTCGCACATCTTGGTCGGGGTGTCGCCGAGCTTGACCTTGGGCGGGTGACCTTCGATCTCATCCACCGGCGGGAAGGTCTCGCTGTTGGCGGTGAAGTCGGCGACCAGACAGTTGGCCTTGCCCGAATGGATGCGCATCCCGCGGCCGAGCAGCTGAACCCAGATCAACGGTGACATGGTGGGTCGCAAACAGGCGATGCCGTCCGTATTGGTGGCGTCGAAGCCGACGAGCACAACCTCGCACGAGCACAGGTATTTCAGGCGCCCCGCGCGAAAATCTCCAATCAGTCGGTCGCGCTCCTTCATGGGGGTGCTTGCGAGAACGACGCCCGCATCTCCACCGTGCTGGCGCAACGCCTCGGCCATGTGCTTGGTGTGCTCGACCCCTGTGCAGAAAACAAGAACACTCTTGCGCTCGGCGAAGATCGATGTGATCTCGGCGGCCACCTTCACGTTGGTGTTGCCGATGTCGATCGCCGCCTGCAGTGCGCCTTGTGCGTAGTCACCGGTGCGCTGGTCAATATCAATCCCGCCGGCGTCCAGCTGGGTGGCCGCGCGATAGGGAACAAGCTGACTGAGGTAGTCGTCGTTCAGCAGTTCAGCGATGGCCACCTCGGCAGCAATCCCTGTGAATAGCCTGTGCTTGGGCAGCATGTGAAGCCACGTGCCGTTGCCCGTGTAGGGTGTGGCGGTCAGACCAATGATCCGGACCTGCGGGGAATACTTGCGAATCTCTTCAGCGAATTCGAAGTAACCGGCCGCCGCGAACTGGGGTTCATCGATGATGATCGCGCTTAGCGGGGGCAGCTTGCTCGCGTGCTTGGTGATGGACTGGATGCTGGCGAAGATCACCTGTCCGGACAAGTCCTTCTTGCCAAGGCCAGCCGAGAAGACGGAACCGTGGATGTGCCGGGGCAGCTTCTCAGAGTTCTGCTGGACCAGCTCGCGGCGGTGCGTCACGACGAGTACCGCGCGCGCCCGGTCACGGGCAACCATCTCACCGGCCAGTGCCGCGGCGATCACGCTCTTGCCTGATCCCGTTGGTAGCCAGCCGATAGGGGTGGCGTTCGGATAGGCGTCGAGGTGATCGAGCAGCAGACCGACAGCGCGATCCTGATAGGGGCGGAGCTTCATTAAAACAAAACCACCACGGCAATGAACTGGGTTTCAGGGTCCGCGTTCAACATATGAACCACCTCACTAACAACATAGGCGTTCATCCCGTAGCCCAATGCTAGGTAGTCACCGACACACGGCACTGCGCCGAGATCATATACGTCATCAGGTATCCGCTTCCTGCGGTCGATCACTTTAATTTTCATCAGTCACAGGCCTCATCAAAACTCAGCATTGGAAGTTCGGTCGGCACGCTGCTGGTCAGCGTCGGGTCGGCGTTGATCGGGGTGATCTCACGCACACGGTTGAAGGCCCGGTCACCATCCACCTTGACATCCACGCGGATGGACACCTGCATCCCAGCCACCTGCAGCATCGAACCGTTGTGGCGGATGAGGGCGATGCCGAGCCAAGGTATCTGGTTCGGGAACACGCGCAGCACATAGCGCTGACCGTCGAGTAGGCAGGTGAAGTCGAGCATCGTGCGCCCATCCACCGTCCATAGGCGGTGCAGGTAGCAGTCGTAGGTGCAGGGTGCAAGCAAGCTCATAGCGGCCTCCGGTACAGGGCTTCGGGGTGCTGCAGTTCCCATTCCTCCTGTGCGAACGTGGTGCCATCCAGATAGCCGGCAGGGGTGAGGTCATCGAAGAGGGCGGCGATGAACGCCCTGGCATTCTTGATGTGGATGTCGGTCATTTCGTAGGTTAGACCTGCCGCGCGATAGGCCTTGCGGATTTGCTCGTCGGTCATTTCGGCAACCACTTCCACACGATCTGGTCGCGACCGTTGTAAGGGTGAGGGATGGTGCCGTCGCGCACCACCCATCCGTACTCGGTCATCGCGGTCAGCGAGGAATGCACACTCATTGAGCGCCGACCGAGATGTTGGGCAATCGCACTGGTGCCGGCCCGGTTGTCGAACTTGGCGAAGGTCTCCTGCCAACGCTTGCGGGTGTTCTCGCGCCGCGTCTTCGCACTGGTCGCCCCGCTGCGGCCGCTGACTTTCTTGGGCTTGACGTTGTTCGCTGCTGCAGCAAGCTGCGCAAAAAGGGTGCTCATGTTTTCTTCCTGTTCGAGTTATCGAAGACTAGATTCTATCAGCACTTCGGGCTGGTTGTCAAGCGTTACAGTGCGCAGCGGTTGCGGTGTGAATGGCAACTGAATGATGATGCTCGCACCTTGCTGAACGTCCGGCTGTTTCTCCATCGCCTCCATTTGTGCAAGCTGCTTGCTCGCGGCCAAGCGATCTGAATGCTTGGCGTCAGGGTCGAACGCGATCGACTTCAGATTGGCAATGATTTCCTCGCGCTGGATCATGCCGCCGTGCATCACCACCATGTCGCGCAACTCCTTGCAGCGGCCGACGATCTCAGGCAGGCGCAGCAGGCGCGACGCTTCGAAGCCGGGGTGATCCGGCTTGATCCAGCGCAACCCTTCCTCATCATAGGTGGAGAACGCAACGATGTAGGCCTTCAGCGGCAGGCGCCCGTGCAGCACGATCTCCTGACAAAACTGTTCAGCCTGCACGCTGAGCAGCAGCTCGTTGTCGGCGCGCATGACGCGCACTTCGCGCTCGGTTTCGGGGGCGTTCAGGAACAGGTTGTCGAATGTCTCTTCGGTTTCCATATCAGCTTTCGGTCAGGTAGAAGGAGACAGTCTTGCCGACCTTTGCCTCACGCACGTTCAGGATGTCGAGCATCTGCTTGGCTTGGGTTCGCAACCCCTTCAGGTCATCATCCTGAATGTTCAGATGGGTGATGAGCTTGCGCCACGCCCGGTTTTTGTCGCGCATCTTGGTCGTCGTCACCCCGTTGGCGTCAGCCTCATAGAGCAGGCCGCCGGGTTCAACCTCGCGCTTGAGCAGGGTGAAGCTGGACTGGTAGGCGAGCGGCACATTGCTTGTGCGCGCTTCCTTGCCGATCCAATCCTGCTGGGCGAGCTGCAATATCCTGAGCATGTATTCGGTTATCTCCGGGTTCATCCACTTGGCTTCGGGATTGACAGCCAAGGTGTAGAGGGCGCCGAGCTTCTGCAATTTTTCAGCCTCTCGATTTTTGATCGCGGCCAGCAGTTCATTGTTCTGGATATAGGGATCGAAGAACTCTTCAGCTTCAGCCTGCAGCTCGGCGATGCGCAGGTTCTTCCGCATGTACTGACTCGTCCGCGGCTGTGACTGGCGCTCGGCAATCGCCTTCAGATACATCTCGTCGGCGACGTGCGGGGGCACCTCTTCAATCGACCCGCTGAGCAGTTCGGTCTCGGCAACCAGCTGTGACATGGAGTAGCCGCGACCGAACTGCGCCAAGCGATTATCGAACCGAATGAGGTGGCTGGCGAACCGCTTCTCAGCTTCCTCGATCACACTTGTGCCTGTGATTTCACTCTCGTCGCCATCCTCATAACAGGACTCGGCGTGCCGGCCGCGCCGCTGCTCAGGTGTCTCGTCATCCTCCTTCGGTGTGATGCGCACGATGAACCGCGCGCTGAAACCGTTGGTCATCATCATCATGTTGCTGATGCGCTCGACCAGCGTGCCAACACCGATGGCGAAGATGTTCAGGTGTGGCTCGGCGACAGGCGTGAAGCGCTTTTCGTGGGCGTTCTTCTGCTTACCCCCTGTCGAGTATAGCGGTGGGGAATATTCACCATGCTCACTGCTGTCGTTGTAGAGGCTGAGCATGGCAGTGTGAAGCGTGCTCAGGTTGGCCGCAAGGTTACCTTGATCCGTGGAACCGATCAGGTTTTCACCCTCGTCCGTAAGCTGCAGCACGTTGGCGCCGATGCGGTCGAAGGTGTTTGGCCAGAAGCCGCCCAGTGAGTATGACATTCCGCTCACCACGCTGCGCCCATAGGCGGTGTGCTTCATGATGGATTTGGTCCAGCTCAACATCTGGGATTTACCCCCGCCGGACAGCGCCACCATCAGGACGTAGAGGTTCAGGCCCAGCGGGTTATGGGTGAGCGCCTGATCCACCCACACCCGGCCGCCGGCGACCACGGAATACATCTGGGCGACGCACAGGATGGCGGTGATCGGGTCGATCTTGAACTTGTAGTCCGGGGTCAGCTCGCTGAACTTGGTCAGGTCACCCTTGCTGGCGAACTCGACCAGCACATCGCGCATGTGGCCGAAGCACGGTGGCATATCGTGAATCGCTGACATCTGCCGGACCACCACCGAGCGGCGCTCATCCTGCGCAACCTGCCGCTTGGTCACAGCCCCGGCAACATCCTCGATGTTGATCTCGACATCCGGAATCACACGCTGACCAAGGGTGCGCAACGCCAGATCACGCAGACCCTCGTGCTCGATGGCCGCGGCGATCCCTTCCGGGCTGGCACGGTGCGCCTTCTCGACCACCGAGCGCAAGCCGGCAACCTTCGGTGCATTCGGATTGTTGGTCAGCTTCATGCCTTCCCGCGGCACGCAACCCTGTGACCACTTGGGTTGGGCACCTTCGGGTGGGTGTTCGTTTCTTGACCACGCATCCAGCCGCATGATCTGGCCACGCTGGGCCTCGTTCAGCTGGTCAGGGTGGCCGAGCAGATAGGGGGTAATGCCGTAGCCGCGCAGGCCTGCGCCGATGATCCCGATCCAGTGGTTGCGATCGTCCGACCATGGCTCAATCAGGTTCAGGCAGATACCGAACAGCTCGCGCTTCTCATCGTTCCAGATTTCGAAGTCAAGCGGATCAACCTCACGCCCACGATGGGAACCCCCGCCCGCGGGGGCGGCGTCGTCGGCCACACCTTCGAGCAGGAAGAAGTCCAATAACTCGTCGATGGGTTTTCCGAAATTTGCTTTGACATTCGGTAGGCGCCCGGGTCGAGGTGTAATAAACGCACCCTGCGTAGCTGGCAGGATTGTTTTGGGGGCGAGTCCAAGCAACTCTTTCAACTTGAGGTGCGCACCTTGATAACAATCAACGGCAAGTTCATCCTTGAGGGGGAAGACAGCCCTGAAGGTAGTCTCGCTGTCGTCAGCGCTGAAGGTTTCATAGCACAGGACTTCGATACCCAGTTCAATGCAACGGCGAAGCATCTGCGTCATTGTCACACGGTCACCACTTCGCCCATCGAAATCATAATAGAGTGCGGTGATGGCTTCGATGTTTTGACTGGTGCGGACACGCGCACCCTCAATAAACCTGCCGAAGTATATGATGGGGCGCAGTCGCTTGACTGCGTTGTTCAACTCCTTGGGTGACGTGTGCCGCTTGGCCAACCCATCAACCGTGGCCTGATCGACCGGACGTTCAGCGGCAATGGTGTCGGCCAGCGTGCGTGTTGTAAAGCTACGATTTATCGACGCAGACTGAACCGTGTTGGCATAAGCAACTTCGAAGGTGGCTGGCATTTGCAGGATGGTGGCAGTCTGCACACTCATACCGTGCCTCGCAAGCGGCGATGAGCGTACAGCTGATGTCGGTCAATTGAGATTCGGATATAGCCGTTACAGAAAGCACCGACAGCCGCCCCCTCCACCCAACGGCCGTTATGACCGGTCGCAAGGCGACGAGTAAATACCCCGGTCTCAGGGGCATAGTGAAGCAGCTCTTTGAGCCTGCTTTGAGTCAGATTCTGGGGGGATTTATCCTGCATTGTCTGCTGCCTCCGGGCAATGAGCCGACGTTGAAAAGGTGGTGGCGTTGGGGGTGGGGCATGACTCCCACCCCCGCGGCCGGCATTGTCGTCGGAGGCCAATGCAGGTGAAGATTATACAGCGGCAGGTGGCGCTGCGTCAATATCTACCCTTGCGATCTCGCCGCTCACCCCATCCAAAGAAGCTGTCGTTCTCACGCACCTCGCGGCGGCGCTCGGACTCGTAGCGTTCGCGGCGGTCGAGCATATCCCGTTCGCTGCGTTCGAGCTGATAGCGTTCATCCGACAGGCGCTGTTGCTCAGCCAAGGTGTCGCGATACGGGTCGCGCCACAGGTTGTCGTCAGCGTAGGTCGGGGAACAGAAGCCAGCGGTCAGGCCGATGGCGATGGCGGTGATGGTAAGTTTCATTTCGGTAGCTCCTTGATATTGCGGATTGCGTTACTGATGTCGAGGTAAGTCCTGTGGAACCCATACTCATTCGACCTGTAGCACTCGAAATCACACTGATCTCGCACCCGCTCGGCGAACCGCTCAAGGGCTTGGTCGGGGGTGGTGGATAGGACGCTAATAACACTGTGATCCCACAGATCGACCGGCGTGTGGCCACAGTTCATAGGGCTACTGTGACCCTCCATACTTTCCCCACAACAGCAGACACCGGTTGATACCGGCGCAGTCTCTAT
>OFQV01000086.1_pt1 | contig 29426 bp, 44 predicted proteins | sample 1542971 | NCBI WGS metagenome assembly OFQV01 (sample SAMN07774229, study PRJEB24372) | wastewater metagenome | isolation source: WWTP Cannobio (Effluent) | place: Italy: Cannobio | collected 2016-01
TCAGGTGTACGGCAACGCTCAGGTGTCCGGCAACGCTTGGGTGTCCGGCAACGCTCGGGTGTCCGGCAACGCTCGGGTGTCCGGCGACGGGATGATTTTCTGGGCAACAAAAGTCGGCAGGGATAACGGCACGCTGACGGTCGTCAACGGCAAAGACGGTTTTATCGTCACGCGCGGCTGCTTCATCGGCTCAATAGACGAATTTCTCAGCAAATCCGAAAAAGAACACGACGACGCAACGCACATCGAATATCGGATGCTGATTGAAGTCGCTTACTCGCGCATCAGCCGCGCCATGGAGGCGAAATGAACCAGATCAATCCAACCATCGCAGCGGCATTGCAGCCGTTCGCGCCACGGCTTGAGGCGCAAGTCGCCTCGGCCCATCGCATGTATGGCGCGCCACCCTGTCCGAAAGACTGCTTTGAATGGCGTGACGAGCGCGTCCTGATGGATACAGCCGTTGTCTGCCATCTCGAATACGAGGCCGCCGAACGTGGCGGACGCGAGAACGGTTTGCAAATGGAGCCTGACTATCCGGCACACGCAACGCTTGTCGCTGCCTACATCAGGGACATCAACATTTATGACTTGCTGGACAGCGAGCAGGTTTCTCGAATTGAAGCCGATGCGCTTCGTTCTTTGGAAGGGGAATGGGCATGAAAACGATTACCGCAACCCTTGGCGCATGGCTCCAGCCACACCACAACCCAGGCGATCTTGAAGGCGATGCAACACGCGCCGCATCAATCCTTGTTTACACCTATCACGACTTTTCGAGCGACGGATGGGTACGCGCCGGCACCGCCGAAATCACCGTCACGCTGTCCGACGATCTGGTTCAAAACAAGATCGAAGCATTGCGCGAAAGCCTCAAGCAGCAACGGGCCGAATCGTTCGTGAAAGAACAGCGGATTGAACAGCAGATTCAAAACCTGCTGGCGCTTGAATTCAATGCCGAGGTGCCGGCATGAACACCCGCCGCTACCCCCGCACGACAAATGAGGCATTTCAGCGCACCGCTGAATACGGTTGCGCGATTGAACGGCCACTGACAACCGGTGACAAAGCGGTGACGGTTGCCTGCATTTTTGCCGCGCTCTATCTGGCTGTGTTTTTCATTTCGGAGTGGCTGAAATGATCTCACTTGACGAATCGACAAAGGATTGGGTTGTTGATGTAATTTGGAAAATTGCGCCCGCTGGGCTTGCGTGGATTGAAGAAGGCAACGGCGTGAGGCTGGGCGACAATGTGAGGCTGGGCGACGGCGTGACGCTGGGCGACGGCGTGACGCTGGGCGACGATGTGAGGCTGGGCGATAAATCCACAGACGCCGTAGACCTCGGCTGGGCAGACGGATACCGCAAGTGTATCGCGCAGGTTGATGGCGTTGCATACATCGGCGCTGGATGCCGATGGTTCACCTTGGCCGACGCGATCAAGCACTGGGCCGACCGGGAAGACCGGCCACTGACGCGCTGCCTGATGCAGTCGGCAATCTCCGTGGCTGGGTTGCGCGGCTGGAAGCATGGAGACGAATCATGACCTGCGCCAACTACTGCCACCAGGGGCGCCAGCCGTGCCCGACTCCGTATAGCTGCGGCATCTACAGCATTGACAGCGACAAGCCGGTGATGCAGACGGCCAACAGCGACGGTAGCAATCCTGACCTGCCAATCACCATGCACGACACGCCGCTGGATCACGCAAAGACGTTGTTTATCGCCATTGCGCTGGTAGCCATTGCCGGATGTATCGGGCTGGTTTTTGGCGTGATTGCGGGGCTGCGGTGATCGTCACGCGATACAGATTTCACCGGCTCTTTCGCAGGGGCCGGATCAGGTCTGCGCTGTATGCGGTTGAGGATTGGATTTTTTCAAGGGGAACGAAATGAAGCAAATCATTGATTTCATCGCCCTGTTTCGGCTGTATCGCCGGGTACACGGCACACGCTACGCCGCACGCATTGCCTTTGGCTGTGCGTTTCGCGGGTTGCCTTTTTAGGAGAGAACGACATGAGTGAAAACATGAAGCTATGGCAATCGGTTTGCGTGACCGATCCAGCCGCCGTGAAGCCAATCACGGGCAAGCAATACAAAGGAAACAGTCCAAAACCATACTGGATCATCCAGCGCGCTACAGAGACATTCGGGCCATGCGGTATCGGCTGGGGCGTGACGGTTTTGAATGAGCGCTTCGAGCGCATGACGGAAACCGATGTGCTGCACGTTGCCCTGGTGCGAATCTGGTACGAGCTGGGCGGCAAGCGCGGCGAGATTGAACAGATGGGCCAAACGAAGGCCAGCTATCGCACAGCCAAGGGTGATCTGATGGTCGATGAAGATGCGCCCAAAAAGTCCGTTACTGACGGCATGGTGAAGTGTCTTTCCATGCTCGGGTTCGCTGGCGACATTTTCAGCGGCCAATGGGATGACAGCAAGTATGTCGCCTATGCCGCAGAAGTCACCGCACGGCGCGAACACCCAACGATCACCGAGAAGCAGGCCGCAGATATTCAAGCCCTGATTGATGAAGTCGGCGCGGATCGTGTCGAGTTTCTGGCTTGGGTGACAAAGATGGCGGGGCATGAAATTGCCACCATTCAAGACGTACCAGCAGCAGCAATGAACAAAGTAACAAAAACGCTTGAAAACAAGCGCAACCAAAAGGAAGCAGCATGAACTCACTCAACTTCACAGGCAATCTCGGCCAAGACGCAGAGCAGCGCAACCTGCCGGATGGCACTAGCCTCGTCAGCATGAGCGTGCCATGCAAATCGGGCTTTGGTGACAAGGCCGTTACTACGTGGCTGCGCTGCACCCTGTTCTGCAAGCGCGGTGAATCCGTCATGCCCTACCTGAAGAAGGGGACGATGGTCGGCATCAGTGGCGAGTTTTCGGCCCGTGACTACACCGACAAAGACGGCAACAAACGGCAATCGCTGGAGGTGCGGGTGAACGATCTGACGCTGCTGGGTGGGCGAAAGGACGAAGCACGGCCTGCTGCGGAAAGGCCAAGCCACGATGCAGCCAAAGCCCGCCAAATATCGGCACCGGCAGGCAGCGGGTTTGACGACTTCGAAGATCCACCATTTTGATTTACGGGAAGACTGAAATGAACACCATAGCCCTCTACCAAATCAGCGACGAACTGATTGCCGAACTGGACAACGCCTTTGATCCAGAAACCGGCGAACTGCTGCCCTCATTCGAGGAAAAGCGCGATCAATTCATGCAAAAGGCCAATCAGGTGATTGCCTACACGCTGAACCAGGACGCCACCGCCGCCGCAATCCACGAACACATCAAGACGATGGAGCGCAAAGCAAAGGCGCTGGCGACACGATCATGCAACCTGCGCGCTTACCTTCAAGCGCACATGAAGCGCACCGGCGTGACCGAAATCAAGGCGAATGACGGCACGTTTACCGCCAAGCTGTTCGTTGATCGTGATGAATCTGTCGAGATTGATGATGGCATTGCATGGCCTGCTGCGCTGTGCAACGAGCCGAAGCCGCCGACACCCAGCAAGACGAAAATCAAAGCCGCGATTCTGGCCGGTGAAGCGATCAGCGGGGCGCGGATCGTGCGGCATGACCGGCTGCAAATCAAGTAGGCCGCCATGAAATCCACCTACACCCTCATGCACGAGTTGCTGGCAAGCCCTGACAAGCCCATGCCAGCAGATCGCAGGCGCCACCAGCTTACTCGGATGCACATGGGACTGGCTGCGCTCGAAAATGATCCAGCCCCGTCCTATGACGATTGGCGCGTCTGTAGCGATGCCGTCAACCTGATGGAAACGCTGGTGAAAGACATGCAGGTTTGCGAAGACGCTCACGGCCTGCTGGACGATGCCGTCAAAGCCCTGGCAATCGCAGGCGCACGGCACTTGCAAACAGGCGCACCGCTCAGGCTGGACGGGCCGGGAATCGTTGCGGTTCGCTCCATCCATTCGGACTATGCCGAAATGCTTTCAACGCTGCCAGAACGCACGATGGTGCGCTGCCATCGGTTGACAGAGCGGCGCATCAAAGAAATCCACGCTGGCAAAAAGAAGCCGCATGACGTTGAGGTAATTGCACTATGACCACACCACACCCACACGCAGAGTTTCTGCACGCCCTTGCCGATGGGCGGGGAGATGAATTTGAGTGCCACCACGAGAACTGGAATGCTAGCGACTGGCTCGATGGTGTTGTCTACGCGGGAAATATCCACGACCACCCCAAAAACTGGACCACCCGCCGCAAGCCACGCACCATCCGCATTGGTGACATTGACGTGCTAGAGCCGATGCGGGTTGCGCCGGCTATGGGAACTGTGGTCTGGCTTGTTTGCATCCATAGGGACTCTCCGTTTCAATTCTGCTGGTCAGGTAATACAACGGAACAGGAATGGCTAAAGCTGGGAATCTGCCGCTTGACAAAAGAAGCCGCAGAGCAGCAGCGCAAGGCGCTGATCCTTGTATCGGGAGGTACGCCATGAACACCGTCGAAACCATCAGGGCGGCGCTGGCTGATGCGAGAAATCGACCGTGGATTGGCGCAGGCCCATCATTCGGAGCACCGCATCCTGCGTATCTGAATAGTGTTGTTGAGGATGTTGACCACGACGATGCCGCGACGATCTGTCGAGATACCGAGACAGGTGACGCCCGGTACATCGCAGCCTGTAACCCAGAAGCAATGACCGCCGTGCTGGCCCACATCGACGCACAGGCAGCGGAGATTGAGCGGCTGAAAGCTGATGCTGCGCGGTATCAGTGGCTCAAACAAGCCAAGGGGCTCACCCTCGAATCAGAGCGTGGAGCGCCGTGGACGCGAAACGATGGATCAACGTTCTCCCCGTCCCACCGGCTATGTGCTGGCGGGACTCAGTTCGGACCTGAAGAGTCACTTGACGCCGCTATCGACGCGGCAAAGGAACACCCATGAGCGCAATAGAAACCATGCGGCGAGCCAATGTCGCTTACGACAACGTAGAGGACGTGGTCAAGGAAGACCTCGCTCTGGCCCTGAACTGGGCCAGTACGACGCTTACGCAGAAGGAAGGCGGGGGTCACATCTTTCAAGTTCTTCCTTTTAAGGGAGGCGTGCAGTGTGAGTTCTCTAAGCCGGAATGGGCAGGAAGCCACTGCGGCAAGCCGATGCCTACTGGCGCGGAAGCGATCGTGCAGGCAGTTTGTGAATATCTGGAGTATGAAATGGGCACCGTCAATCGCCGCACCCACGGCCCGACACATTGGATGCCAGTGCCTGATGCGCCGAAGGACTAACCATGACAAAGATCAAACTACCCCACATCTCGGATGAAGACCGCCAACACCTCTCCTACACTCCGAACATTGACGATCTGGTGGACTGGATCGCGGACTTCGCCACCCAAGCTGTCACCGAAGACCGCGCCCAGCGCGATGCCCAGCTTGCAAAACTACCACCCTACAACCAGACCGCGCTAGAGCTTTGCGAAACCTGCGGCTGGAAAACGCTGATACCGGGCGAAGGTTGCCTGAACTGCGAGCGATCCACCCAGCCAGCTTGGCATGACCAGCCGACGCAGCCGGGGTTGTGGCTTTGCAACGAAGGCGACAGGGAGGTCTATACGTGGGTAGTCTATGCGGTTTCATCACTACCAAGCAGGCTCTATCAACCAGACGGTGAGACTCGCTGGTACGGGCCGATACCGCTACCGGAGGACACGAAATGAAAGAGCGGCCAATCATTTTCAGCGCCCCGATGGTGCGCGCCTTGCTGTCGGGGACCAAGACCCAGACGCGGCGGGCAGTCAGTCATTCGGGCCTCAAAGACCTGTCCTACATCGTCAACTGCGGCGACGGTTGGTTGGGGGACGAAGAGGGCGATTTTCAGGCGCGATGCCCCTACGGCCAGCCCGGCGACAGGCTTTGGGTGCGGGAGACGTTCGATTTCCTCCCGTCCGGCGGACCTGATGAGCCGCAAGCCTGCGAAATCGTCTATTGGGCCACTGGCAGCCATGAGCCACGAACCGCCCCTAGCGGATACAACCCCATGATCTACGGGCACGAGAAGGTGCGCCCGAGCATCCACATGCCACGCTGGGCCAGCCGCATCACGCTCGAAGTCACCGGCGTGCGGGTCGAGAGGCTGCAGGAGATCAGCGAGGTGGACGCCATGGCCGAAGGGATCACCAGGTTGACAGAACCACTTCCGCCGCGCAGATGGAGCGGTCCCAATCGCTTCACCCTAAAGGGCATGGGCAGTGGAGCCTGCGCTGGCAGCGTCAGCTTAAATGCGCCCGCCGCCGAAGATTTGTATAGGCGCCTGTGGGAATCCATCAACGGCCCAGGCTCGTGGGACTTGAACCCGTGGGTGTGGGTGGTGGAATTCAAGCGGCTGCCGGAGGATCGCAAGTGACCGACAAAGAAGCGTTTGAAGCGTGGCATGGAGGCGTCTATCGCGGGCAGCACGCGGATATTGCATGGGCCGCATGGCAAGCCGCCACCCTTGCCGAGCGCGAACGGCGCGCGAAGGTGTGTGAAGCGGTAGTCAGGCGTCAATCGTATGGCCATGCAAAAGCAGCAGCCGGTGATTGTGCCGACTTCATAAGGAGCGGTGAATGACCCTCCTGCTTTATGACATCGCTCGCTGCAACGGCGTCAACATCGAAGGCGAATGGCGCGAAGGCTGCGAAGACTGCCGACGCCGCACAGAGCCAGGCAACCCGCAGCGGCAGGTCTACATCGTGCCGCCAGCGGTTATTGTGTTTGAGTGCGAGTATCGAATAGAGCCGGAGGATCGCAAATGACCAACCTAATTGAACGACTGCGCGCTGGGACTGGGGGTGGCAAGCACTGGATGGACTTGCACACAGAAGCCGCTGACGAAATAGAGCGGCTGCGTGGATGGCTTGAGGGTGACGCACATTGCCCATGCTGTGACACTAACGATGTGTGTGTGGATGGCTGCACGTTTGCCGAAGATTGCCCAGAAGATAACGAAAAGATGCTGGAAATACGAAAGCTCTTGAGGCATAACGCAGAAATAACCGGCTTGTCCGGTTGATTGCCCGGTTATCGGGCTGGAACAAACGAAGGAGAGAAATGATGGTATGGCAAACGATGGAGACAGCCCCGCGAGACGGAACGCGGATATTGGCATGGAATGCAGATTACGGACAGCGTGAAACCAGCATGCAGAAATACGGCAAAGGTAGCCCCGGATTTGCCGAGTGGGAAAAAGGTGACGGCCCTTTGAATGCTGGATGGGGTTGGCAGGAGCCACAACACAACTGGGGGAGTACATGGAAGCCAACCCACTGGATGCCGCTACCTGCGTCGCCACTGCCAGATAACGCAATATAGACCGGAGGACACGAAATGACCGAATCAGCAATCATCGAGCGCCTGGACAGCTTGACCGCCGCCGTCAATACCGACACCGCAACCCAAGCCCGATCTGCTGAATCTCAGCCCTCGCTGCTAGACCCTCTAGGCCCGTCAGGTGGGGCGGTTGAAGGTACGTCGATGGCAGGAAAGTCAGGCCCACTGTTGGGCGGCACTTGAGCAGGTAGCCCGGCGCGCTTGCTGGTGACGATGGTGACGATGACGTTACCGGCAGCGAACACGCCGCCAGCAATAGCGGCCAGATCAGCATCAGCAATATCCACAGCAACACCGAATGACTTGGCGACTGCCACCACAGCAGCCAGAAGCGCGACCACAGTGTTAGCTGTGATCTGTCCAGTTTTCCAGGCTTCGACATTGCTGACCTCCGATCCCTTGCGGAACAGGCGGAACAGAGCCAGCAGCTTGCTCATGGCGCTTCAGGCTGTTCGAAAGCCTTGGTCTTGTTGAACAGGGAAACCAGCACCCCGATGACGCCCTGCAACTTGGGCCACAGGGTCGCGGTGGTGCTGTCAGCAATCTCCAGCGTCTGACGGATGGCCTCTAGCTTTTCGGCACCCTTGCCGCTGCCGGGGATGGCTGCTTCGATGGCTTTGATCGCCACGATGAGGGCCGGGATCAGTTGCAGGATGGTGGTGATGATTGCGATCATGGTTTGCCTTTCAGGTTAAGACGCCACGGGCCGATTCCCATAGCGCGATGCGTTCGGCCTGGCCGTTCAGCCCGCCGTTGATTTTTCGGGTGATGCGCTCAAAGTCGCCAGCGTCGGCCAGCGCGTTCAGGTCGCGCGATTTCCAGTACCACGCCGCGCTTCGTGCCGCCAGTTCGGGCAGCGCCAGCAGCTCGGGCTTTGCAATCAGGTCCACGCCCAGCGCCTTTCCGGTTGCTGTGTAATTGGCCCGCCCGGTGGTCTGGATCAGGCCGCGCCCACGGAATCGGAAGCCGTCACCGATCTGCACATTGCCAAGGTCGCGCCGGCCTTCATAGCGCCGCTGCGCCTCGGTCGGCCCCCAAATCTCGACGGACCAGTGCAGGCCGCCCGATTCATGGCCGATCTGCGCCAGAAATGCCGCTTGCCGGGGAGGCGTGTCAATGCCGAATTCAGCCATCGCCGCCTCAATAGCCGGTAGCCATTCGGTTGCGCGGTCAATGCGTGCGCCGGTTGCAATGGCGAGTTGCCGGGGCGTCATCCCACATACCGCAGCGTGCGGCCCTCCGTGTCCAGTAAATAGCGAACGACCTCGGCTGGCGTCTTGTCAGCAATCGGCAGGCTCAGGACATGAGCCACGTACTCGCTGCATTGCCACTGCCCGTCTCGGTCATCCGACTTGCCAAAAAACGCCTTCAGCGCTTCCCATTTCGAGTACGGTTCGCCCACCCGCAGCAAGGCCTCAACTTCTTCTGCCACGGTCAGCCTCAAGCGCGGTATCCAGTAAAACGCGCCGCACCGGCTCAGGGGGTAAATGCGGATGCCGCTAGATACCGCCTCCAGCACAAAGACGCGCCCGGCCAATCGGTAGGCAATGCCCACATGGCTGTATTCGCTGCGGGTGAAGGCCCGGACTACAGCAATTTGCAGGTCATACCAGCTACGAATCGGGCGATGACTGAACGCCAGAACATCGCCGGATTTGATCCTCAGGCGAGCGTCGGCGTAGATCATTTGCCGCGCTCCAGCTTGTCGTACAGCCGATCCATGCCGCGCTTGATTTCTTGCAACGATTCGCGGATTTCAGATCGTGCTTCCAGTGCCCGTTGATCCTGTTGCCGGTCTATTGACTCCTGTGCCTTGCGGCCCTCCTCCAGCACTACAACGCGTTTATCTAGCGTTGTCCATGCGGTGAAGATGGCAATCAAAAAGCCGACGAAGGTAATGATGTGCCCGAGGTTGACGGTCGGATCAAAACGTATGCGTCGCTCTTTGTTTTCAGCTTGCGGGATCATCGCCGCTCCTTTTAGTGAATGTGCAAGTCAGGCGCGGATTGCGCGTTTTTTCGTCAGCGCAGATGGACCAGAAAAGCCGTTCGTCAGCTCCCGCGTCCCAGCGTTGCATGCCCACAGCCGCGCCGACGATCAGGCAAGCCGGGGCAAATGTGCCGCCCGTCAGGATGGCCGCGATGATGCAAAGGTTGTTCGCCGCTGCGCCTGTCCACATGGACGAAATGACAGACAGCGCATACTCGCGCTCGCCGGTGGGCAGGCTCTCAGCGTGCTGAATCGCGGCCAGTTTTGCCGGTAGCGTCAGCAGTCCGATGGGGTTAGCTTCAGCCGCGCCCAAGGCCAGCCCGATGCCAGTTGTCGCAACGTCAGCCGCCGCCGCCTGCTCGTGCTCAAGTAGGGTGGAGCACCCAGCGAGAAAGACGAACAGAATGGCGGCTAGGGCGCGCATGATTACGGCTCGATAGCAATCTGGACAGGCGCGCCTGTAGCGAAGCGGGCCATTAGGCGGGTTTTCCCCGAGCCGTTGTCCTCTGCGTAGATGGACACCGTATTAGCACCAGGGGCTGCGGGCGCAGTCCCCACCTCTACCATTTCTAACGGACCCGTCAAGGTCCCTCCGGCTAGATCCAACTTCCCGCCAATAGCTGCATCAATTCCTATTTCAAAACTGTTCAGAAATGCTTCGATAAGCTCAAACCCCTCTTGAGCATTCGTAATCCCGAGGCCAACGGTGGGTGGTGATAACTCGACATCAACGGCACTCACCGTCAGATCACCGCTGCCCAGCAACGAATTGCTGTTGATCGTCTTGATGTTCGTGCCGCTGACGAGGGTGGCTTGCTTGCCCGTGATCGCCGTCGCGTTGTCGCTCACCTGCTTCTGAAGGAAACCAATCGCCTGCAGGACGGTGTGGGCGCTGGTGACAACCGTCCCCGCTGCGGTTGACAGGCCGGTCAGCACTTGCCCCAGCACACGCGCTGCGGTGTGGTAAAGGTTGGTGCTGCCTTCGCTCAATCCGTCGGTGTCGGTCGGGTTGACTTGTGCGCCCGAATCAATGCCGTCCAGTTTGGATTTATCCGTGCCGCTCATGAAACCCGCCGCACCTGCTGCAATGGCGTTGGCATGGGCCGATGCGCCTGCGCCTACGTGGGCAGCGGGAGCAAAGTCAGTCGTGTTGGCTGCGGCTGCGCTGCCAAGTGCAGATTCGAGCACGTAACCCGGGTGCGGGTCTGCCGCGCCTTCGTGGGCACTGACCGCGCTGGCTGCTGTGCCTGCGGGGTCGTAGATGCCGGTGTGGTTGTGGCTGGTCGGGCTGTAGCCGCCCAGGTCCTGGTCGCCGGTGTTGGTGCCGCTGATCCCGGCCAGCTTCGTGTGCTGCGCCGGCGTCATCAAGCCCGCATTCGTGCCGTCTGCCAGGGGCAGCGTGGCATCGGTGCCGGTGTCGCTGGTAACGGTGCCGCCGGTCGGGCTGGCGGTGTAGGCAAGGTTGGTTGCGCCGCCGCCGCCGCCTGTCTGCGCCACCCATGCTGTGTCGTAGTCCGTGCCGCTGGCCTTTGCCAGCACCTGCCCGGTGGTGCCGCCTGTGGGCACGCCCTGCCCGTCTGCACCCGCCGCTCCGGTGGCGCCTGCCGGCCCCGGCACGGTGCTGTCGGCGCCTGCTGGCCCGGTCTCTCCCCGCAGCACGGGCGCCATGTCGCCGCTGATGGTTTGCAGCGGGTTGTCGGCATCGCTCAGCGGCACGGTGTGGGCTGACACGTTGATGGCGACGGTAACGGCTGGCACCTTGACGGGCGTGACGCTCGCATCGGTAAAGATGATGTCGCACAGCAGCTGCTGCAGCGGCCAGGTGGCGGTTTCTGCGGCGGTGGCCAGCAGGCTCAGGGCGTGCGTGTTGCCGTCAACGTCTGGGCTGCCGAGTTCGGACAGGTTGACGGCCAGGGCTTGCACCAGCGTGCCGCCGGCGGTCTTGACGGTGGCAGCGGCCGACCAGGTGCCGGCGGGCAGCTTGTACAGCCCGGCGCGGCTGTAGGTGGTGCCTGCGGTGTGGGTGGTGGTGGGGAATCTTGTGGTCATGGGTTACCAGCTTTCAAGGGTCATTTCGTGCGAGTAGCTGGCCAGCTTCACAGCGAAGCTCCCACGGCCGCAATGGCAGCCATGATGTTGTCGAACTCCGCCTGCGCAGCCGCGCCAGTAGCGGCACCCAGCACCTCATATTTGCGCATCCGCAGACCACTGAGCGCAGCCTCTGCCGCCCGTAGATTTGCAGCCTGCGACAAGATCAGGTCCGTTGCGGCGCTGGCCGTCATCCCTGCTGGCGTAGCGAACTCGGAAACCCGCACCGGCACCGTGCCGGTGTAGCCTGCGTCTTTGTACGCCTGCGCCTGCGCCTCGCGGGCCTCGTACTCGCGCATGAACGGCAGAAAGCGTCCGGTAATGGCGGCACACGCGGCGTCTATGTTTGCAGCAAGCGCCTGCCTGCGGCTGGTCTGCACCTCCGGGCTGGCGGTCACTGTCGCCCACTGCTGCGTCCACACACCGTCCACCAGCGCCGGGGGTGCTTCCTCTACCACTGTGTCCAGTGTGGCCGATGGCGCCTCAGTGGCCGTCAATGCGAACACGCCAAAGTCAGCAAGGTCGTCCGGGTTGAGGGGCATCGCAAACGATGTGTGCGGGTGGTCGGCCATCAGGTCGCCTACCTGGTAGGGGTAGGCTGCGATGGCGCCCTCTGGCGTGAGCTTGAGTAAGAGCATGGAGGTTCCTTTGGTCAGAGGGGTGCGAAGGATGCGGCAACGATGGCGGCGGCACCGCCGGTAGTGACGGCCTGTGAACCAGTCACCGTGGGGACTTTGGAGCCGATGGCGCAAGCTACGTTGGCCCCGTTACTCACGTTCGCGTCAGGCGTCACGCCACCCACCGCTCCATTTGTCCAAGCAGCAAACCCGACAACAACCCCGTTTAGCGGCGCTGAGACACTTTGGCTGGTGCTGCTGTTGGTCCCTGCCGTGGCGTACACGGTCGCAATGGCGTCATAGACGGATAGCGTCATCAGTTCATATTGGTTGACGCTGCCTGACGTGGTGAAAGCAATGGTCGCAGTGGTTCCCGTGGGAACCTCGGCCATCCACAAATCCACCGCTGTTGATGAGCTGTAGGTGCGGGTAATCAACTTGGTGGCGCTGATGCCGCCGATGGTCAGCGTGTCGGTGTTCCGCGAGACGTAACTGGCGGTGTCCAGCGTAGTCAGCCCCACAATCACCAGCCGATTGGCCGCAGCGGTGCCAATAGAAACTGCTGCCTCGCTGTGGCTGGTCAGCCCGGTGCTGTTGTACCCACGGGCGGTGTTGTAAGTGCGGCTAGCCAACCCCGGTTGCCCACCAGCCGCCATCAACAAGGTGCGTGCAATGTCGTGCATATCAGTTGACGTAGTTAGCCAGCGCCGCGCCGCGCCAGCGCGATCCGGTGTCGTCGGTGACAAACGTGAACAGGTGCGTTTTGCCTGTAACCAGCGTGGGCGCGGTGTCGTTGGGCCACTTGACAGCAGCAGGCCACGTCACTGTGCCGCTGGTGTGCGTCAGCTCCAGCGTAAAGCCAAATGCGCGTCCGCTGGGGGCGCTGGTGAAGGTGAAGGTGCTGTTGCCTGCAATGGTCTTGGTGAAGTAAGTCCCCAGCGAGCAGTCAATCGCCAGCGCAGCTACCGCCGTGACTGGCTCCATCACGTCCACGCTGGAGCTGGTCATGCTCTGCCACTCCGCAGCCACGCCCGGCGTCTTGGTGGTCACGTCGGCAAGGCTACTCAGCAGCACCCACAGGCGCCCGCTGTGGGCCACGCTGGCAGGGACGGCAAGGGCGCCGGTCAGGGCGCTCCAGTTGCCTTTGAAGTTGGCCGCTGCGGCTGCGGCGGCACTGGCCGCCGTTGCGGTGCTGGCCGCTGTTGATGCTGTGCTGGCCGCCGTGCTGGCCGTGGTGGCGTTGGTGTTGACCTCGCCGGCCACGGTGTTGACTTCGGAGACAAAGGTGTTCTTGAGCGCGCTCAGGAACGCCTCGAACAGCGCGCTGAAGGTGCTGGGCACCCCGCGGCTGGGCACGGCAGGCAGATTGGATACGGTGGTCATGTCATTCCTTCGATTTCAAGCGAGCACAGGGCCGCAGTGGGGTAGGCGATTTCGAGCTGGAAATCTTTGTAAAAGCCGTACACGGTGAGCGGGTCAAGGTCGGCGTCATCGGCGCCCACCCACACGCAGGGGGTGGCACGCAGGTCGGCCAGCTTGCGGTGCACGCGGTTCACGTCGCCCTTGTCCAGCCACAGCCTGAGATTGGTGCGCTTGGCGTAACTGCGCCGGGTCAGCGTGGTGTTGCCAAACGCGTCGATGGTCTTGAGCGAGTAGTCGGTGATGCCGGCCGTGGCACCGTGTTCGGCCTCCCCCAGGTCAGACTGCAGGCCCACAGAAAGCAGGCCCATGCTGACCGTGGTGCCGGTCAGATCCACCGTCACAATGCCGTCGGCATAGGGCGGCAGATCGGTCAGCACCACACTGGTGCGCTGGCTGAACGGGTCGAAGAAATATTCGTAGTAATCAGCCGGGGCGCTGCCTTCCAGGCCAACGGTGCGGCTGTACACGGGTGACCCGCCGCTGGTCATGCTCACCGTCACCGATGTACCCACCAGCTCCAGCAGCGCAATGGCGTTGATGGCGCCGGGCGCCAGCACAACGGTGAGCGGGCTGGCCAGCGTGGTGACGGTGCCGACCACGCTGTCGAACATCGCCCAGCGGTTCGTCGGCGCCACGTCCAGCCACTGAACCGGGCTGGTCTCGGGTGTGTTGCCGATGTTGCCGGCGGTCAGGCTCTCATAGATGCGGTGCGTGCTGGTACGGATGCGGCGGTCGCCCAGCGCGTAGGTGGTGCCGGCGTTGTAGGCGGCGTGGTCGGTTTCGGGCGCGGTGCTGCTGGTGAACAGCGCGTCGGTGATCGTGGTGGGGGTGATGACTTTCACGTCAGGGTCCAATCTTCACGGCGCAAATCCGGGTAGCGTGGTTTCCGCTGCCGCTATCATGGGTCGCAGCCCTCATGGTGCAGCTAGACGACCCTGCGGTCGTGGTGCCCTGCAGAGTCAGCGTGGTGCTGCTGGCGAGTGTCACGATGGCGTTGCAGGCCACGTTGACCGCAGTCGGGTTCTGGCTCGGGTGGCTGCCTTCGGCACTGGCAATCGCGCTGGTGCCGTCGTAGATGCGAGCCACAAACCGGGTCGCTGTGGTGGCGCTTCGCACAAACTGCACGTGTGCCACCACCAGCCACCTTCCGGCGCCCAGTGTGATGGCCGGGCCGTCATAGAAAGTGCCCGTGGTTGCCATCTGCACATCGGAGGCCAGAGCAGCGTCGAAGGAGTCCAGAGACACGGCGCCACCACCACCACCGCCAGCCTCAAGCGCCGCCAACCTGTCGCGCACGCTCAACACGATGCTGTACAGCTGGTCAATGAGGTTCTTGTAGGCCACGGCGTCAGGCTCCGTAGACGGCCGTCAGGTCCGTCTCAGTGGTGATAGGCAGACCAACGTCGTCCCACTTCTGGTTCAGGCGTGCGGTTTTGCCGGTGTTGATGGCGATGGTCTCGCCCGTGACTTTCTGCTCCCCTCGCAGGCCGCGCACTTCGTCCTTCAGCGCGGCAATTTCGGCCCGCAGTTCGCCCACCATGTCGGCAAGGCCGTAAGTGCTGGCCGGCGGCGGGTTGTAGGCGACAGGCGCCGCGCCGTCGGCGTAGCCGTAGGCACCGGGTGCTGTGTTGGTGGTGGCCGTGCCGCCGCCCAGCAGGCCGGCCGTCTGCTCCAGGCTGTTGGCCGTCAGGGCGCGGGCGCGTTGCAGATCGACCAGCGTGGCGGAGGAGGCTTCGGCCGCTGTCAACAGGCTTTGAGACAGGCCGGGCAGCAGGCCGGCGGCGTTTTGGTCGCCAGCGCGGGCCTGCGCGGTGGTGATGGCAAACTGCGCCTGCAGGCTGGCGTAGCTGGCGCCGCTGGCTTCGTCGATCACACCCCGGATGCGGCGCACTTCATCGAGCAGGCTGTCGGTCAGGGACTCCCACGCAGATTTCAGACTGTCGGCGGCGCGGGTGGCTTCTTCGGCGGCGGTCTTCTGATCTTCATACGCCCAGATCTGCTCTTGCAGGGCGCGGTTGCTCGGGTCGAGCGCGGCCAGGTCAAGGGCGCGCAGCGCGGCGGTGTCGCCGGTGGTGGTGAGCCACTGGCGCCACAGGCTGTCGTGCTGGTCGGCAATGGCTTTGGCGGCTTGGGCGGCGGCGTCGGCCAGCGCCTGCTGCTCGTCGGCAAGTTTTTGTGTGGCCTGCGCGGCAATTTCAGCGGCTGTCTTTTCGTCCTCAAAGGCCCAGATGCGCAACTGCAACGCCCGGTTGCTCGGGTCCAGTGCCGCCAGATCGAGAGCCCGCAGGGCCGCCGTATCCTCGTTGGCTGTGAGCCACTGGCGCCACAGGCCGTCGTGTTCCTGCGCGATCTTCTCGGCAGCAGCGGCAGCAGCAGCGGCAGCCTGCTCCAAAGTCGTAGCGAGGGTCTCTGCGGCTTTCTCAGCTTCGCTGGCAGCCTGCGCGGAGTCTTGCAGCGACCACACCAGCGACTGCAGGCCCCGCTCGGACAACCCCGTCGCGGCGTCCTGCACGTCGCTCAGGCCGTCCAGCGTGTGCTGGCGCAACGCTGAGGTATCCCCAGCGTTGGCGAGCTGGAATACCTGCTCCTCCAGCGAGAGCATGTTCGACGCAACTTGCTGCACGGTGCGGTTGGCGCCGGAAGCGCGCAGGCTGGCGATGGCGCTGTCGAGCGTCTCGATGACCTCGACCACGGTCGTCACCAGCGGGTGCAGGCCGGCGAACGCGCCCTGAATGTTCATCAGGGTGTTGAAGGTGGTGATGCCGCTTTCGGTGGTGAGGTCTTGCGCGTCCACCAGCGCCCGGAAACCGGCGTTGGTATCTGGCATGGCAAGGCCCAGCGCATTGAAGGTGGTCAGCAGGGCTTGCTGGGCAATACCGATGCGCTCGGACTCTGTGTAGAAGTTGGCCTGATAGGCGCTCAGGTCCGTCACCGCCGTGATGGCGGTGCTGATGACGTCCGCCATCGCCGGGAACGCCAGCGCAAAGTCGTTGGCAATGTCGGTGGCGCGTTTGACTTCTGCGCTGCCGGTGCCGAAGGTCTCGGTCAGGCGCCAGACGTATTCGCGGTACTCGCCGACGGTGTCAATGTCTGCGGGCAGCACGGCCTGCACGCGGGCCTTGGCGCGGGTCTGTTTCTCGCCACCGGTGCCGAACAGATCAAAGTAGTTCAGCCAGCTCGCCACGCCGTCTGCGGTGGCCTGCCGGGCGGCGTTGATGCTGTCGATTTCACCCTGCCGCGCCACGTTCAGGTCGTACAGCGCAAGCTCTTGCGCGGTCATGCCGGCGGTTTCGATGCTGCGCTGCAGGGCGGCGGCGGCGATCATGGAATTGCTGTCGCCATAGGTGCGCAGCAATTCGACCTGCAGGTTCGCGCCTTCTTTTTCCAGGTTGAAGATGCCTTGCGCCACGTCTTGCACGGTGCGCACGGGGTTGCGCAGCGCGTCCAGTGCGTCGGCCAGTGTCACCAGCGCCTCGGCAGAGCCGTCCAGCGTGTCGGCCAGTGCGGCGGCGGGTTCGTTGACGCTGGCAAAAGCCGGGCCAACGGCGTACATGACGGCCAGCGCCTGTGCGGCCGAGGGCTCGGTATCGACGATGGATTGCAGGTATTCGACCTGCTGGCGGTAGGCGGCAATGGAGTCGGGCACGGCCTGATTCACCGCCGTCAGCGCATCGGTGTAGAGGCGCGTCGTGTTGGCCCGCTTTTCTTCCTCCGAGTACATCGCGTCGTAATAGCCCGCCATGCTGGACTTGAGCGCGTCCATGCCCCCAGCCGCATCTACCAGCCGGCTGGCCGCATCGCCCCCGGCCAAGCTGGAGGCGAGCAGGTTGACGCCCATGGCGTGCCACAAACCGTTCACCGTGGCGAGGCTGGTTGCCAGGCGCGTGAGGGTTTGGCCTGCTGTTTCGCCTTCGCGGGCAAATTCGCTTGGGGTGTAGGTGCTGGTTGTCGAGGTGCCCGCCTCAGTGCGGGACACCCAGCCAAAGCCCTCATCGCCGCCCAAGCTCACCCACTCCTGCACCTGGCGCTCAAAGCCGGTGGTGACCTCGCTGAATGTGCCGATGAGCCGCTGGGCGTAGGCGTCGCCGACTTTGGCCAGTTCGGTCTGGATTTTGGCGGTGATCTGCTCGGCGTTCAGGCCGGCAAAGCTGATGCCGATGCCGCCTGTGTCGGGGTGGATCAGGTCGCTGCCCAGCGTGGTGGTGAAGCCTTTGAGCGCGTCTGTTCCCAGCCCGAGTGCTGCGGCATAGGCTTTGGAGCTGGCGCTGATGGTGGCAACGGCGGTGTCGATGGTTTGCGCGGTGGCCGCGTCCAGGGCGGTTTCGCGCACGCTGTAATCTGGCCCGCCAAACAGGTAGCCCGACTTGCGGCGCAGGTCGTAGCCGGAGACGTCCGATGTCTCGCCCACGGTGCCCATGAGGCCGCTGGCGACTGTCTTGGTGGAGCGGAACAGGCCCAGCCCGGCGGCGACGGCGAGAGCCGCTGCCACGTAAGGGACGGCGGCACCTGCGCTGCTGGCGAGTGTGCTGGCGCCGGTCTGGTTAGCGACGCCAAGGATGGCAGCATTGGACGCTTGCGCAGCCGTCCCGGTCAGTCCGAGAAGGCTCTGGGTGCTTGCCAATGCTGCGGTGCTGAATTGCCCCAGCGTGGCGGTAATGCCTGCCATGCTCGTGCCAAAGCCGCCCAGCAGCGAGCCGCCCGCGCTGCCCAGCGTGCTGCCGGCGATGGCGGTGCCGGAAAAGCCCATGGCCCCCGTCACTGCGCTCGCCACCGGGCTGACGATGGCGCTGATGACGGGCCTCAGGACCATGCTGTTGAACATGGCTTTGATGGAGTCCACAAAGGTCTTGCCAAAACCCTTGCCGGCCATGAAGGCGTCCATCAGCGCGTCGGTGAGGCTCTGGTTCAGTTGGTCAGCCGTTTTTTGCCATTCTTTTGCCGAGTCTTTGGCGGCTTTTTCTGCCGTTTCTTTGGCTGACTTTTGCGCCTCGGCGGCGGCGGTGGCCACCTGGCCGGCGGCGGTGAGTTCCTTGCGCTCTTTCAGCAGCCGGATCTCGCGCTCGATCTGGTCAACGCGCGCGGCGTTGCCTTCAATGTTCTGCGCGTCAATCAGGTTCAGCTGGGCCTGTGCAATGGCCGCGTCCATGCGGCTCAGGGTGAGCGCATCGGTGGCGGCGGTGTTCAGGCCAATGGCCTCGTTTTGCTGGCGCAGGGTTTCGTTGCCTTTGATCAGGCCTTCCAGCGTCTTGTCGTTCTGGTCCAGCCACTTGTTGGTGGCTTCATCGTTTTTGACGATGGTCTTAACCAGCTCTTCCCATTGTTTTTGGGCGGCTTTGAGCGCATCTTCAGCAGCCTTGGCTGCGGCTTTGGATGCCTTCTCCATGTCTGCCGCGACGGGTGCTGCTTTTTTCATGGCCGCGCTGGTGGCTGCCATGGATTCAACAGCAGCATTCCCCGTGGTTGTCCAGGCGTTGCCCATCTGCGCGGCAGTTTCCTTCCAGCTTTCAGACACATCGGTCTTGATAGCCTTCAGGATGTTTTTTGCCACGCCGAAGTCACCCGCCAATGCAGCGACAACCGCAGCCGACACACCTCCCAGCACGTTGCCGACGGTCTTGAACGCCTCAACCACTGCCAGGCCTGCGATGTAGAGCACCTTGAGTGCAGAGGCCAGAAAATCAGCGGTCTTTTTGAGCTTGTCGCCCGACGTCATGCTGTCAAAGAACTGCCCGGCCAGACCTGTCAAGGTGGGGAGTAGCTGGGCCGATATCTGGCGCGCAACGCCTTGAGTGCCCTGGCCGATCAGGTCTAGCGTGTCGTTGAACTTTTCAGCTTCTTTGGCCGTGTTTTCGTCCAGCGTCAGGCCCAGTTTTTGGGCCATGGCGTCATATTCTTCCAGTCCCTTGGCGCCGGCGTTGAGCAGCGGGATCAGCTGCGCACCACTCTTGCCGAATATCTCTTGCGCCAGCGCCGATTTGGCGGCGCTGTCCTGGTACGTGGCCATTTTGTCGGCCACTTCGCCCAGTAGCTGGCGGGTGGTCTTGAGCGTGCCGTCAGCGGCCCTGGTGCTGATGCCCATGGCGTCAAAAGCCTTGCTGCCATCTGCAGCAGACTTGGCCATCTTGGCCATGCTGGTGGCGAAGGCATCGCCCACGCCGGCCTGTCGGAATGCCAGTTGCAGGCCGGCCACGTCTTTGACGGCCACGCCGATGCGCTGCGAGAGTTTGGACGTTTCGTCTGCGGCGTTGATGGCGCCTTTGATCCAGCCGGAGAACACGCTAACCGATAACCCAGCACCAAGCGCTGCCAATGCGCCGGCGGCAACCTTGACGGACTTGGTGATGGTATCCATCGCGCCGCCAACCGACCGCTTGGCCTGATCCATGTCCGCTTGCAGGCGGGCCATGTTGGCAAGTAGTTGGATTTCTAGTGAGCCGGCGATCATAGTTTTAACAGTCCTTCAAGGGCCTTTTGCATTGATTTCGCCGTTGCCGAGTGGTCAGGAACGTAGTCGGCAGGCATCCATGGCGCTTTGCAGTCTGGCGCTTCGGATGCGTGCATCTGATCCAGGTAGTCGATTGACATCCGCTTGATTGCCCTCGCCTCCCATGGCGTCAATGCAATCCGCGTCAGTTGCTGCCATGCCAATATCTCTTGGCTGGTGATTGGCGACGGCATCGCGCCGCCAAGCGAGATTGGACCGATCTCAAAAAGGTAGCCAAGCAGATGCGGCGCTGCAACTTCCGGCAGCGGCGGCTGGTAGCTTTCATCCGCATCGAGCCGGGTTTGCATCCGGCTTTTTGCTGGCTCTTCTGATGTGTCGCCCTTGGGCTTTTTCAGCGCCGTGTTCAGCCAGGCGCTTTGCCTGACGTAGAGCGTCAGTCCTTCGAGGACGGTGCCAAAAAAGCCGACCAATCCTCGACAAACTTGGCAACCTGGCTGGTGATATAGCCCAGCTTTGGGTTGTTGTAGATGTCGATGGCCGCAACGGGGAAGTTGTTGATTGACTTGGTGCAGGCGGCGAGCTTTTCAGCGGTCAGCTTGCGGGTTTCTTCCGGGCCATCTTTCAGCGATTTGCCACGGATTGCAGCAAATGCGCGCGTCTGGCTGGCGCTGTCAATCTTGGCTTGCGCCTTGGTGTACTGCGAGCTACCGGGGCCGTAGAGTTCGATGGTCACGGGCTTGCCGTCAACACCAATAAGCGGCTCTTCTTTTTGGCTCAACACCTCAAGGATGGCCGTGTCTGCGGCTTCGTATGCTTCAATGGAAAATTCTGTCATGGCGGTTTCTTTCGCAGGGTTTGTGCCCGTGCCAAGCCCGCCCGCCCTGCGAAGAGCGAAGCGAGCCTGGTCGGTGCTGGTTTTGGCTTACGCCGGGGATCAGGTTGCAGCCACGACAACGGGCGCGCGGCAGACGGCGAAATCAACAGCGAGCTTCCGCACGTCGTTGACGGACCCGTCCTGGTTTTCCAGTTTGGCCACCAGCACATCGATGTAATGGATGGCTGGCGTTGCTTCAGCGCCGCCCAGCGGGTAGCTGATCTTGATGCTGTAGTGCGCCGTCGATTCGCTGGCGGTCTTGAGCAATATCTGCCCGGCGTCACCTGGAAGATCAGCCAACATCAGGCTCATGGTCCCGTAGTTCTTGCTGCCCTTGACCTTGGCGACAACCGCCGTGGCAATCGGCGTGAACTCGGTCACAGCAGCGGTGACGCCGTGGTTGCCGAAGTTCTCGATTTCACCGACTGCCGTATAGACCATGCCGGTGGCGGCGTAACCCGCTGCGTCGTAGGTTGCTGGGATCGATGCGCTGATGGAGAGCGTTGCCCCCGACATCGATTGGATGACTGTGCGTGCGGTCATGATTTCACCTTTCAAAATAAAAAAAGCCCGCTGGCGGATTGCTTGGCGGGCGGGCTATTCGCCTTGCGGCGAAACTCGGACGTAAAAAAACCGCCTCGGTGGGCGGTTGTTTTCGTGATGGGTGGCGGCTACTCTGTGTAGTTCACGAGGTAGTCAATCGATCCAATGTGAAGACCGGCTTCATCGGTGAAGTCCGGGCCGTCTGTATCTGTCAGGATGCTGTCAACCTGCACGCCGTTGACCACGCCGCGAGAGCGGGGCAGCGCGGCACGCACAAGCGTGAGCGTTGATTTCAGCAGCGGGTAGGTGCTGGCCATGACCGTGACCTGAACACGCGAAGAGCAAAACTCCACCGTCTGCGCGACCATGTGCCGCCGCACGGTTGATACGTGCGTCACGCTGATGGCGGGCAGTGTTGTGCCCTGGGGCAGCGCACCAGCGCTGATGCGCGATGCCGGCACAACTGCGATCAATGGCACGTTGTTGGCCAGCAAGTAGCGCACGACTTTGACGTCAGACACGTTTTGCCTTGTTGTGTTTCTCGACCGCGATGCCTTTTGCCGCCAATTCAGCGATCAGCGCGGCCATGGCTTCCGTCAGACCGGTGTAGTTATCAACTTCGTCGTCATAAAAATGACCGCCGCGCTTGGGGTGGTCGAACCCGGCCAGCACGATATGGCTTGCCCCCATGTCTGCGGCGATGCGGACGGCGGTCAACCCAGAGTTGTGTATTTCAACCTTGCACGTTGGCGACAACTGCACGGTCTCCCAGCGCGGACCGATGTAGAGCGCATCAAGCGCTTCATCTTCCACGCCGGTCATCCGTGTGCCGACAAATTCCCGGTAGGCTTGCGGCCAGTTGCCGTCCAGCGCCAGCAGCACATCAGCCCATGGCGCGAGTCTGTGGGCATAGTTGACAGCAATGGTCTTGTACTTTCTCAGCGAATCAGCCACGGCTTTTGTCAGACTTGGCCCGCTGGCAAGTACCGCGACGGTTTCACCCGCCCAAATTGTCTTGATTGCGTGTGGCGTGGTCATGCCGGTCCTATCTCAACGTCAGAAGCGTCAAGGCCGTGCTTCTTCGCCAGCCGCTTCTTGATGGCTTCCCCGACTGCGATGGTGGCCTCTTGCGCCTTGCTGTCGAGCGCTGGGCGCATGAATGGCTTTGGCGCTGCGCCAGGGTGCTGCACGCTTTTGGCGAAAATTCCACCAAAGGATAGGAACCCGCCTTTCTTGGCTGTGATAGCGTGGGCAGCGGTGCCGTATTCGATCCAGTTTGCGACGTAGGCGTGTTTGCCGGTTGCCTTGACTTTTGCGGTGACGACGCCGCGCCGGCTTGATGTGCTGACTTTCAGGCCGTCGCGCAGCTTGCCGGTTTTGACGGGCACGTTCTGGCGCGCCTGCGCCTTTACGATGTTGGCGCCGGCGCGCAGCGCGGAGCGCATGACGTTGGCTTCCAGCTTGGCGGGAAGCTGGTCGAGGAACTTTTGCAGTTCAGCCAGTCCTTTGACGTGCGTTTCTGTCATCAGGTTGCGCTCCCGCTGGTGCTGTAGTTTTCGGCCATCAGTTCCATGTACCGGCGTCGCCCGATCTCAGCCGGGCCTGCGACGATCTTCAATTCGCGGTTGTCGCGGTCTGTCAGGATGATTCGCATATCGCTGGTCAACCCGTCCAGGTAGCGGATGCGGATTCGTGTCGGCCTGTTGGCGATGGTGATGTGCTCGCCGTTGCGCTCGCTTTTGCTTGGAAGCACGTCCATCACGCTGGCGAACACGCGGGCGAACGGCGTCCAGGTGATGGTTTCGGTGCCGTAGTTCGGATCGACTGCGACCGATTTGCGCTCAATGGAAATCTTCCGATTGAACTGGCCGGGATCGATGGTGTAGGCGTCCATCACAGGCTCCAGACGCGGTAGGCGTCGAGCAGGCCGTCTGCAAACTGCATGGGCACGGCGGGCCGCTCTGCGCTGCGGGCGCGCTGTTCGTACATATCGGTCATGGCCAGCTTGATCCAGCTGACGATGGGCGCTGGCACGTCTGCCGCTGCTGTGCCGTAGCCGGCTTTGTAGGTCACACGCACGGCACCGGGTTCGCACCGAGTGACCGGCCACGACAGACCATAGGTGGGCGTGATGCGGGCCGGCTCGCTGTTGAGGTCGGCCTGCCAGTTGGCAAAGGTCTGCAGTGCGCCGTCTTCATCGACGTACTGGACGCTGGTGACGGACAGGGCGCGACCCTTCTGCAACTCGATGGAGCCGGCCGGGAAGGCATCCATGGAGGTCAGCCATGTGGACTGGATCAGTGCGCGCTGCAAGCGATCTTCTGCCGCCATGCGCGCGGACGTGATCAGGCCCGCGATGTCTTCGTCGTTGCCGGCGTCGTCCAGGTCTTCGCGCAGGTGGCGCTTTGCCTGGTCGAGCGTGAGCGGCTCAACGGTGGCGTCGGTGATGCGGGTTGTGGTCATGGGGGGCCTGGTGTTATTCAGGCTTTCGTCTTGCGGGTCTTCGTCGGCTTTTCTTCGATTGGCGCCGTGGAACTTTCCTGATGAATACGCTTGGCAGCCTTCATCTCTGTGACAAGGTGATCGGCAAGCGCGGGCGACACGCGGGCAACATCGCCAGGCGAGAACGCGCCTAACTCAGCACACGCGCCGTAGGCTATGAATTGGATTTGGACTTGCATTGATGGACCTCCAGTAAAAAGGCCCGCCGAAGCGAGCCTTTTTGGTTGAGTGCCTTCAGGTTCAGGCTGGTGTCAGATCGCCACCACGAACGGCGGCGGGCTTTTCCGTAGCCAGAGCCAGGCGACGCTCAGCACGCAGCGTGATCAAGTTCTTCGTGAAGTTGTCGCTGTCGCTGTCAGACATTTCGACCACCACGCCTTCGCGGTTGTAGACCATGTAAGCCTCGGAGAAACGGCCAACCTGGAAGGTGTCTGCGGCCATGCCGATAGCTTGCACAACGGGCAGGCCGAACAGGCGGGGCTGACCACCTTCTGACACGCTGTACAGGGTTTGGCCCGCAGCCGTGGTCATCAGTTCGATTTCCATCGTTGCCCAATCAGCAGGATTCAGCACGATGGCGTCAGCCGGGTAGCCTGCGGCGTAAAGATCGGCCATCACCTTGCGGATCAAAACGAACTTCTTGAACGTCGACCCCAGCGCGGCGTTAGCGATGCCGTGAGCGGTGAAGTTGCCGGTATCGTAGGTACCGCTGATGTTGGGCGCGGAACCGTCACCGATGACCAGCTGCGTGTCAACCTTCTGGTTAACACCGTAGACCATGCGGCTGTTCACGTAAGCGGCCAGCGCTGGAGCGTCAGATGCCAATTGCTTGGAAATCTTGATCCAGTGCGCAACGGTCGAAACCGGCATATTCACCAGCGACCAAGTGAGCGCAGATTCAGCTTTGGACGAATTTTCAGCCGCTTCCGCTGCGCTGTTGGTGAACGATGCTTCTTTCGTGAACTCGATTGCGTTGCTGGTCGTGGTCGTGCTGGGCAGCAACGCCTCCATGCTGAAGGGCAACATTGCGCCCCCGACGATGGCACCATTACGCTGCGGGGCAACGTTGGTGTCAGAACCGGTCAGCGTGTTTTTCAGTTCAACGCGCATTTTCGACAGGTTGCCTCCGGCGAAATCGGCATAACGCGCATTCTTGATCAGTTGCTCCCCCCAGGATGAAGCAGGCACATGGCCGGCTGGCGCCGTGGCTTTCTGCTCCATTTGCAGCAGGCGGTCAGCCAGTTCGCGCTGTTGGACGCCGATGGCATCCAATGCAGTCTTGGTGTCGGTGCTGACTTTGCCAAGGGTTGCGGCTTCGCCGTCTGCTTTTTCAGACATTGCGGCCAGCTTTGCCTCGACAGATTCGAGGGCTTTGATGATTTGATCGCTCATTTCAGTTTCTCCAGGCGTAAAAAAACCGCCTCGGTGGGCGGTTCGGTGGTGGATTGGGTTGGCTACTTGTTCACGATGCTCTGGATTCGCTCCAGAACCCCGGCGATATGTTTCGCTTCGGCTTCGCTTTGGGAATCCCTCCCGGAAACGATGGCCTTCACGCGGGAAACGATCGCCATCGCCTCCCATTTGCCAAGCCCTGAATCCCTCAGCAGCTTTTCAATGTCGCGCTCCGTCATGCACTCTGGCAGGGCGGATTCAAAGTCAATGGATTTCACGCTCGCCGCATCAATGCGGGCGGCGCCATCAGCCGGGAATACAACCGGGCTGACTTCGGCAAGATTCGACCATTTGCGGATGATCCGCCCGCCTTCGGTGTCTTCGTAGTCACCTTTTTTGATGAATCCGCCGATGCTCAGGCCGTCAATGGTCCCGTGTTTCATGGCTGCGCGAACATCAGCCGACAGCGTGACGCCTTGCGTCAGTTCGCCCTCGACAAATAGGCCGTGATCGTCTTCTTTGACCTTGATCCACTTGCCAATTGGCATGGTCCATTCATGGTTGAAAAACATCTTCGGCTGACGAGCCCGAAGCGTCGATTCAAATGCGCCCTTGATGATGGTGTCGCCGTATGAATCGACCCCGCCAAAGACAGATGCATAGCCGGAAAATTTCCCGGTTTCGCCTTCCATCTTCAGAGATACGTCCTCAAGCTGTAGCGTTTTGGTGACAAGCATTGTTAGCCCTTCTTCATTGCGCCAGATCGGCGCCAGTGCCGCCTGACGCGGTTGTTTGACCAAGTGCGGACAGTGGCAACAGGTTCGACTGCGCCGTGAGTACGTCCGTGTCTTTGACCTTTGGAAGGTTTTCAAGCTGTCGGCATTCAGCCCGCGTTGCGATGCCGTTTTGCACCAACTTTGCGTAAAGCTCGGCCCGTTGCGCTGGCGATCCGCGCAACAAAGCGTCAAGCGAAAACTCAGCCGTCATCTTCGACCGCTGCTTTGCCGACATCACACGTTTTCGTGTGGCCTGCTCAATCGAGACAAGCAGCGGGCGAATGGATAGCTTGTAAAAGCCATCAAGGATCTGTTCGATTCCGCTGCCCCATGTTGTGACATTCGCGTGATGCACCAACACCGGAGGCACAGCGAACCACCGGCAAACCTCTTCCACGCCATAGCGCCGCGATTCCAGCAGCTGCAAGTCTTCTGGCGACATGCTCAGTTGCTGGTATTTCATATTGGCTTCCAGGAGAAACAGCCTTGCTGCGTTGCCATCTGCCATCCCAGCGAAATTCCGCATCACTGCGGCTCTCTGATCAGGGTTCAGCACCTTGTCAATCATCAACGTGCCAGTGGGCTTGCCGCCAGAACCAAATACCTTTGATGCTGATCCTTGCGCCTTCACCGCTTCGTCGGTGGTCGATCGCATGAATTCCAGCTTCGATAGTCCGGTGGTGCCGTTGCCTAGATTCTTGATGTGCAGGCAGTTTTGCTCTGCAATGACAGCTACATCGCTGTTTATGGTGTATTCATAGACCATGCTGCCGTCATCCAGCACACACGGCGTGACCTGATCTGATGGCATTGGCCACATGGCTACCACTTCGCCCAATGAATTGCGCTCCAGCCGCGCGTAAGCGTTGCCCCGCAGATCGTGATTCATGACCATCGCACGCCAGAACTCAAGCGGCGTCATACGGCTATTTGGCGACTCATGCAAAACCGCGTAAAGCAGTGAATCTCTGGCGATGGTTTTCTCGCCGTCCGTCGTTTCGTAGGCGAAAAACGGCAGGCTGGCAATGGTGCTGGCGCGAAGATCAACACACGCCCAAACGGCGCTGATTTGCAACGCACCATCCGTGCCTACGTTGGCCGATCCTTCTACGTTTTGCGACGATGGGACAGCATTTTGCGAACCTTTAGATTCACCTATGGCCCCGCCCCGGCGAAAGTATCCGAGAAGGTTGGGAAAAAAGGCCATAGATCAATCAGGTAAATATTGGGTTGTTCAGGAAGTCATTGATGTTGGTTGATTCGGCATTGACAAGCCCAGCAGCCATCACAGCCGCCACGGCAAGATCAATGCGCCCGGTGGCCTTTTCTTTTGACAGCTTGCGGTTTTCAGCGCCATCCTGCTCGATCACGGCATTGCTCATGCACCAGTCCATCACCTTGTGGCCGGGATGTGCAATCTCGCCGTTCAGCAACATGCGCTCGAATGTTTCCAGCGCCGGGCTGAAGTCTTTGTAGCCCTGCCCTACCGGCTTCATTTCCGGCAGGCTGATGCCATCGTCAGATGCCATCGCGAGCAAATCTTCTATTCGCCACCGGTCGTAACCGACTGCGATGATGTCAAAGAAGTCGCACATGGCGGACAGCTTTTGCAAGATGACACGCTTGCTAATCGCCCGACCCGGCGTGGTGTCAAGATATCCCTCGGCTCGCCACTGTATGTAGGGCACGCGGTCCGTGTCGGCTTTGCGCTGCAGATCAACATCAGGCAGCCATGCGAATGGCACCAGTAACCACGGTTCTCCGGCCTCTATCGGCTCAACCAGGAAGACCATCCCCGTCAGGTCCGTGGTGCTGGACAGGTCAAGCCCTGCAACTGCGCGGCGCCCTCGCAAGTCCTGCCAGTCGTAGTCTCGCTGTGCCCCGCGCCACACCTCTCCGCTGATCCATGGCGATTCCGCGTCTGTCCACTGGCAGAAGTTCAGGCGCCGGACAATGGCCTCTTTCGAGGGCATGCCCTTGGCCTCGACCACCTGCTCCCGGATGTACTTCATGCCCGGCAGGTCGGCATCCTGCAGCGAGGGGTTCGCCTTCGGCCAGCACGACTCGTCGGCAAAGGGGTCATCCAATTCATCCAGCCCGCAGACAAACGGAAAGAACGCATCGTCTTCCACCTCGCCCGCCGCAACCTTCGCGCCGTATTCGTGATAACCCCAGCACGGCCCCATGCGGTTGTGGCCCGCATTGGTAATCATGAAAATCATGGCTTGCCTGCGGCTTTTCGTGCCTGCCCGCATCATTTCGACTACGGTATTCGTCTTGTGCTCGTGCAACTCGTCAATCAGGCCGATGTGTGGCCGTGGGCCGCTTTGCCCGTCGTCACTGCTGATTGGCCGAAAGAACGCGCACTGCGCCATGTAGGCAAGGTTCCAGCACCGCTCACCCGTGCCGCTCTTTTGCAGGCGCTTGGATAGCTCAGGCGATTGATCCACCATCGCAACGGCGTCACGAAACAGGATCATGGCTTGATCCTTTTTCGTGGCGGCGCTGTAGATTTCCGCGCGTGGCTCGTTGTCTGCCACCAGGCCTTTCATGCCGATGCCAGCGGCCAGCGGGCTTTTGCCGGAACCCTTGGCGGTTTCAACGTAGGCCACGCGAAAGCGGCGGTAGCCGTCCACACCATGCCAGCCGAACAGCGAACCGACAACAAACTTCTGCCAGGGCAGCAGCTCGAAGGGCTTGCCTTCGTAGTCGCCGCCGTTGAGTTTCAGCACGTTGCTATAGAACCGGAGCGCCTTGTTGGCCTCGTCCACGTTCCACACCAGCCCGCGTTTCTTTCCTTCTTTCAAGTCCCGCAGGTGTCGGGCGCACTGCCCGCGCACATGCGGGCCTGCCACACGAACACCATCAACCACCGATTGCGCATACTCTGTTACCGGATCATCCGAAGAACTCGTTGAGCGGGTCGGCTTTTTTGTCGTCATCGGGGGCGGCGTGTACCTTCGACCGGGCGGATGGCGTCAAGCCGAACTCCACCAAGTAGCTTTTGAATTGAGAATCAGCGGCGCGCAACTGCGTAGCAGCAGGATTGCCCTTGATAAGGGTGTTTCCTTGGGCGTCCATCGTTTTGTATGTCCAGCCGTCCGCTTTCAAGCTCTCACGGCATATCAGGACGTCGCTGTAGCAGTCGCACAACCGTTCAAGCGCGGCGCTGTCGGCCTCGGTCAGCACTCCCATGCGATCCAGCAGCACGGACAAGCGGCCCCATGCCACCTTCCCAGCGTCCGAAAGGTGCGCCGGACAGGATGGAATCTCTCGTTTTGGCTTGGGCTCGGTCTTGTTGATCTTGCGCTTGCCGGGGTTGCCGGAAATCAGCTTCAAAGCGGTCGGTTTTGGTCGTGGACTGGGCATCATCACCCCCCGGAAAAATTAGCCCAGCTTGCGGGTGTGCGCAAAGAGGA
>OFQV01000087.1_pt1 | contig 28967 bp, 53 predicted proteins | sample 1542971 | NCBI WGS metagenome assembly OFQV01 (sample SAMN07774229, study PRJEB24372) | wastewater metagenome | isolation source: WWTP Cannobio (Effluent) | place: Italy: Cannobio | collected 2016-01
AAAGTCTCCGGCGCCGTCATCGCGCAAGGCGAGAGCCTTGTTTGGGACGTGTCCGCTGGCAAGTTCGACGACAACGCGGCCGTGGCGGCCACCGGCGACATCTCCGGCGCTGCAGCTTGCGCATGGGAGGCCGCTGGCAACGGCGTCACGTCCTTTGACGTGTACCTGACTGGCGTTCCGGGCACCAAGACCTGATCCTGACGCGCCATGGCCACGCCCTTCGCCGCCCTTGAGTCCCGCCTGAACACGGCGGCGCTCAGGCACGCCAGCAACGCAGCCTGCAGCGCATTGGACGCGTACGGCCAGTTGCAGGCGTTCGAAGGCGTGTTCGACGCCGCCAGCACCCCGCAGTTCGGCGGCCTGATGTCCGACCTGGCGCCCCAGGTGCAGTGCAAGACGACCGACGTGGCCACGCTGGCATGGGCCGGCGGCATTACCGTCGCCGGCACCGCCTACACCGTAGCCAACATCAGCCACGACGGCACCGGCTGGACCACCCTCACCCTGCGCGAAGCCTGAGCAAACAAGCACCATGGCCGCCCACATCACCCAGCAGATCCTCGCCGCCGTAGCCGCCGCCCTCGTGGCCGCCGGCACGGCCGCCGGTGCGCGTGTGTATGTGGACCACCCCGACGAATTGACGGCCGCCATGCTGCCCGCCTTGGTCATCACCTGCGGCCCCGAGCAGATCGAGGCCATGGGCCTTGGCTTCCCGTTTCATCAGCGCCGCGTGCTGTCGTTCGACATCATCGCCGTCACCACCGGCGCCGGCGCCGCCGCATCGTCGCGCGCCCTGGCCGGGCAAGCCGAGTCGGCCCTGTACGCCAGCGAATCGGCGTGCTATTTGGGCGATCTGACCAAAGAGCCCATCCTGCTGCAGTCCACCGACCCAACGGTCACCGGATCGGGCAAGGAAATCATCGCCGAAGTCCGCCAAAGCTGGCAGGCCACCTATCACACCGTGTCGGGCCTGCCCGATGCCGCCGCGTAACCCCGCAACCCACCACAAGCAACCCGAGGACACACACCATGGCCTACTACTACCCCGAAGGCAGCAAGATTTACTACAGCTCCACCTTCGCAGCTGCCAAGACGGTCAGCGCCGTCACCAACGCATCGCCGGCCGTCGCCACCAGCACGGCCCACGGTTACAGCGACCTCGACCCCATCCTGTTCAATTCGGGATGGGAAGACGCCGCCGACACCATCTGGGAAGTGGACAGCCAGACGGCCGACACCTTCAACATCACCGGCCTGGACGCCACCTCCACCACCTACTACCCCGCAGGCACCGGCACCGGCACCACGCAGAAGGTGTCCAGCTGGGTCGAAGTCCCGCAGATCCTCGACATCAGCTCCACCGGCGGCGGCCCCAAGTACGGCACCGTCTCCCCCCTGAGCCGTCGCAACGACATCAAGACGCCGATTGGATTTGAAGCCATGTCCATCGACATCGGCCTCGGCTACGACGCCACCAACGCCACCTGGCAGTCCATGCTGGGCCTCACGCGCACCTTCACCAAGGTCGCCATCAAGATCGTCGTGCCCGGCGGTGGACGCCTCTACGGCTACGGCAACCTGATCGCGTCCGAGATGGTCGAAATCACCAAGGGCAACGCCCTCAAGGTCAAGGCCGCCATCAGCCTCGACGGCCGGATGATCGGCTACGGCGCCTGACCGAGCCCATGAGATAGGCGCACCGGGGCGGCCCAGGCCGTCCGTCAGATTTGCCCCCGAGTCTGCCCGGTGCGCCCCTTTATCGGGGCGTTGTCACATATCTGGGGAACCATGGCATTCAATATCGAAGTCGCAGACACCGTGCGGTTTGCGGTCAAGTTCAACATCAAAGACGGCGCGGGCGTTGACAAGCCCAGCAGCTTTGACTTCATCGCCGCGCGCGTTGACGTGGACGAATACAAAGACATCCTTGAAGGCGGCACCACCTTTGCCGACTTCCTCGTTCGCGTCGGGCGCGGCTGGGACAACGTGCGCGACGGCAACGGCACCCCGGTCGAATACAGCGAGGCCGCCCTGCGCAAGGTTTGCAAGATCGCCGGCATGGCAACCCTGATGTTCAAGACCTACGGCGTAGAGGTGTCGGCAAAAGAAAAAAACTAGCCGCGCTGGCCCGTGAACTCGCCAGCGCACCCCCAACCCATGAGCCACCCCCTGACGCCACCAGCCCACTCGGCGCCGCCCTGGCTGCAGCCGGCGCTTTCAACAAGGCCGCGGCACCCGTGCGCACCCTGTACCTGTGGCCCTGCAACGTCACCGCCTGGCAGTGCTGGCAGGGCGTGCGCACCCAGTGGCGCGAAGGCATGGCCGGGCGCACCGGGCTGGACTATGCCGGCGTGCGCGCCTACCTCGATCTGCAGCTTGACGACCCGCAGCAGCGCCGCGAAGCCTTCGCCGGCATTCAGGCATGCGAAGCCGCCACGCTTGAGGCATGGGCAGACCAGCGCGACAAATAACCCCGAGGCGCTCACCTGATGGCCACCAACGAAGCCCGCATCGTCATATCGGCAGACGACAAGACCAAAGGCGCGTTTGACTCTGCCAAGCGCAACATGGGCGGACTTGCCGACCAAGCCAAAGGTATGGGAAGCAGCATCGCCGGGCTGGGCTTCAACTTTGCCGCACTGGGTGGGGCCATCGCCGGCGCCTTCAGCGTGGCCGCCGTCAAGGGCGCCATCGACACCCTCGACCAGCTTGATGACCTGGCCGAAAAATCCGGCATTGCCGCCGAATCCCTGAGCGCCTTGCGCTACGCGGGCGAAGTCGTCGGCACCCCGCTCGAATCGCTGGCAACCGGCGTGCGCAAGCTCAGCCTCAACATGGCCGACGCAGCCGGTGGTGGCAAAGAGCAGGCCGCCGCCTTCCAGGCCATCGGCGTCAGCATCAAGAACCTCGACGGCAGCCTGCGCGGCAGCGACGCCATGCTGGGCGACATTGCCGACAAGTTCGCCAGCTTCCGCGATGGCCCCGAAAAAGCCGCGCTGGCCGTGGAACTATTCGGCAAAGCCGGTGCGGACATGATCCCGCTGCTGAACAAGGGCGCCGCCGGTATCGAAGAACTCAAGAACGAGGCCGCCAGCCTGGGCGTGGTGTTCAGTGGCGACCTGGCCGCCAGCGCCGCAGAGTTTAACGACAACCTCAAAAAAGCCCAGCTCGGCGCTGAAGGCTTTGCCGCCACGGTGGCCGGCGAACTGTTGCCCACGCTCAACGAGCTGGCAAAAATCATGCTGGAGTCTAAAGACGGCAGCAACGGCTTTGCCGAATCCATCGGCGCCGGCCTGAAAACCGCGCTTGAAACCGTGGTGATTTTGGGCAACGACGTTGCCTTTGTGCTCAAGGGCATCGGGCGCGAGATCGGCGCCATAGCCGCGCAGGCCGTCGCCCTGGCCACGCTCGACATCAATGGGTTCAACGCCATCAGCGTCGCCGTCAAGGCCGACGGCGTGCAGGCCCGCAAAGAACTCGACGCCCTGCAGGCCCGCATCCTGGGTGCAGGCCAGCCCGCCTACGTAGACCCGCGCATCCTTGGCACCGTTGGCAGCATCAAGCAACAGGCCGAAGCCCTCAAAGGCGTGGCCCCAGTCGTCACCAAAGCCGGCGCCGCCGCCAAATCCGCCGCCGACGAATTCCAGAAGCTCTGGGACAAGATCCAGGGCAAGGCCAGCGGCACCGATGCCGACTTCGCCAAGAACATCGACCTGCTGGCCGGAGCGCTGGGCAAGGGCAAGATCACATTCGACGAATACACCCAGGCGGTGCATCAATACATTGCCCAGCAGCCCTTCGCGGTCGAAGCCGCCAAGGCCGCCACCAAGGCCGCAGAAGATCAGGCCAAGGCCGCCGAAGAACTTGCCCGCATCATGGGTGACTACGCCAAGGCCAGCGAAGCCGGCGTTGCCGCATCCGTGGCCGCCGCCACGCAAGCCGAGGCCGAACTCGCGCAATACGGCCTGCTGAAAAGCCAAGTCCAGCAGCTCACCCTGGCGCACCTGGAGCAATCCCGCGAACTCGCCGCGCTGGCCGGCGAAGACGTGGCCAACATCGAAAAGCGCATCGACGCGCAAAAGCGCCTGATCGCCGCCACGCAAGGCATTGAGGCCAAAGACATCGCCCGCGAATCCGCCAAGGATGCCGCCAGCGAATGGCAAAAAGCCAGCGACCAGATCAACCAAAGCCTGTCTGATGCCCTGATGGACGGCTTCAACGCGGGCAAAGGCTTCGGCAAATCGTTTGTGGACAGCATTACCAGCATGTTCAAGACGATGGTGCTGCGCCCGGTGATCAGCGCGGTCGTCACCGGCGTCACCGGCTCGCTGGGCCTGAGCGGCACGGCCAACGCAGCTACGGGCGGCAGCAGCCTGTTCAGCAGCGCCAGCACCGCGTACAGCCTCTATGACAAGCTCAACACCTCAACGGCGCTGGGCGGCCTGTTCGCCAGCAATGCCGCCTACGGCGCAGCCATCGGCACCACCAACATCGCCGCCGGCTCCCAGGCCGCCATGCTGGCCGCGCAGACGGGGGAATTCGGGCTGGCCGGGCTGAGTGGCACCGCAGGCGCGGCAGGATCAACCCTTGCCGGATTGGCCGCAGCAGCACCGTACATCGCCGCGTTTGTGGCGGCCGCCTACCTGATCGACAAATATGCTATGGCCCCAAGCACGCCGCATACCGGCGGCGGCAGCCAGTACAGCGCGGCAGGCGGGGTGCGCACCACCGGCACATGGGTGCCCGAAACCACGGGGCCCACCGGCTACTGGGGCGGCGACCAAAATGGTTCATGGTGGGTTGACACCGGCGTACAGACAACGCCAGGCTACATGACCGGCTCGCAAGACCCCGGCTTTGCCGGCGGCTTTACGTCCGTCGGCTACTCGCAGTCCGCCGTGGACATGACCACCGCGCTGACCAAGGGCATTGTCGGCATCCTGGACAGCACCGCCGAGGCTTTTGGCAAGAGCGCGGGCTATACGGCCGCCAGCAGCTTTGCCGACGACTCCAGCTCAGATGGCGCCTGGGGCTCCCTGCGCATTGCAGATGCCGTGGGCAAGGTGCTGGTGGACTGGCAGGCCAGCGAATCCTTCCGCACCTTTGGCGACGGCGCAGCAGGAACGGCCGAGTACCAGACGGCGATTGCCAACGACGTGCGTGCGGTACTGCAAAACATCGACCTGCCGGCGTGGGCCACCGACATGCTGGCCGCGCTGGGTGACACGCCAGACCTCACCAGCCTGGCCGCCGGTGTGGCCCAGATCAACTTGGTGGCTGATGCGCTGGACACCATGCGCGACAAGCTCGCAGGCTTCGCCGCCATGAGCGACGCCACCGTTTCTGCGTTGATCAAGGCCGCAGGCGGTTTCGACGCCCTGGCCGCCAGCGCCGCCACCTACTATGACAACTTCTACTCTGAGGCAGAGCGCAGCACCTTCACCCTGACCGAAGTCGCCAAGACGCTGAACGCGCTGAACCTCAACTTGCCCACCACCCGCGAAGGCTTCCGCGCCCTGCTGGAGACCCAGCAGGCCCTGGGCAATGCCGAAGGCGTGGCCGCGCTGCTCAAGGTGTCCGGCGCCTTCGCCAGCGTCATCCCAGCCACCGAAACCCTTACCGGCACCGTTGGCGACCTGGGCCGCGCCGCAGAAGACGCCGCCCGCGCCATGGAATCCGCCGTCGGCAGCGTCAACGACGAAATCAAGCGCCTACGCGGTGAACTGGTCGGCAGCAGTGCCGGCGGCCAGGCCTACCTCACGGCGCAATTCGCCACCGTCACCGGCCAGGCACGCGCCGGCAGCGTCACGGCCATGGAGCAACTGCCCGAGATCAGCCAGTCGCTAGAGGCCGCCGCCGCGCGCAACGCCACGTCATCGGTCGATCTGGCGCGCACCCGCGCATGGATTGCCGCCAGCCTCAGCACCACCGCGGGCGCCACGCCGGGCAGCGTGTTCACCACCGCGCCCATCGCGCAGACCGGCGCCGTCACCGCGCCGGCCAGCACCGCGCAGCTTGAGGCGCTGGTGCTCAAGCTCACGGCAGAGGTCGAGGCCATGAAGCACGGCGTCCAGGCCGTCGCCACCCACGCCAGCAACACCAGCCGCATGCTAGAGCGCGCCATGCCAGACGGCGACGCCTTTGCCACCAGAGAGGCCGCCGCGCTATGAAAGTCATTGACCCCCTCACCATAGACATCAACACCCCCGCCACGTTCACCCGTGCTGGTACGGCGTGGTATTGGGACTACGCAGGCACCCTGCAAAGCGCCGGTACCGACGTGCTGCGCTTTCATTGGGACAAGGAAACCAGCGCCTACCTGGGCGTGCTGATCGAAATCGCCTCCACCAACCTGATTCTGAACAGCGCAACGCCCAGCGATCAGACCGTTACCGTCGGCTCCGGCGGGTATGTGCTCAGCTTCTACGGCACCGGCTCCGTCACCCTGTCATCCGGCACCGGTGCGGGCACCGTCACCGGCACCGGCGCCAACGTACGCACCACGCGCGCCTTCAGCGGTGCCGGCCCGAGCCTTGATCTCACGTTTTCCGGCTCCGTTACCTACGCCCAGCTTGAAGCCGGCGCCACCCCGTCAAGCGTGATCGTGACCGCAGGCGCCGCCGTCACCCGCCCCGCAGACGTGATCAGCGGGTACGGCGCGTTTTACAACGGCTTCACCGACGCCACGGCAGCCTACAACGCCGGCACCACCTACGGCGCCGGCACGGTGGTGCAGACCGGCGGCAGGCTGTATGAGAGCCTGCAGGCGGCCAACACCGGCAACACCCCCAGCACCAGCCCGACCTGGTGGCTAGACACCGGGCCAACGAACGACACCGCCGCATTCGACAGCCAGATCAGCACCACCTCCACCGCCACCACGCAAGAGGTCTCCATCTGCCTGCGCCTGTCCACCAATTCCGACACCCTGGCCCTGCTGGGGCTGGACACCGTGAGCTACGTGCACGCCATCATCAGTAGCGGCCTGCTGACCGGGCAGCAGACGCTGTACAAATCCGGCTACCCGACCGAAGCCATCCTGCAAACCAGCACCGCAGCCGCCGGCAACATCGTCACCATCACGCTCAACAGTGGCAGCGCCTACGTGTTCCCCAGCGTAGGCGAGATCGTCATTGGCGACCTGATCACGCTGGGCAAGACCGAACACGGCGCGGGCCTGAGCCTGATCGACTACAGCCGCAAAGAGACAGACGAATTCGGCGTCACCACCTTCGTCGAGCGGCCCTACGCCAAGCGACTGAACGCCAACGTGATGGTCGAGAAGGCCGACTTCAACACCGTCAACGACCTGCTGTTTTCACTCAGGGCCACGCCCACCGTCTGGGTGACCTCTGACGACGCCGCCTACAGCTCGGCCATCATTTACGGCTTTTTGCGCGACATGCGCGCCGTCATCGCCTACCCCACCGCCAGCCTCTACAGCCTGGAGATCGAAGGGCTCACCGGCTCGCAAACCCTGAGCGGCAGCAGCACCACCACAGACCCGGTGGCAGCCACGCAGACCACCTCGATCTGCATGGCCTGCTCGGATGAAACCACCGCCCTGACCACCGGCACGGCCAAGATCACATTCCGCATGCCCTACGCCATGACGCTCACCGCCGTGCGCGCCAGCCTCACGACGGCGCAGGCATCGGGCAGCATCTTCACGGTGGACATCAATGAAGGCGGCACTTCCATCCTGTCCACCAAGCTGACCATCGACAACACCGAACTGACCAGCACCACGGCGGCAACCCCGGCCGTGCTCAGTGATGCGGCCCTGGCGGATGACGCGCAGATCACCGTGGACATTGACCAGATCGGCACAAGTGGTGCTGCAGGTTTGAAGGTCTATTTGATCGGGACCATCTGATGTTCATCATCGATCCCTACCGTTTCGGGGTGCCACCGTTCACCCCACTCTCCATCTCCGACTGCTTCCTGTGGCTGGACGGGGATGACCCTGCCACCATCACGATGGCGGCATCTCCGAAGGTCTCTGGGTGGGCAGACAAGAGCACCAATGCCTTCTCGTTTGCACAGGGCGACACCACCAAGCAGCCCACACTGAACACGACGTTTTACACGCGACCTTGTATGCAGTTTGACGCTGCACTTACGGGCAGTGGACTATCGTACTTGGCGACTACTTCAGGCACCGTGACTCCCCCCGCGGCGCACACCTTGTTTGCAGTGGTCAAGTGGAATCCAAACTCAAACACCAGTTATCGCACTGTGGCGCTGTTGTCCACCACAAGCCTGAACGCCATACAAGGGGGCACAGGGATTCCGCTCTGGATGATCTATGGCGCGACCACTGGGACCGCAGGGGCATTTCAGGTGACGTTTGCAGGGGGTGTTACCGCATACCAACCCTCGCTTGATCAGGCAGCGAACACCAGCAGTGTCTACACGTACTCCCAGAACGGGAACGTGACCAGTTCCGCCCTGGACAGGGACGGGGTGTCAAAGACACTGACTACGGCAGGGACAACGTGGACCCCATCGCTGCGGGCACTCGTTGTTGGAAGTTGTGACACCACTTACCTGCCCCGTGGTGCCTTTGCCGAGATCATCATGTACAGCCGGGTGCTGACTGCTGGTGAGATTTCTGATGTGCAGGCGTATCTCGCCGCCAAGTGGGTCTAATCATGGCCACCGCCCCAACACCTCAACGCCCCGCCCAATCCGCACTCTGGAGGATCACACCATGATGGGCCTGAATTTAGGACGCCTCGGCATAGTCTCCCGCGCCATCGCCGAAGCCTGGACCCCCGCCCAACTCTGGCCCCTCGGCGCATCCTCGCCCGGCTTGTGGATTGACCCGCCCTACACGGCGAGCCTGTTCAGCACCTCAGCGGGAACGACTGCCATCAGCGCGATTGGCACGGTGCTGGATACGAGTAATCCGGTGGGGTTGGCGCTGGATCGGAAGGGGAATCTGGAGCTGGGGCCGGAGCTGGTGACTGACCCAGATTTTAACAATCCGTCTGCTTGGACGCCGCAAGATGCAAATTGGGTTGTTAGCGGGGGCGTTGCCAGATATGCGGACGGCGGCCTAGCATACCTACAGTCAAATGACGATGTAGTAATAACATCAGGGAAAACATACAAGATTGTGATGGAGATAGTCGAAGGGGTTTTCACGATTTCCCCGATGGCAATCGTCGCCGTATTCAACAAGACAGCAAGCATCAACTTTACTGGCTATCAAACCTACGATTCAAACGGCGTAAAAGAATTTGTATTTGTTGCGTCAGCATCAACAACTGGCGTCAGAATTTACGGGAATAATGGGGGCTTGTCAACTTGGGGATTAGCTAGTTTCTCCGTCAAAGAAATCCCCGGCATGCACCTCTCGCAGGCCACGGGACCAGCGAGGCCAGTGGCGAGTGCTAGAAAGAATCTCTTAGTCGGTAGCAACAACCTGTTAGATGCGGCATGGTCATCTGCTGACCTTTCCACACTATCTAAAAACGCTGTTGACCATAACGGGGCGGCTAACTCTGCGTGGACGATGACGGATAGTTCGGCGGCTCAAGTCGGTTATTCACTAAATGCCGTCACGTTTATTGCTGCTCCATACACGGCCTCGGCGTGGTTCGCAAAAACCTCTAGTGCGTTAACCGCGTTTCCAATGCTCTCTGCAAGAATGTCCACGCCTCCGACTCGGGGCGGTGTTTTTGTAGATACGACAAATATTACGGTTACTCCGTGGACATCCTACGGCGGGGAAATATTACTGCCTGTTACTGGAACCATAACTGAAGAAACTGCAACACATTTCCGGGTTTCAATTACTTTTACAGCGCTGGCATCATCGGGCTTTGTGATGGTTGCTCCGGCATGGTCTGACACTTACTCTGGTGTTGGTAATTTTGTTGTAGGCGCCACTGGAACCGCAGTTGTTGACTCGCTGCAACTTGAAGCAGGCTCTGTCGCAACGACCTATCAAAGGTTTAACACTCTTTCCGACTACGACGCCAGCGCCGGTCCGACCTATCTCAAATTCGACGGCGTGGATGACAGTCTCGCCAGTGCAGCCTTCGCCGCTGGCACGCTGACATCGTCGATGGATTGTCTGATTGCGGTGCGGAGGGACTCGACGGCAAATGTGATCCTCGTAAGTAATGACGCGGGGGCCGGTAACTTTTTTGGGTGCATGGTGTCAGGTGCCCCGCAAAATGCGAACGATGCCGGAACCTCATCAACAATATGGGTTGATGGCACACAACTTTCCGGAGGGACGTCAGTGACTCGCGGAACGCTTGAGGCTGCTGTAACTGTTGGCTCATGGCACATAGTAGAGTTTCGCGGGCTTGATTTGTCTATTTGGACAAGGCTTTATGCGTCCGGCTATTCATCTTTTCAACTCAACGGCGCCCTCGGCGGCATCCAGCTATTCGCCTCCGGCCAAGACGCCAACCGCGACCTCGCCCGCGCGCAGATGGCTGCATATTTCGGAGTGACACTGCCATGAGCCTCAGGACCATTTCAGGATGGGGCGAAAGGATGAACCTTGCGCTTTTCTTCAAGGTAGGCCGCGTGGGCAAGTTCTGGAGTGGCGAAAAGCCCGATGTACTTTGTTTTCCCGTTGGTGGTTATTCTGGCGGACCACTTTCCAGTGTCTCTGGTAACACCAAGAAATCCATGGGTGTTGTTGGACTGAGGGAGGGATTTGTTTTGCCCATTCTCAGATTTATCGGCTTCTCTGAGGTTGCAAATTCTGTTGTCAGATCGGTTCCTGTTGATGTGGTCAACGCACCCTTCTGGAAACGCTCCGTAGGTGTAAAGCCATGCAAGCCTATGGGAAGAGTAAAGCTTTCCATCGACCTTAACTTGGGAATATCCGATGGTATTAATGCTTCCGGCTTTGCTGCCAACTCTAGCCTTAGACCCTCTGTGCCTTTTGTTGTGGAAAAGTCCAGTCTCTGGATCGTAGGAAAGAAGTTCGCGCAGACGTTCTGCGGTAATATCGGAAGCAGCCATGATGACCTCTCGTACAGGTTGGATTGGTTAGAAGCCTCGTTGTGTATCAGCACTTCGGGGCTTCGTCATTTTACCGCCTATACATATGGAGGTAAAGCATGAGTTTTCGCACCATAGTAATACCGGCATCAGTAGCCGAAAATGCGCGGTCTTTATGCAAAGGTCTCGCTGGGCAATCAGGTGACGGAATGTTTTTGACGGGGCTTTCTGCGACCGGAGGCCCACCAAGTACACACTTCGTCAGCAGCGGCCCGATCAGCCACGACATGGCCGCGCTGCTGCCTTGCACATCCGTCACGCAAGACGCCGAAGGGCTGGACGTGATCACCACCACGCCGGGTATGCCTGACGCCGTGCCTGCGCTTGCTCTGACGGCTGGAATCACGACCACGAAGGCGAAGATTCTTACGCTGTACGGCGCGATTGATGTGAGCGACCAAGGCGCTTTCGAGGCAATGGCCCGGCTCGGGCTGCAGATGGTGCGGGTGCCGCTGCCATGAAAGCCCTCTGCGCCCTGTTGCTGGCCCTGAGCCTTGCGGCCCATGCCGACACCGCGCATGACGCACAGCAGGCCGCAATCGCAGACGTGGCGACCACGGGCATCGGCCTGGCCCTGGGTGCTGCTGAGGCTAATCCCCTTGGCATCGCAACCCTCCCGCTCAAGTTGATAGCGCTGGACTATGCCGACAAGCTGCCCACAGGCGAGCGTGAGACGTTGCAGAGCGCCATCGCCTCCGTCTGGACGGGTGCCAGCGTCAATAACGTGTGCGTCATCTTGGCGCTGGTCACCGGCGGCGCCTTCGGTGCGGGCTGCATCGTGGCCGGTCTGGCCGTGGCCGTGGGGCGCTGGACTGCGGGCGAGCAGGAGCGCGAATTCTGGCAAATATGCGCAGAACATATGCGCATGAATCCTGCGCTGGTGTGCACCTATACGCCAACGTAACGACGCGGCTATCTGCCGCTGAAAGCCACCCAGCACGGAACAACAACAGAGCAGCAGAGCCGCCATGACCCAAGACATCATCAACTTCCTGATCGGCGCCGCATTCAGCGCAGCCGGCTGGTTTGCCCGCATCCTTTTCGTGAGCATTCGCGAGCTGGAAAAAGACCTCAGCAAGCTGCGCGAGGAACTGCCGCGCACCTACCTGCCCAAGTCCGAAGCGCGCGAGGCCATCAATGACCTGGCCCATGAAATGCGCCAGAACTTCGACCGGCTGTTCAAGATATTGGACGGCAAGGCGGACAAGTGAGGCTGCTCCCCAAGCCCGAGCGAAAGCGCGTGCTGCGCAAGTCGCAGAGCATTCGATGGATTGCTGCCGGTTTCGTGTTCACGGCGCTTGAAGTCGTGGCCGGTGCGGTGGGGGATGAACTGCTGCCCGGCCCCAAGTGGGCGCGGGCGTCCATCGTCGGGCTGATCCTGGCGTGTGCGTTTGTGGCGCGGTTCATGGCTGCGCGGGAGGATGATTGATGGCCTTCACCAACATGCCCAAACAACGCACCGCAGTCGCCGGCCTGGTGCTGGCCGCGTCCACGCTGGTGGGCATCGCTTTGCATGAGGGCTACACCAATGACGCAGTTATCCCGGTTCCTGGAGACGTTCCAACAAAAGGGTTCGGCACCACCGCCCACGCCGATGGAACCAAAGTTCGCCTTGGCGAAACTACCACGCCACCGCGTGCGCTTGTTGATCTTCTACGCGATGCGTCGAAATTTGAGCAGGCGGTGAAGCGTTGCGCACCGGTGCCCATGTACCCGCATGAGTACAGCGCCTGGGTGAAGTTTACCTATAACGTAGGCGAAGGCGCATTCTGCAAGTCCACGGCGGCGCGCAAACTCAACGCGGGCGACTACAAGGGGGCCTGTCTCGAAATGCTGAAATGGGACAAGGTAGCCGGGCGCACCGTCCGAGGCTTGACGATCCGCCGGCAGGCTGAATACCAAGAGTGCATCGGACAATGATCTGGACCCACACTGCCGCCGCCATCCTTGCCGCCGCGCTGTCGGGCTGGGGCGTCTGGACGGTGCAAGCCTGGCGCTACACCGGCCAGATTGCCAGCATCAAGCTGGAGCACGCTCAGGCCGTGACCGACGCAACCCGCGAAGCACGCGCCACAGAATCCCGCCGATTCAAGGAGGTGCAAGATGCACAAGCCAACGCCACGAAACGCGCGCAAGTGGCCCGCGCTGATTCTGCTGCTGCTCATTCTGAGCTGTCTCGGCTGCGCGACGCCATCGCCGCCCGGCCCGTGTGCGTGCCCGGCGATACCGCCAGCGCCAGCGATGTCGGAACCGATACCGCCGGTGTCGTACTCGCTGAGTGTGGGCAGGCTCTTACGGATTTGGCAGCTACGGCTGACAGGCTCCATGCCGACCGATTGATGCTGCTTGAGAGCTGGCCGCGCTGAGTCGGTGACAATCTGTCACCGGTTGAAAGTTGATGGCGGCCACGTTCCCGCAACCCGACGCCCGGCTATGTTGTGCCGGTGCGCTTAACCATCACGGCCACTGACTGCTTACTAGCTCTGCGTTGTCCGGCTCAAGTATGGCCGCGCGGTCAACACGTTCCGCAATCAGTGTGCGTGATGGTGCCTGATGACTCGGCACGAGGCCGCCCTGCACAGGCTTCGGGTGATGATGGCAGGACTCGAACCTGCGCCGGCTTTCGCCGCGGGAGCCCCCGCCTCAAGCTCTACCAACTGAGCTACATCATCTGTCGTGATTCTAGGCGGGTTACAGACTAGCTGCAATCTTTCCTAAGCGGAAGACTCGATTGACCCGGACGAAGAATTGCCTAGGCCTCAGATCGTGAGAACCTAGACTTTCTTTCCTGAAGGGAGCCGACTGTCAATCCCCGGAACATTTCGCCGTCAACACGGTAATGCTTGGCAACTTTCCGCCTGTTGAGGCGTCTAGCTCGGCTTGCCACCAGTTGCGCGCCACCTGCCGGAACTGAACCGACAGACGCGAAACCGAAAATCCCCGATTGCCCCTGCGCTTCTTTGGGCGGATTCGATGCATGTAAGAACGTTGTGGGGGAAGTGTCCAAGCTACTGGCCTTGCGGCTTCCTGCCCGACCTCATAAATCCCCGTAACCCGATAGACCATGCGCCTAGTCCAGAAAGCAAAAAGCCTAGGTCTAATGCTTCCCGTGTTGCCGCACGTTCCCGTTTCCGGGAGAAGCAAAAGGCCTAGGCCGTCTGAATTGTCGTTAGTGCGGCAACACTTGACAAGGTGTAGTTTATCACAGCTTTTTCGCACGTACAGTATTTTTCTCCAGTCTGTGCTCGCACTCAAACACGATGATCACGGGCGGCGTAATGTAGCTCTGCCGCTCGGGGTTGCCGGGCGCCGTGCGGCGCAGGCAATCCTCGCAGCCTTCGCGCCATTCGCCATCGATCTGCTCGCCACGACAGCGGGATACGTCGTAGGGCAGGGTCATTCTTCATCCTCCGCCAGATCAACAGATTCGCCAGCCACTTCATGCGCCGCATCCCACGCCGCACCCAGCAAAGCCAGCGCCACCGGGATGGTCTTGATGCAATCCTTCATATCGACGCTGTACAGCTTGAGGTCAAGCCAGTGCCCGCCGGGTACTTCGCCACAGAGGCGAAATTCGACGCTGCCGTGCTCTACGCCGTCGCTGAACGTATAGCTGTGCGGCTCGATGCAAAAGCTAGGCGGCTTGTCGTTGCTGGTGCAGTCGTGCCACGCTGGGCGCTTGTCACGCGGTAGCCATGCGTACCAGTCAACGTTGCTCGGCGCGATGTTTTTGGACGTGCGCCAGCCGATTGCAATCAGGGCGGTTTTGAGGTCGGATGGGGTCATTCGCCCTCCTTAAAAAACTCATTCAGCGCAAGCCATAGCGCGTGCGCTTCGCTGTAGTCCAAGCAAACATAGTGATCCTGATTGATGCTTGAATGCGACGGGAACTTTGCGATGTAGCCGTTGCCGGTGTTGGTGACTTTCGCCATCGTCCTGCCGATGACGCTGGAAGCGTACCCGGGGCCAAACTTGATGCGGACGATCGGCCCGGTGCGTTTGATGATTTCGGTGGTGATTTCGGTGGTCATTCGCCCCTCCTGATTGCATCGGCGCACAGGTCAGCCCCGTCGCTCACGCCTTCGGTGTACACGTTGCCGCGCGCCGGGTGTTTCTCGTTTGGCGGCATGCCTTTGTACTTCGACCATTGATCGTCGCAGATCGCATCGCACATCTTTGCGCAGCGTTCTCGCTCTGCTGCGGTGGCGGCCTGCCAGATTTCAAACGCGCTGGTCGTGGGATGGGCGAACTCGGGCCATCTCGCGTAGAACCACTCCTCAAATGCTTCGCGATCGGTCATGGTTTGCCTCCGTCATCAGGAATAGGCCCGTACCACCGGCAATTGCTCCGCTCATATATCGGCAGATCAAGCTCGTTGATGTGCAGGCATCGACTACCAACAACCCACACCCCTGGCGCAGTTGGCTTGTCGTGCCATGCCGGGGCTTTGGCTTTGATAAACCGCAGCATTTCGATGTGTAGCGCTTCAAGCTTTGTTTTGAGTGGGGATGCTGGCAAGCAATCTGTGGCGATTTTGCAGCGCTGGGAAATGCTCGATTTGATGCTCATTTCAATTCCCTGATTTTTGTTGCACACTTCATTGCAGCATTCATTGCTGCACTGCATTCGTAGTCCGTTGGAAACTTTGCGGTGACGAATGCTTTTTTCATGTCATCGCACACTTTCGCAGCGCGCTCGCGCTCTGTCTGCGCCCGCAAAGCCTTCCCGTCCGCCATGCCAGCCATGTAGCCCGCGATGAAATCAGGGCGCTCTTTCCGGGGTTGCTCTGGCTGAGCCTGTGGGGCGGCTGAGAGCATGGCGCGATAAATAGACGCAGCGTGTTCCTGATCTTCTTCCGTGTCGCCATCGTCTGTAGCAGGGCCAACAAGATCAAAGAACGCTTCTCCACCACGGATATACATGTCCGCTGTCGGCTCAATCGGGACCAGCTTCCACCCATCTGGCTCACCCTGCGGCTTTGCAAGTTCCGCGTGGAGCGCCCCGATAGCTGGGCCTACCGTGTCACCCAAGCCATTTTTGTAATACGTTTCGCGTCCAGAGGCGACGTTCTCCAGCGCATCAAGCGCCTGCTCAAGTAATGCGCGGGTCATGGCTTGTCCTCCGGTGCTGACTGCGCTTGTGGCACTGACGAAAGCACGCAGCGCGATTCAAGCATCGCATCTGTTCCATCTGGCTGCGCCTGTGGGGTGGCCGGGTGGAGGTACAGCATCTGCGGGATTTCATCAGGATCACAGTAAGTGCAAGCCTCGGCAGAGTTCCTGATGGGCCACACCATCACGCCGGAATCTGTTTCTACGAGACACGCCACTGGCACGCAGTTTTCATGCGCCACTGGCTGCGCCTGTTCAAGCTGCGCCCGCAGATTCGCAGCTTTTAGTTGCTCAAGGTCTGCCTCTAGCCTTACTCGCACCTCGTAATTTTGTCGGTCGGCAATGGCTGCATTTTTCTCTCTTGTAAGTATTTCAGAGATGTATACGTCATCAGATGCAACTTGCGCCTGCAGATTCCCCACCGTCACCTCATACGCCAGCAGTTCCTCGCGGTGGCGGGCGGATTGCTGGGCGCGGTCTGCATCGGCGTAATCGCGCATCTGGTCGGCGGTGTAGTATTCAACGACCGCACGGCCCGGCAGTCCGTCTGTCAGATTTATGCGCATCGGTAGAGGGAGTTTTGGATAGTCTTGTTCAGTCATGGTGCTGGCACTCCTAATGTGCGACGAACAACCGCCTCAAGTGCCATCGGGTAATAGGCTCCCGAGCAGGCATTCAAAATTCCGTTTACGTCCTGCTCCGTGTAACTGGATTCACGCAGCGCCCTATCTGCTGCGACGATCTGCCGCACCAGTTCAGGCGAGTAGCTCCATACGTCAATCGGTCTACCGCCTTCGTCGTCTAGGCAGTGCGTGTCTGGTTCGGGTAGTTTCAGTTCGTTCATGGTGTTTCCTTTGATGTTATTTCGCAGTTTTGCCGGATAACGCAGAGTTAGACAGCACGAGTTCACCCCGCATTTCGCGCTTTCAAAATTGCTTTGTCCAATCGTTCGCGCAGGTAGCAGGGTCGATACATCGCATCTTTGTAGTGCTCGTCCCAGTCATCCCATCCTGTGCCGTTTTCATCCACGGCAACGCACCATTGCGCCAGCATCTCCACGGCCACGTCACGCGCAAAGATCGCGCAGGCTTGGCAGTCGCAGTCCGGCAATGGTTCGTGTTGTTCAATCAGTTCGTCCATGTTCATCCTCCAGTGCTGTCTAACAGGTTGCTGCATCGGATCGCCTACGGCTCCCGCTGAGCAACGGCGTTAGCCGTCACTTTTGGTAGCCACTCGCTCATGCTCACGAAACGCGGACCCCATTCCTCAGCGGGTAGGGTCGGGTCTGTGTCGTCATCCACCCACACAATCCAGCCGTCAAGCTCTTTCGCAAGCTCCCGGCATTTCGCCAATTGCTGCGCGTCCATTTCGCTAAAGCCATATCTGCGGTCTCCGTCCTGCAATGCACTCCACAATGCGAACTCCAGGCCAATCATCCATCCTGCGCAATAGCAGTCCTCGCTGATGTCGCTCATGGTCTCGTATAGCTCGCGCTGCTTTTCGTCGAAATCGTCTTCTCTAATCATGGCTTCTCCGTTGTACTGGTGGCGGCTAACTGGGCATTCGTGGCGGACGTGCCGCCGCACAATTCGGCGTTCAGCCGCTCAATCTCCGCCCGCATCAGCCCCACGTCAATCGACTCTGGCCGGGTCACATCGGACAACAGGCGGGCGTTCTCGGATTTGAGGCGCTCAATCTCCTGAGCCTGGGCGTCGATGTGCTTGATAAGCCGTGACACCTCCTCCGGGCCTGACGCAAGCTCGAAGGCGTCCAGCGCGTCCTCGATTTCAGTCGTGCAGGTGGCGGATTCAAACATGCGCATGGCGGCGCGGATGGCGGTGATTCCTGGGGTGTCGGTCATGGTGTTTTGTTTGCACGTCATGAATTCGTGCCTCAGCGACTCCATCCATTCCTGCATTGCCCCGTCGTGATGCTTGGGCAAGACTGTCGTGTCCCATGCGTCAAGCAGTCTCGCCAACGTATGATTTTCAATTGCGGTCGTAGTCATGCTGATTCCCTCTGTTGATTCATCCTCTGCACCGATTCCATCAATGCATCCGTCATGATTTGCGGGCTTGAAAAGCTCAGCAGATCACAGTAAAAATCCAGCATCGGCGGCACGTCTTGCAGGGCTGCGGCATCCGCGCCAAACTTGCCGATGCGCTCGTAACGCTGTTTCATGGCGATGATGGCCGTCTGTGCGCGCAGCACGACTTCCACGGCCAGGGCGTCTATTCCCTCGGCGCGGATCAGGGCGACGTTGCTGCTATTGTCCAGCAGGTCAAAGTCGTCCTGAGTGCCGTCGCCGTGCGTGAGGCGCTGCCAGGCCATGCGGACTTCGACAGCCAGGATGGATGCCTCTTCATCGTTGAATTGCCTGCACATCAGGATCGGGCGCAGCACGCTGGACGGCTCGACCTGCGCGTTGCGGTCGCGCTGGGTGCGCTTAAAGGCGGCTTGGCGGCGTTGAGATCTATTCACAGCGCATCCCCCTTCTGATCCCGCCAGCCGTCCGCAGGGTTCCAGTGCGCCAGCCAGCCGGTTTCGCCAGGCACGACGATGCGTTTTTCGGCGGCGTCCGCCGGGGCGGCGCCGGTGTCGGTTGCGTAGTCTTTCACGCTGTTCTCCATACCCGCGCCAGGCCGTTGCCCGTCATGGCGACGCGGTATGTGCCGGCGTCTTTGTCTTTTTTGCGCTTGTTAATGGCCGCCGCAATGGCGCTTTTGACGTGGCCCGGCACGGCCACAGACTGGCCGGGCTCGGTGAGCTTGGCAAACAGCGGGTCCCACTTGCTGAAGCCGGGCGCTTTGCCGTTGGCCTTGGCGAAGGGGATGCCTTCTTCCACCACCAGCGCGCTCAGGTCGATGGTGTGGCGCGGCCTGGCGCGGCCGGTGTTGACTTGCAGGCGGACGATGCGGGGGTCTTGAGTAGTCATGGCGCCCTCCGCAATGCACTGAGCCTGGCAATGATTTCATCCACCTCGGCCAAAAACCGCACAGCTTCAGCCTCGTACTCGGCAATCAGCTTGTCATCGCGCTCAACCCGGATGACGAACAGTTGCAGGTCAACCGGCAAGCGCGGGTCAAAACTTGCGAAGTCGCACCACGCACGGCCAACGCAGGCCATCTGCCACATCATCTGCGGGATGTACTTTGCAGGGGCTTTCCCGGCCAAAAGCGTCTCGATATGCGTCTTGGTGTCCGGGCATTTGATTTCGACAAGCCCATCATCCCCGACAAGGCCATCAGGCGACGCTCCAGCCATCGCAATTACTGGGTGTGGCACCATGCCCGTCTCAACGACAAAAAGCCCTTTGGCGGCCTCGTATGAGGCTCGGGCCATCGGTTCCGTTTCCGTGCCCCAGGCCATAGCGGCATTTGAGAACGACGCGGCCTGTTTCCCTGTAAGCCGTTCGGCCACCAGTTCGGCCCGGTACGTCGCCCGGCTGGCGCTTTCGCCGGTTTTGGTTTTGGCAATCACGTCGGCAAGCCGGCTGGCGGTCAACCGCCCGAGCCTCTGGGCAAACCATGCTTCCGAGCCTTGGGTAATTTCAGTCATGCAATCTCTCCGGTGTCGGCGTCGATCACGACAGACTCAGACGCAGCCTTTTTCAACTCGGGGCCATGCTTCGCCCAGAACGCGGTTTTTGCCGGGCCAGCGGGCAGGGCCACGAATGCCGCTTGCAGGGCGTCAACGCCACTCATGGCGGCATCGCGCATGGTTTCAAGGTGGTTATCCTCGAATGCGCTCAGGTCGGCTGGCGCGTTTGCTGCGGCGGCGCTGGCGGGGGACCGGGTTTGCCGAATGTCCGCAATGGTGCTATCTGTCAGGTCAATGTCCTGAGCCTCTTCAGACAGCATCATCCCGCCGATTGCAGCCGGGTAAACGGTGCGGATCGCCTCGGCAATCAATCTGGCGCGAAGCATGGCGCGCGGGTAGTTGCGCCAGTTGTCTTTGTTCGTAAGTCCGGCTTTCTTCGCCTGTTCAATCGTCCACGACATGCGCAGTTTCCCGCCCGATGCGTGCGAGAACGTGGCGTCTGCAATAGCGTCTGTCAGTTCGTGCCATTCAACCTTACCCCCCATCTGCTGAAAGCGCGCCATGACGCTATGGGTCTTGCGGCAGGCTTTGCCCTGGATGATGTCGTAGTCCTGCGTAATGGTCGCAGGGTGCATTCCTTCAGCTTGGGCCACCAGCATCAAGGCAAGGGCTTGATCGGGTTGCTTCATGCCAAACAATCCAGACTTGGCGATTGCGCCGGCCATACCCTGAAGGTCTTGAAAAGGTACCAAGTTACTCATTTATTGCTCCAATAGCCCAACAGGGCGAAAATCACAAAGATCAGCGTAAACAGCACCACGACAACGAGCGTGAAATCAATCACGACTTCCACGGCATCGCGGGTTTCTACGTGTGGACTCGACCCGTCTGAATTGCGCTGGTCAAGATCAACGTAACCATGATTCGGCTTTGCGTACTCAGCCTCAGCGTGTGTCTGGACAATCTGCGCCTTCATAGCCCTGCGGTGCTGTCCTGCACTTCGATTGATCCATTCGGTTGTGCGCGAGTTCGCTTCTGCGCAGGCTTGATTCAGATCGGTGGTCATGATTGCCTCGCTTTCAGCATTGCGTCTGCCAATGCATAAGCACATTTCGCGTCGGCTTCATCTGACTTGCCTTCTCGCCGGATTGAAAGGCCAACGAGAACTTGAGCAGCGAAGTAATCACGAAGCGTCATGCCTGGGTACATGCTATTTCCTGCTGGCCTTGGAAATGCCGACTCGCTTGTATCTTTATTTCCCATCACAGTTTCTCCACGGCCAGCAGCACGGCCAGAAACACGAAGCCGAACAACACAGCCCACTTGACGGCCAGATCACCGTGCGTCTCGTGGCCGCTGGTGCGCTCGATTGAACACGCATACTGCGCCGGGCTTTGGTCGATATTTTTTGTCCGTGTCCACGCTTGCGGCGAAGTGAGGAAGTCGGTGCGGCTCATGATTTTTCTCCGCAGAATGGACAGAAGCTGAACATCATGTTTCCCTTCAATTTCTTGACTCTCACGCCGCCATCTTTTTTAAGGTGGGCCGCCTGAGCTTCGTAAGGCATGAATCCCGCCAGTTCTGCGGTGTTGGCAACGAAGCGGATTCCGTACCCTTGCAACGTCACTCCGTGGTCCGTTGCGTCAGGCGTTGCTTTCTCAAAGTTGGCAAGCAGCTGTGCCTCAATGACGCTTTTGCAATCGCAAGTCATTGCGCCACCTCGCACCCGATGGCCGTCAACTCGCTGATCTCCTTTTCAATCTCGGTGATTCGCGCTTGAAAATCGGCACGTACCTTTTGGCGCTCGCGTTCGAGGTTCGTAACCATGCCGGGCCGAATATCGAAGTTGTCCGGCACATCGAAATCGAACGAGTGAGGACACACAATAACCGTATCTTTCTGCTTCGGCTCGTACCATTGGAAGGTAAACGAGGGCTTCGATTCCCACGAATACTGCGTGGCCACGATGTAGCCGGTGATGGTGACTTTCATTTCAATACTCCTGTTGATATTCGAGACGTTCGGCGCGGGCTTCGCCTTCCGCTTCTGCCTGCTGTTCTTCAAGATCACGAGCCGCGCTAATTTCGATCTGTTCAATCTGATCGTCGCTAAGCAGGTCATACACATTCACGTCGCGCACATACGCAGCAACAAGCGTGACTTGTGCGGGATAGTCCGGCTCCATTTGCAGGCCATGTTCACGACTGCCACGCTCGGCCGGTTCGTATTCCAGATGGCACACCAGCGTGTGATCCATCATGAGAAAGTTACAGTGCCATTCAAAGCAATCGCTGGGGCACGGTGGCGCGGTGTAGATGCGGGTTGCGCTGGCAACTTGCGCTTCAAGGCGCTCTGGCGGTGCAAATGGCCGCAATGCCGCTTCCATGAGTGGGTGGAGGCTCATGCTGTCACCACAATCACAACGGTCGCCACGGCGGCGATGCCGGCCATCCACGCATACCAGGCCGGGCTGTATTCGTGCGCCGGCTCGCAGATGTCGCGGCTGGTGTACGGCCCAAAGGCGTCTTGCAGCGTTCTGGGGAATTTGCGGGTGTTCATGCCGCCACCTCCACCAGGTTGCCGAAGTTGTCCATCACCATGCGCTCGGTCGGCCTGCTCCAGATCGCGCCGGTGCTGTCGGTGCGTCGCTCCGTGCCCCACCAGTGGGACGGCTCGCCGTCTTTGGCCCGGCAGTGATAGATGGTGAATTCGGCAGCTGTTGTGGTGACTTCAAGCGCTGGCTCTTTGCCGATGTTGGTGTAGAACGCTCTGGCCGGCTTTGCGCCATCGGGCAGCATGGTGATCTGCTGGCGCGCTTCGGCCAGTGCCTCCCGGGTCTCAGTGGTGTAGGGTATCAAACCCACGCGCCGGGCCATGGGCACTTCGGCCAGGGTGCTGATGTCCAGCGTCATCAGGCATTTTTTGAGGTCGATGCCGGCGACGTCGAGCAGCGGGCTGTGTGTGACCAGGTTTAGGAGGGTGTTCATGCTGCCCCCACGAGGATTTCGCCGGCCATGGTCAGGCCCACCGACTGGCCGGACTCCTGCAACTGCTCAATGATGGCCATGCACTCGCCGCGCCAGTAGTCCGCGCGGTCGGTTTCGCGCGCCAGGTTGCATTCGAGCAGCTCGATCTTGTCGGCCTGGTCCAGGCTGATCCGGCGCAGGTGGTCAAGCTCCCATCGCTCGAGCTTGCGGCGCAGGTTGACGACGAAGGGGTGGGTGGCGGTGAGCGGGCCTATGGTGGTTTTCATGCGAACTCCTCTTCGTCTTCGTCTTCATCCGGCCCAGCGGCCTCGACGGGATACCACTGGCTCCCTGTGCCCTTGCAGGCATGGCACGTAGAACCGTCCCACATGCCTTCGCCTGAGCCGCTGCACGATGCACAGGTGCCTTCTTCCATTTCAGGTTCGTTGTGCAGGCTTGACAGTGGCGGCGCGAATGGACGCAGCGCTTGGGCCATGACGGGGTGAAGGCTCATGCTGCCTCCTTTTTTGCAAGCTGACCATCAATCGATGCCAGCGTTTCATTAAGCTCTGCAAGAAGCTTTTTGAGCCACTCGCTGTACTCGGTAACCTTTTCTTGCTGTGTCATCTGCTGCTCCATCGGGTTTGTTGCGATGGGGTAACTGTATCACCAATGACGGCGCAGAATGAAGAAATTCTCACTATCGCAACCGATGTGTCGATAGCTACAATCAATGATGACGCGCGCCATGTGGTGATACTATCCCGCCATGAAAACACCGAACTCTGTAACGAAGGTTGGCGGCATTCGCCTATCGATTGAGGACTGGCGCAAGTTGCGCGCCATCATGGCTGCGCGCAAGGGCCGGGCGTGGCTCGAAGCATTCATCCGGCGCGAATACAAGCGGATCGCGGCCTGAAATGGTTTCCAGCCACTCCGCATCGGAATGATGTGCCGTCATGCGCGTAGCACGATCCTCCTTCGTGATACCCCACGCGCAAGTCGGCGGCTGGCTTTTTATTTGTTGCGCCTGACTGAAAGCGGGCGCATAATCATGATCTTGAACCCGGCTAGGTTTGGATTGATCCCCGAACCAAAAAGCGAAACCAGCGCCTGCCGTAAGTTCTTTTCTGGTGCACTGGAACAACAATGAAAAAACTCATCAACGCCGCAGGCCGCCAGCAAGCAACGCTAGCGCCAAAGCAAATTGCTGCGCCGTTCGTAACCAAGTTCGCCAGGTCGCAAACAGCGCGGGTCTGCAACGCATCCAGCAAAGAGGCTTACAAGACGCCAAAATGGCCCAGCGCCAGGGTTAGCGCGGCGGATGGCATCAAGAGCAGGGGGTGGGCTTGAATTACTACCCGTTTCACATTGGCGACTATCTGAGCGCCACAAGGCACCTTAGCTGGGAAGAAGACGCAGCCTATAGGCGCCTGCTGGACACCTACTACACCACAGAAAAGCCGCTACCGGCTGATCTGCGGGCTTGCTGCCGCCTTGTCATGGCGACCACTGAGAGCCAGCGGGAAGCGGTTAGGGTGGTGCTTGAAGAATTCTTCCAGGCCACAGAAATCGGGTGGGTGAATCTGCGCGCAGACCGCGAAATTGACGCCATGCGCGAGAAGCAGCAGAAGCAGCGCGACCGCGTAAACAAGCGTTGGGACAAGGTGCGAAGTGAACGCGGTACTTCCGGCGTGTCGCCGGAAAACGTAACTGGTATTGCCACGGTAGAGAAAAAAGATACCACGGTACAAAAAAACGATCCCGACGTAATACCACCAACACCAACACCAACACCAACACCAACACCAATAAAGAATACAAAGAATACAGCGCCGCTATGCGTCGCACCGCCTGACGGCGTTTCCATTTCCGTCTGGCGGGATTTCGAGAAACTTCGGAAAACCAAAAAAGCCCCGCTCACGGAAACGTGCATGGCCGGGATTCGGCAGGAGGCCGAAAAGGCCGGCTGGCCTCTGGAGACGGTTTTGCAGGAATGCTGCACACGGGGGTGGCAGTCATTCAAAGCCGTGTGGGTGATCGAGCGCCGCATGTCAGCCGAAACCTTTGCCGAACGCGACGACCGCAACGCGAAAGAGCGGTACGAGCGGCTCACCGGGCGCAAGCACCCCGATCTGCTGCCCCAGCACCTCAACATCATCGAAGCCGAACCCATCGTGAGGATTGCAGCATGAGCCTGTCCATCAAAGCCGTTGACCGCCTGTTTACCCGCCTGAATGCCACCTATGGCGCTGATTTCCTCGGGCGGTACAAGGGCACCCCTGAAACCGATCTGAAGGCTGTGTGGGCGCATGAGCTGGCCGGATTCGATAACCAGCTCTACGCCCTCGGGTGGGCGCTGGAAAACCTGCCCGAGCGCGCGCCCAACGTGATCGAGTTTCGCAACCTGGCGCGCAAGGCCCCGGCGCAAGACGTGCCCCGCCTGCCAGAGCCGAAAGCCGATCCGGCCCGCGTCGCTGCCGAGTTGGCGAAGCTGTCGCCCGTACGCCAGGCCGCATCCGCTGCTGCGTCCGGTGTGGTGGCCGTCGATCACAAGGCCTGGGCAAAGAGCCTGATCGCCCGGCACGACGCAGGCGAGCGGCTCAACATGACAACGCTCAGCTTTGCCCGCGAAGCCCTGGACATTGCGCCACCAGCCCGCCAGCACGACGAAGAGGTGGTGCTATGAGGTCGCACTACAACCCTGAAGAGCTGGCCGCCGCGCTGTTGCTCGACTACGCCCGCGCTGGTGGCGACGTGCCGCTGGACGTAATTAATCGCGCCCTGGTGGTGCTGGGTGATGGGGTGGGGCTATGAATGTGCGACTGCTGCGAAACCGCCCGGCACAGCCCGACGTACAGCGTGCATTGTCCGAGCTGTCTGCACTGTGGGGCGCGCCTGATCCAGCGGATTATGAAACTGCCGATTGCCAGATCCGCTGCGTCGGAGCGGGCCAGGGCAATGCTGAAGGTGTGGACGGACTACGGACACCCGGAAATCGAGATCAGGCGCCTGGTGAAGCTGAAAACGCCGCCGCTGGCCGAATCCTCGGCCGCACCTCCGAAGCGTGGGAAATGAAATGACAAAACCCAAAACACCCGGCCAGCACCAGCAAGTGCTGATCAAACTGGCGAACCGCGCCAAAGTCATCGCAGCCCTGCCAGGCACGCGCCGCGAAATCGCCGCCGCAACAAATCTGCCCATCGGCACGGTGCAGGATCACGTCTTGCGACTGGTGCGAGAGGGTGCGGCAGTCGTTGTCAGCCGTGGAAAGGGCGGCAAGACGTGGGTTGAATCGCGCTATGACATTGCTGGCCGCGAATCCCCCGTGCCTGAAAACCACCGCACCATCAAGGCTCCGGTGACGCAATATCACACGCGCTGGATCGGTGGTCGGTATCCGGCGGGGTGCGCATGATGTGCTGCGAAGGAATCGGCTGCACCTGCCGCGCAACATGCCTGCGCTACATCAATCGCGCAACGGCTGAGCTGGTTAGCCGGGTGCTGTGCAGGCCTGGAACATACGGATGGATGGTGACAGCATGATTCACATGACACCAACAGAAACCCATAAGGCTGTGAAACAACATCGTTGTGACTGGTGCTGGCAGTTCATTCATCCCGGGGAAACCTACAATCGGTATCGCTTCTACGGAGGCGATTCCGATGTCGGGACTGTGAAGATGCACCCCGAGTGCTATGAGGCGATGCAGGAAGAAGCGCGGGCCGAAGGTGGATGGATTGAATGGACGCCAGGTCAAGAGCGGCCAATTCTTACATCGCTAGAGGTGACAGCATGAAGCCGCGCATTGTTTCTGCCGGATTACTGCTGATGACAAGCGGTAAAAGAGCATGGAAATGCTACGCACTCGGAACCACGACAGGTTACGGACTCACGCCGAAGATGGCCTATCAAGACTGGTGCAGATTCCTATGATCGTAAAAATGCCATTCCCAGACGCATCGCTTTTCCCGAACCGGCGGAACGGCCAGCATTGGGGGAAGACGAACGCGGCAAAGGAAATCGCCAAGGACGGGGCGTATTGGGCCACGAAAGAAGCGTGTGCAGGGTACGTGCCACCAGAAGGATTTATCCCGCTATCAGTGCTATTCGTGACTCCGACACGCCATCGCCGCGATTGGGATGGTATGGCTGGCGCGTTTAAAGCCTATCAGGACGGCATGGCCGAAGCTTTGGGCGTTGACGACTCCAGATTCAAGCCGGTGCTTGTCGATTGGGTTGAGGGCAGTAAGCCTGGGGGGTGCATCGTGGCCGTGGGTGTGCAGATCATCAGTTCGCAGGTGGTGGCATGAGTGAATCCATCGCAACAGCCCGGCTGCGCAATCCAACTCAGGCGTGGCAATCCATCATCCAAGTCTGGAAGGTCATCAAGGGATGGCTTATCGGCAACGGTGGTGAACTCGAAATCGACGTTCGCAAAGCCACCCGCACCAGCAAGCAAAACCGCCTTCTGCACGCCATGCTTGGCGACATCTCCAAGCAATCGCAATGGGCCGGGCAAAAGCGTGACATTGAAACGTGGAAGCGCCTTCTGACCGCCGCGTGGTGTCGGGCGCGCAACGAGCACGTCGAAATGCTGCCAGCGCTGGATGGTCACGGTGTTGACATCGTGTTCCGCCGGACAAGCCAGCTTAGCCGGGCTGAGTGCGCGGAACTCTGCGACTACATCGGAGCATGGTGTGCTGCAAACGGCGTGGAACTCAAAGAAGCCCGGCAATGGACGGATGAAGAGATTGACGTTGAAACGGGCGAAATAATGGAATACGCATGAACTACCCCAAAGAACCCCGCCAGCGTAACCCGCACCTACTCAAGATGGCGCAAGGTGAAGCCTGCCTGTTGCGCATTCCCGGCGTATGCAATGGCGACTCAGACACCACCGTGGCCGCCCACAGCAACCAATCTGCGCACGGCAAAGGCAAGGCAATGAAGGCGCATGACTGGGCAACCTGTTGGAGCTGTTCAGCGTGCCATATGTGGCTGGACATCGGCGTATCGCCACGGGCAGAGAAAGAACTGGCTTTTTCGCTGGGTCTGAATCGCCAAATCAAGGCGTGGGAAGACATTGCAGGCGACGAAAAACAACCCGAGAGAGACAGACGCGCCGCAGCGTGGGCGCTGGAAAGGATAGCAACATGAGCCGCCCCATAGGACACCAAATCCGCGCCCTGCTATCCGCAAGCGACAAGCTACAGCGCCCCGTGCCCGCGCTTGAACTGGCCCGCGTCGCAGGACTCGCGCTCGATTCAGGCAACTGCACACGCATCTGTCGCAGGGCTGAGAGCTATGGATTGATGGACATTGCCGACGATACGCCGCTCAGATTCATGGCGCGACGCGGGTGGCGGCAAAGCCTCGGACAGCCTAAGCGGTTTGTGAATCCGAGACTGCCGACTAAGCCGCATCCGGCTCGGGTGAATAGTGTATGGGGGTTGGGGGCATGAAAATCAACGTCGCCACCAACATCCCCGCTGTGCAGGACGCCATCGCCAAGGCGGCCAGCCAGGTGCCCTATGCCCTGTCTGTCGCCCTCAACAAAACGGCGGCCAAGGCCAAGGACGCGGTTCGCGAGAAGATGCCCAGCGTGTTTGATCGCCCGACGCCGTGGGTGTTGAACTCGCTGCGCGTCAAGTTCGCAACCAAGCAAAAGCCAGTAGCCGAGCTGGCGTACAAGGATCGCAACGCTGCAGAGTCATCGCGCAGCATGATCGAGCCGCACGTCTTCGCCGGCAAGCGGCATTACAAAGCCATGGAGGCGCGTCTGTTCCGCGCCGGGCTGATGCCAGCCGGGTATAACGCCGTGCCCGGTGAAGGCGCTCGCTTAGACGCCTACGGCAACATGAGCAAGGGCCAGATCACCCAGCTGCTCAACGTGCTTGGCACCTACAGCGAAGCCGGCTACAACAAGGCCAACAGCAAGACCATCGAAAAGCTGGCCAAGGGCAACGTCAAGAAGAACGTCTACGGCTTCGTCTATTGGGTCAACCCAGTGACGGGCCAGCGCCGCGCCAGGCACATACCGCCAGGCGTCTACCAGCGCGTCATCACAGCATTCGGCACCAGCCTAAAGCCGGTCCTGATCTTCGTGAAGCAGGCCGCCTACAAGAAGCGCCTTCCGTTCTTCGACATGGCCCAGGCTGTGGCTGACAAAGAGTTCCCGGGCGAGTTTGATCGTGCGTTCGATGAAGCCATGCGAACCGCGTTGCTCAAGAGCCAAGGCCAGCTGCTGTGATGACGCCGCCCACCGCCCCCGTCACGGGTCCTTCCAGCGTCGCCCCAGCCGTGGGTAATTCGAAC
>OFQV01000088.1_pt1 | contig 28671 bp, 44 predicted proteins | sample 1542971 | NCBI WGS metagenome assembly OFQV01 (sample SAMN07774229, study PRJEB24372) | wastewater metagenome | isolation source: WWTP Cannobio (Effluent) | place: Italy: Cannobio | collected 2016-01
CCCTCAACATCGTTACCAAGTTCAGAAAGTAATGCTTTTAATCTTCTAAGCTTCCATTGATTTATAACTTTTCTTGCGTGAGCCTTAACTGTCCTTGGTGACGCGCTTTGCGTTAATGCACCGATGTATTGCAGGTCACCAACTCGCTCAAGATCGTCATTTCGCTTTAATTCTTCAGCCAAGATTATCAAATCAATCTGCTTATTGCTTTCAATAAATCCGATTAATGTTTTGTAGATTAATCTATGGTCTTGTCTGTAGAAGGCATCAATCTTTAAACCTTCCAGGCTATCGATACAATCATTGTCTACCAGCAAAGATCCAAGTATTACTTGTTCACTCTCTATCAATGCATCTGTAATCATCTGTGATAAACCCCTTCTATTATTTTATTAAAGTTTTCTGGTTTTATAATCCAAGGCAAGCTTATTTCAAATGGCTTTCTGTCTTTAGTTGAAACCTTGCCGGTTAGAAAATCTGATGTTGATATGTAAACAAAGAACTTCCCCCACCATTCCAAAGACTGTCTTTTTTTATCTTCACGCCACCTTGCTTTTAAAGTTGTTGCTCTTGCTCCATCCCATGACATTGGCTGAACACCCATTGGCAAATTCTTTTCGAATAAGATTATTATGTCTTGATGTGGGCAGTCAGGGATTCCGTCACTGACAATTGATACGATAGTATCAATAGGTTTATTCTTATCTAATCTAATCTTATCTAATCTAGCGGGATTTGTCGCAATTTGTCCTGATTTGTCCGCGACATTATCTTGTTTGTCCGCGACATCTTCATGACACTTAAATTTATCTATAATATTATGAATATATTGATTTCTTGTATTCTTTTTATCTAGATATTTCGCCAATTTAATACATGAAATAACGCCGTTAGACTGACCAAAAAGATCAATACTAACCATATATTTCATAATTTCTTCTACCTTCAATTGGTCAATCTTTAGGTTAAACCCTATCACCTCCGCATCATGTTTCAGGTCAAAAGTAATCTCGTCCGCCTCTCCAAGATCACCAGCTATTAACTCAAGACAGTACCAATATATTGCATAACCTTCAGCCCCATATCTCATTCGAACTTTTGTCAACTTATTATTAGCCGAAGCGTTAGTAAAATGCTTAAACCATTTCATGACAACACCTTTTTGACTTCCTTACACCAGCGTAAAATAGCCTTTCGCTTACCGTTTAATGTCTTTCTTTTTGATATTTGTTTTGCTAGATATAATGCTTTTTTCATTATTTAACCCTCTTAAGAATCCAGGCTGCGGGATAAGCGCAACAAACCGACGCAATACAGTGAATATGCGTTGATTCTTTCTGGATTCGTAAAAAAGCTAATTTTCATACTTTGCTCACTGTAATGATCACGGTTTATCAGTCCGCAATATTGAACTTGTATTATACTACAAAATAATTATCCAAAGTGAAATTTAATTATTTTAGTCAGTGTAAAAACTATCAGGATAGCGGTTAATGCTATGCTGGATTTGATTATTAAATCTATTAGTTTGTCCATAATCATTCAACCACAACCATAATTTTATGTTCGTTTTCAACCCCGCAGAAATCAAGCTTTGCGTTTTTGTTGAACCATTCTGCAATGTGTTGCTCTAATTCTGCTTTCTTCCAGTCTTCTAAATCGTTCAAGTATTCCTCAGCTATTTCTCCACAGTCATCCATTGCTCTGGTCTGCATCGCATCAATTAAATCTTTAGCGTAAATGTAATGAAAATGTTTACAATCGACCTTATCAGCTTCCCACACCTCGACGCTTTCGCCGATGTCATAATATTCTGTTAGCTCGTACATCATATCTTCGTAGTCCGAGTATCTCTCATTATCTACAGAGTAGCACTGTTCTTTATTTTTCATTTCTTTTCTCCACTAATTCAACATTCTCGCAGCGAACCCAAATACAGTCATTTTCGTCATCAGTTAACTCAAACAGATACTCTGTAAAATCACATGCTGTTATCCGATACGTGTAGCTTCTGTATATTGCTTTCATTCCTTTGCTGAATCGCATGTTTTCAAATTCTTTCTTAGTCATTTTGTTTAGCCCTCATAAGATCTTCCATATCTTTTTTTAATTCCGAAATATTGTCCTCTAGCTCAGAGACTAAGGGGAACATCTTATTCCATAATTTCCTAATATTTGTGTGCTGAGCATCGCTATTTTGCCGCCATCCGTGATCGTGCAACGCATCAATGAAATCATCGAATCTCATTTTCTTTACCCTCCAAACTCATTAAATAAGCAGATAGCAGCATAACTGTCGAGTGTCTTGGGTCATTGTTTGGCCAATTCATGAATTTATACAAGATCCGGTAGCTAACACCGCTACTTTTTGCTACTGCGGCAAGATTAGAGTCTTTCAATCTGCGACGGATTTCTTCTATTTCAAACATATTTTATTTCTCCTTTGTGTAAAATTGTTATCGAAACAGGTTGACACGATAACACAGGATAAGTTATTATGCAATTTCTGATTAAATGTTTTTGGGAGATAAAATGGATGAAGAATATTACAAAGAATACATAGCAAGCGTCAGAGCGTTGATTGATAATCATGGCGTAAAAAATGCTGTTTATGTGTTTGAAAAAGCTTTAATGCTTGAGTTGCGTGACGAGGGATTATTTGACAAAGAAAAAAAGAGTGTTGATATCGCAGCTAAAGATATGAATACTCTTTATTTTAAACTGGGGGAATTATGAATCAAAGTGAACAGTTAAACGAACTAGCAGCAGCCTTATCGAAAGCCCAGGGGCAGATTGAAGGGGCAAAGAAAGATAGCGCAAATCCTTTCTTTAAGTCCAAATATGCAGATCTGGCTAGTGTATGGGAAGCTTGCAGGAAGCCATTAACAGAGAATGGACTTTCAATTATCCAGTGCCCGGAAGAATCAGAAAACGGAATAGCCATTGAAACAATGTTGCTGCATTCGAGTGGACAATGGAAGTCAAGCAGATATTCAATGCCTGTATCTAAGATTGATGCTCAAGCCGTTGGCAGCGCTATTACTTACGGTAGGCGTTATGCTTTGGCGGCCATGGTGGGTGTTGCGCCTGAAGATGATGACGGTAACGCAGCGGCAAAAGGAAAGCCGGAAGAAAAAACAAAGTCAGAAAAGAAAACAACTCAAGATCCTTACCCAGAAACCGAATGGATAAAGAAAGCCACAAAATGGCGCGAGTCAATTGAAAGCGGAGAGAAGAAAGCACAGGCATTGATTGACTACTTACTGACAATCGGAACAATAACACAAGAAAGAAAGGATCTTATTAAATCTTGGGAACCTAAAGAACAGGACATCTTACAATGATAAACTTCTTCGATTGTGAGACTTTGCCGACCAATGATGAATCAGTTATTGCGGAACTTGAAAAAACAATTTCACCACCAGGTAACATAAAGAAAGCTGAGTCCATCAATTTATGGATGGATGAAAATAGAGAATCAGCTTTGCTTGACCTTATAGCTAACACAAGCTTTGATGGGCTATATGGCAGAATAGCATGTATTGCCTGGTGTAGTGATGACGGAGAAATATTAAGCACTATGCCAGATCACTCGGAGGTTGAAGCAATCGGATGCTTTTATGAGTACCTGTCATTTTCGCAAGATAATTATTTCTGCGGTCATAAAATACATGGCTTTGATCTCCCATTTCTAAAGCACAGATCAATAATTTTGGATATTGAGCCGCCAAATAATCTATGGAAAGCAATGAACAGCAAGCAATGGGATGACTGCATTAAGGATACGTTGCTTATGTGGTCAAATGACAAATGGAAAAAGGGATCAATGGATAGGTTATGCAAAGCATTTGGAATTCCCGGGAAGGGTGATTTTGATGGCTCTATGGTTGCTAAAACATGGCCTATTGACCCTCAGAAAGTAATTGACTACTGTATTGATGATGTAGAAAGAACCCGCCAGATTTACAAACGATTAGCTTTTAATAAATAGTATTTTAAAATGAATGAACTAATTGTAATACCTAAAGAAACGGCTCTTGAAGTTTTTACTCAAACAAACGGCTTGGATTCGTACATCAGGCAAATTGAAGATGAAGTCAATTCGTTTGTACCAGACATCAGCACAGCAAAATCACGCGCAGCTATTGCCAGTATTGCGGCAAAGATTGCTAAATCTAAAACTTACCTTGACGGTGTTGGCAAGGAATTGGTCGACAAACTGAAAGAACAACCAAAGCTTGTGGATGCTGAACGCAAGCGTATGCGCGACAAATTGGATGCTCTGAAGGATCAAGTTAGAAAACCCTTAACAGATTGGGAAAATGCAGAGGAAGCGCGCAAAGAAGAGATTAAGGTTGTGCTGGAAATGATGATGCAGATTCCTGATGCTGGATTGGGATCTGAAGTTATAAAACGGCATTTGACTAAATTAAAAATGACTGTAATTTCAAGAGAAAGATTTATGGAATTCACAGAAGATGCGGCACTAATCAAAGATGATTATTTTAATCGATGCGAAAATCTTCTGCTTCAAGTTGAAAAACACGAAGAAGAACAAAAAGAACTAGAAAGATTACGTTCTGAAAAAGTAGCGCGAGAACAAAAAGAACGAGAAGAAAGGCTTGTGAAAGAAGCTGAAGAACGAGGCAAGCGCGAAGCAGAAGAAGCCGCAAAGCGAGAAATTGAAAAAGTACAAGCCGCTGCATTTGCAGCACAGGAAAAAATAAGGCTTGAAGCGGAAGAAAAAGAGCGCGCCAGATTAGCCGAAGAAGCGAAAAAAGAATCTGACAGAGTAGAGAAGGAGCGCGCAGCAAAAGAACTTGAGTATCAAAGAGAACAGCAGAAACTCAGAGACGAAGCATTAAAAGAAGCTGAAGCAAAACGACTTGCACAAGAAGAAGCTGCAAGAATAGCAAATGAATATCACAGAAAGAAAATAATACTAGACGCGTCGGAGTCACTTATTTATGAAGGCATAGACGACGTTACCGCAACGGCAATAATTGATTTAATACTTGATGGAAAGGTTAAGCATGTATCAATCAAATTCTGAAAACTCCTGGATGATCAGTTTCGGAGTGCAGCCGGTGCCAATTCACTGGCTTAATAAATTGCCGACTTATATCAAGAGAGGCACGCCGGACACACGAGCTATTTTAAATCCAAATAACGCAAATGCTAAGTCGCGCCGAAGGTTTTTTCTTAGTTACATAGATAAAGCGTTGGCAGAAAATATCATGCGCGTTAAAGATATTATGGATTTTATTTATACGGCTGAGAAAACCGAAGAAATAGAGATAGTGGATCGCACAAAAACCGGAGATATTATCAGCTACAGGACAATAAGTCAGTGCGTTTTGGAGCGGAAAAAAGCGAATAATATTATTGAAGAATCAGTCAAAGAAAAAATCATTAAGATGCACAGAGCGAGATTTAGTTATAGAGAAATACTTAATACAGTTGGGTGTACGCCAAGGTACATAGATGAAGTTTTGGATAGTATCGGTGTAAAGATACCGCTGAAAGATAAAAAACTTAAAAAGTCTGACAAATAATTACTAATAACTATTGTATATTTGTTATTTATCTAATACAATTACTCATCAGTTAAACATCGGGAGATTAAAATGGAAGGAATAAGCAAGCAAGAGCTAATCAGAGTAAAAGAAAATATGCCGGATGGCACAAGCAAACTGTTCGTACACACACTAATTACGATGTGCAAAGAACTACCAGACCAGCAATGGCAAACGATAGATGAGTTCCAGGTGAATCCTGTTGATGGATGGTGTTTTTTAATTCACAGCCGATTTAACCACAGAACCATGGGAAACCACAGTCTAGGTAGGTTCTGGATAGATGGGGGAATTTGCAAGGAAGAGAACATAACCCACGTAATGCCAATCAAAACACCGGAGGCCCCGAAATGACAGCCAAATGGAACTGGATGATGGATTATTGCAAGAGAAATTTTTTACACCCAGGAAATCAATCAGCATGGGAAGAAGCTAGAAAAGCTTATGAAGAATTTATTAAAACAAGTGAGGTTAAGAAATGAAAATATACAACCACGACATGCAGCACTACAAAGCGCAAGAAGCCGCGTTAACAGTTAAGTCTATATGTTGGGCAATCATTGCGGTTATCTCTATATCAGTAATAGTTGGTAAGATGGAATACGACAAAACAAGCTTTACTGCAGAGCAGTTTATTAAACATCAGGAACTGAGAAAATGATCTACGGGAAAAATCAGATAGCGTTGTTGAAATTCTTGGAGAAACACCCGAATAGGTGGCACAAGATCGCAAGACCAAAAGCAATAAAAGCTGCTAAAAGACTTTGGGCAAGGGAAGAAATAAATGTGGGATATACCTACATAAACAATGAATTTCATGTGGCAATATTTTTGCCACAAATGCTAATTAAACAGAATTAAAATTAAGTTGATAAAGTAATGAAACCAAGTTGCACAGATACTTATACTGTTAAATTTTGGATCAAGGATGCTGATGGATATCTAAAGCAATACAGTGACATATATCATACTGATGGTAAAGATAAACACCGCGAAGCAATACAGCACATATGCAAAATTTGGAATATAAAAGAAAGCGATGTTATTGGTTGCACTTATCAATAGGAGAATAAAAATGTGTAAATCAGGAAGAGCAAATCTAGAGGCTGTAGGAAAGGAATTGGATTGTGTTTATGCGGAATGGCGTGAGACAAAGAAGGAATTGACTGAAGAAAAGAAGGCCCGGGAAGCTGCTGAACTTGAAACGTATAGAGCAAATCAGCGAAATATGTGTTTAACGCGCAAAGCTGACGTATCTAATTTTTGCATGATGACAAGTTATGTTGTGCTGTTTATTGCGCTTGGCCTTTTTGTGTATGCGATATGAAAACATTTAGAGCTGATGCAGGATGGAAGTATCAAATAGACGAACTTGATTATGTGAGAGAAACTGAGAATTTTATTGTTTTATCTTTGGGAGATGCCAGAGAATTCAAAGAAGCAAAAGAATCATCAGATCACAGATATTTTGCAAATTTTAATGATGCTAAAGAATGGTTAATGCTTAAAATAGATTTAGAAATGAAAATATACCAAACCAGGATTGACAAACTGAAGCACCAAAAACAAAAGGTGAATAATCTATGAAAACCAAGATAATCCAAATAATAGCAGCAGCGGCAATAGGGGCAATACTTGCTGGAATTATGATAGCTATTTATATTTTTAAGGATCTTTGATATGTTTAAAGTCGAAGGATTGCCGGACGGATGGGCAGTAAAAGAAGTCCATATTGATCCAGATCAATATAATAAATATGTAGGCGATGACGGGTTCCTATACTGGGAAGCCAAGATTAAGATGGAAAAAATCCAGCCGCGCAGGATGATTTTCGATGAGATCATGGATCACTCAACTATAGAGACGACAGATCTTTTAATTAATGGTGTGTGGTGTCGCGAAGTAAAGGAAACCGACGAGCCCAAGTTAAGTTTGAGTATCTGTGAATGTAAGGGTTTATTCGAGGGTAATCAGCCAGCAATAAATAAAGTGAAGAAATTCATCAAGGAAAACTCATGATGTCTGAATGGAAAGAATACACCGGAAGCGATGAGCAGATTGCTGAAATGGCTGAGGCTGATAGCTTTATTATAAAAGCAAACGGAGTTGAATCTCATGTAATGCACCACATTGACGAAAGAGGGCTGCTTGTTGATTGTGATGAATACCTAATATGCAATAAGCACAAGTACGCAAAGCTAATACAAAGGTGGTCTGTAACTGGACAACCTGTGCACGTTAAAGTTGAATGTGAGCGCGGCAATCATTTATTGGACGTAAGCACTGGGTTCTATTACTTCGATCTTGAACATTCTGTTTTCATAACAAACACACCAGACTGGGACATACCGAACGCAGAGTATTCATTCACTGAGTTCAAGGATGACAGAGACCGTCCGGAACCATCGTTTCACGGAGATGCTATCTAATATGAGCTGCGGAGCGCATAAACATGGACAGTGAAGAATTAAAGCAGACACTACTGTTTATCATAGTTGGTGTAGGGATAATAGTGATTAGCGTATGTGGAAGCAAGTATTACGCTGATTTTATTAAATACATTGAGGGATGAACATGATGATTGAAGGAGTAAGCAAAGAAAGGTTGATAGAGATAAAGCAATCTCTACCCTACGGTCAAGCTAGGCTAAATCTTGATAGGCTAATAAAAGCCGAATGCAAAGAACTCGATCCCTGGTTGCTGGTTGATGAGAACATGCCGAAGGATAAGCATATCCTCATATTTGATTCCTTCGCGAAATCGCAAGTTGTCGCTAAGTTTGATGACAAAATCGGCATGTACTTAGATAGAAATAGAGTGGCTGTATACGCAACACACTATAAACTATTACCGGAAGATCCGAAATGAAGGAAATTCTATTAATCATAATAATGATGGCTGCAATAGAGTCGTGCACAGTGCTGCAAAGAATTGATAAGAAACTATCTCCAATGCCGCCAGCCGAACAACCTAACACCGGCCCAGATGCCCCAAGCAACCCACAAGCAAAGGACATTTAACACGCTATCCAAAACCGTCTCAGGGTAAGCAATCCTGAGACTCTCATAAGTCGCGCCTCGCAGCACTTTATCAGCCATTGCTCGCGTAACCGTAACGCCTGGAATTGATTCGTGTGGCGGAGTATAAAGCTTGTCATGCAGCACAGCAGGAGCTTTACCACGATTGCCAAGCAACCAATAAAAAATCGGCACACGTGGAGTGCTATCTAAATCTGTATTAAAATCACACTCGACTATAATCAATCCTATATTGCTTGACCTATAAATCAACGGCTCTGTTAATTGATATCTTGGTCGTCTGAATAGCCCACCAGAATCAATTTCTCTCATTGATGGCTTTGTGTAGAATGCTCCCATATGTACCTTTTAATCGTAAAACTAAAATAGCGAGATTTATATGTTACTTAACTATCGCCACTTGCCGAATAAACCCAGAAGCCAGCAAAGCCAATTCAGCCAGCCTTGATATTTCTAGTCTTTGCTCGATTTCGGTAGACGATACTTCACAGCTAATGATTCCAGCTCCTCCAATACCACCTTCGGAAATTCTGGTTTCTCCGCTGCCGGCACTGTTATTACTTGCCGTGGTTGCAACTCTTTGTCTAAGCTTCCGCAGCTCACTAACAGCAGCATCGCGCTGAGACTGAGTAGCTTTAATAGTCTGGCTTGCATTAGTTAACACTCCTATGTAGATTTCTTGATTTTTGGCTTTAATGGCTGAGTTTTCTGCTCTTGCATCCGCCAAAAGTTTATCAGCCTGTTTCTGCTCGATCTGGTTGCGCTCGTTAAGTTTCCGCATATCTTTTTCATGCTGTTCAGTTGCCCCGGTATGTTTGATGTAATAGTACCCGCCAACAATAACCCCGATCAAAGCCAAAACTCCCAAGATTTGCATCCCATATTTTGCCGCAATGCCCGCTAATATACCCATTTTAACACCCGTAATAGTAAGGCACTAAGTCATCATTTATCATTTTAAGATACTCCGTCATGCTCTAGACTGTAATGGTTGCCGTCTCTAAACCTTCCACCCCAAACGCCTCCTTGCGACTCCCACCATTCACCAAGTTTTTGGTGATCTGTTGTAGCGCTTAAATACTTCCCATCTTTAAAAAGGTTCAGATCAATAGCGAGACGGTTTTTATGCGCACTTTTTGCAGCACCATATGCAATCACTTTACCCTGTTCACCAAATGCACGAGGGTCACGATAAGCATCACCAAGCGTAACCTCAAAACCTAGTTCGTGCGCTTTATCAAGTAACCTGGCAACCATTCGCGCGAACTTTCTTTGCTTCTCTCCGAGACTAAGTTCATTCTGCATTTCGATCCCTCGACGTTGAGTAAAGTTTGAAAGAATACCCTAGAACGACAGTCATTAAAGTTTGCAAAGACCCGATCACGATCACGATGTCAGTAGCGCCAACGTTATTGTTTATACCAAACCTTGCAAAACTGAAAGACTCGATTGTAACATACGCATACATCGCGCACAGAAAGACAAGTATCAAACGCCTGAATATATGGTATTTTTCAAACTTATCTATCATTTAACAAAGAATCCGTTAAAATATCCTGCTATAGCAAGGATCACAACACCAGCAGTTATAAGTGCTCCCAACACAGCAGATACCCACAATGCCAACTCTTTTATCTGATGCTTAGTCGCCCTCTTTTCTTCAAGATCTCGCATATTAGGTAAATTAGCTTCAAGTATATTTTTAATACACTGCACATTTTTGTCCGTGTTTGTTTGAGATACTTCTGATCTTTGCTGAGATAGTATTATTTGCTTTACTTCATCACCGCTCCTTCTGCGATGTTCCAAACAATCCAGCTTATAAAGCTGGAAGTCATTATCCACTTTTACAATATGATCATGCAAAGTTTGTATTTTACTATCAATTTTTGAGTCTAACATGGCGGTGTGCTCTTTAAGTTTTCGGTCTATTCCCCACTCCATGTTATCCCCTTATTTTTGATTTGTATGTGACAAAAGTCACAGTTAAATGTAATGAGCGCCGATACCGTCAAAACCGTCACCCTGAGTTACTTTAAGAAAATCAGGAGAGTCTGGATCTATGTTCAAGAACACCGGAGTACCGGCAATTTCCCAAGAGTTACGCAGACCTGTTATGCCGGTGCCGCTGTGAGTTGATCCGTCGCCTATACTCACGTTGCCTGAATGAATGGTATCAGCTTCAAGAACATAGCCAACGCCGCCATTATAAGCCGAAGTATTATTTCTCATGTTTACACCTATACCGGTGTTAGCATCAACTCCATTTCCCGTACAAAATGCTACTAAGTTATGATCAATAATCGCATAAGCACCAACGCCGCCTCCGCCACCCTTAATGCCATTTCCATTACCAATGCCTGCGCCAGCTCTCAAACAGATATTATACTTAACAGTAGTGTACAAACTTTCCCAAGTATCGATAAGATCATCAGAGCAATCTGTGATCAAGTTATGTAGTATTTTTCCGCCAGTTCCGCTTGAGAATGAAATGCCATCGGCATTACCACCGTCATTATAGTTTCCACCAAACTTGCCAACATCTGAGCAGTGATGTATCCAACTGTTTATAATCGTTAGTCTGCTGCCTGTATTTGATACCCCAGATAGATTGCAATATGCTATTTCACACCCATCAACCATGTTGTCTAAACCGCTGTTATAAATACCATATTCAGGCATATTTATAATTCTTACCCCGCGCAGTTTCTGAAATGCGTCGGAATAGTTAACTCTACGCTGGTTACCGACCCCAGGTGTTATACCTGCTCCATCAATAGTAAATACTTCTCCGGGGTAAACTTCATAGATTATCGGCTGTGCAGCGGTGCCAACATTCCAAAGTGAGAAATGCGCCGCAGTTGTCAATGCTAAAGTGCCGCCGCGGAAGAAAACCACGTCGCCGGGATTTACGGCAGCATTGATAGCACCTTGATATGTCTTCGGGCTGGCTTCAGTGCCTGGATTATCATCATTGCCGTCCGATGCTCCGAACATTGTAGCTTTACTCAATGGCGTAGGAACCCACGGCAGCGGGCCATGATTTCCCATTTCGATGTAGCCCATAAACCTTGGCGCGGAATCCCACACTTGAATATCATAAGCATAAGTTGTCAAAGGGTAATTGGCTGGCAGAGAGTCTGAATACAGTCCGTCTAGAAAAATTCGAGTCCAAGGCAGTCTCTCTATACCCTCTTGCGCGTCAGTAGTGCTAATTAATGCGCCAGAACTTTGCTTATCACAGATTACGTACTTAATACCTGCTATGGTTACCTGAACTAAAGTGCGATTTGTTGCCCTTCCGCGCTCAATCAATGCTTCCAGAAAAAACCATGTGTCGCTTGGTGGGATTGGTGTGTGCGTATCTTCTCGCCAAAAACGCCTATTCACCACATTTGGTACGCCGGGCACTGCGGAATTGTTAGCAAAATCATCACCGCGAGTACTCCAATACAGCCCGTCGACATCCTCCTCTATCCGCACAGAAAAACGATAATCACCTGCCGCTTCAACCCCAGCATAACCCCCAGTTTTTGCCTCAAGAATCGTGCAACTAAACGCCACACCGGATGGGTCCGTATAATCCAAGAAATTTTCAAGCGTCACCGCTGGAGGTATTTGCATCTTGCGCCATTGAGATATGTACATTGTATCAATAGCGGGAGGCACAACGTCGCCCGGTGCGGCTCGAAGAACCCTGACCCAAGCCTGGCTAGGCGAAAACCACGGGTTAGCTCCAGGATTTAAGTCTTTGCTCTTAATTTGCTGGTATAGAGCGGTTATATTTTCTCCGTGTGGGCCTACGACTGTGACTAAGCTATTCTCGAGTATCGCCTCAAATGCCGCAGCACTAGCTACTTCAGTATCTATAATTCCCTGACATTCGAGCGCGTAACCTGCCCCGAAAAAACTATTCATTACACTTGAGTTCAGATTCCCAGGCGTTATTGATTGATTGTAGTTTCGTGCAGTCTGTTCATCTAACGCGCCCAGAGCCACATCATCAAAATTAAGATGTAGTATCTTCTTTGGGCAATTGTTCTCATTATTTATCCTAAGATTACCAAATATGCTTTTTTTCATTATTTGGCTACCCATTTAACGGACGATTTCAGCAGATCTACTGTATCTCCAGCAGTCTTGCCGCCATTGTAAGATAAAACCATAGCATTCGCGATGTTAAAGTTAGTTGTTGCAGTCGCGAAAATTGTGGTGGAAGCCCCAGCGGTTAGAGAGTTTGAGGAATTCGTTGTAAAAGTTGTTGCGCTTGTGATATCAATATCGACAAATGCAGTAAACAGATTCCCGTCTGTGTTTGCGATAGTGGCTGACCACGCAGCAGCATCTGTGTTGGCACCTGTAGCACTTAAAATAATTTTATGAGCTACAGTACCAGCAGTGCCCCTTTTCTGGCCTCTTGACTCCAATTTCAGACCATCGCCAGCGGAAAACATATTGGCCGGGAAAGCTAGAGCCGCCGCAGTAGCATCAAAATTATATGTTGCACCGGTTGAAGCGCTAGAATTTGTTGGTGACGCTATAGTCCCAAATACCTCATGTTGTATATAAGCAAAGCCACCAACCGGAACATATCTTGTCCCGTTACTCTCGATATAAATATCCCAATCGACTACATGCAACCTCAACCCAGGCCATGTTGCTGGTGGGTATGTGCTTATGGCCAGTGCCATTGTTGCTACATTTACAGAGTAGTCTTGTAGGATCGGCCTGTCACCGGTTGCATCTACTCTCCACAAACTGCCGCCTGTCGTGCCGACCGAATGCGCATCGATTGCAAGATAAAACAAGCCGCCCAATTGCGTCCAATCAAGCAGGATAAAATCCGCCCAGGCTATTGGGATAGCAGGGGGTATGTCAACTCCACCAACACTCGATTGGCCGGTTGCTGAATCATATTGCATGATACCAAGAGCGGCTCTAAGCCGGTTAAACATCATCTTCCACCAGATCATATTAATCCTCTCCGTAAACTTGCGCTGTTAAAGTAGGAGATCCAGTTGGGCCAGGAAATACAAATAGGTCCGTCTCAGTTCCAGCGGCACCTGTGCGCCCGTAAACCCCTTCGGTGCCATCTTTTTTTGTTCTATAACGAAGCCATCCAGTGCAGGAATTTTTCAATAATTTAGGGTTTTCTGCTTCTGTATAATAATCATACGTTGCGCTTGTTGTTGTGTCAGCAACAAACTTGGGGTTATCAATCGTTATCGTTTCAATTATCCCGTCTCTTTTTTTTGCGGCTGGCATATTACACCTCTCCTGATCTAAGTTTTCTAATTCGTTCGGCTTCTATAAATAAGTCATCTATTTGGGTTTGAGTAAGTCCCAATGCAGTTCTGGCAGTTTCTACAAGCGGGAATGCTCTAAATATTGTTACTGACTTATCCCACCACATTCTATCAATCTGTGATTGAGTGTCCATAAACTGATCTATCACGTCAAATAATCCAGCCTCAATCAATGCCTCTCTTGCTGCTGTCATTGGCACTTCTAAAGGCACTCTTTTTGCGTAAATAGCTGCAGCATGATCTTCTAAATATTCACCGGTATTAACCAATACCCCGTCAATTACAGCCATCTTTCCAACCTCAACTTGAGGCATTTCTCCTTGCGTCCTGGTATCCCACATGATTCGCGATCTATCAAAATACTCGCCAGTTGAATCTATAACTTCTATAGATTGTTCGCCAGTAGGAAGTTTTACAAGTAGCTTACACATTGCTAACTTTTCTGCACGAGAACATACTAGCAAATCCTGATATGGAATCCATAGACCCCATGTCGTGAGGCCCGATAACATCACCTTGAGCGCACAAAATTGTTCGGGTGACTTCATTCCCTTCCGTTCCGCTTCCAGCAGCGCACACAACATCAGTTTGAGTTATCGAATCAATATTAGTCGTAAGTTGTGCGCTATTTTTGGATATGCCGAAATATGCAGATCCAGCCGCCTTGTGATCCCTGCGGACAAATTCATATAATCCAGGTTCTACAATTGTAATCTGGAATCCAAGCGCAGCATCATTTACATAAGTTGCTGCGGTTCCAATATTTGATTCGATCACAGAATATTTTCTGCGTTTTGTGTTTGTTGATCCATATCCGTTACCCTGCCTTGCTGTGATCATGTGATCACCAACGCTGGCATAAAGAGATTCCCAAAATGCTGTGGCTGTGTTTGGCACATTCCCTTGATTGCCATTTGACTTTGATCTGTATAGCTTTCCGTCAGTGTATTTTACTATCACTGATTGAGCGTAAGTTATCGGAGACTTCCAGACCCTTATAAATTCTGATTCATCCCAATAAGCAGTTCCGACAGTAACAGGGTCATTCCCCAGATTGTTTTCTATCTGTGATGTGTAATATTTTCCGTCAGATCCAATTACTACTTCTGCGATATCAAAAACCCTAAATTCGTCCCACAAATAAAACCCGCCTGATTGGTCAATGCCCTCCGGATCTCTAACTTCAATCTGTGTATTATCACTTTTTGTTAAAATTACTTTTGCAGTTCCACCAAAGAAAATATTCGGCTGCCTTCCTGCCGCAGTTAGTATCACTGGGTTTGTATTTGCAATAGTAAGGGACGCATCCGCATAAGTATTTTTTTGTGTTGTTGTACCAGACTCATAAAAATACAGCTTGCCGGATATAAGTGGGTCTCCAGCATCATCAAAATACTGCTTCCCGATACTTCCAAATCTACTCATCTTTGTCCTCTGTAATTTTTGGCACAACAGCAGAAACACCAAGAGCCGAAGCGATAGCCGGAAAATCTCGCTCGAATGTTGTTATAACTTGTTTGTAAGCTGGTTTTGCATTTATTGCCCTGCGTACTGCTCTTTCATCAGATCCAGCTTTTGCCACAAAATTAACCGCGTCTCTAAATGCCGCCAATGCTGGCAAGCTTCCAGCGCGGTTCAAAATATCAAGGATAACCGGAGCAGATCCTTTGGGCGTAGCGGCAGCAGCCGGGGACATATCAAGAGCAGTCTGTTTCAAGTTCTGTAAGCTGGAAAGCATTCTCTCATTGCCTTTGAATATCTCTTTTAATTTGTCATCACCTATTGTGTTAAGTGCTTTAGCAAACTGATCGCCGCCAACAGTTTCAACGCCGTTTACTTTGCGTGATGTTGATTTTAGCGATGCATCAAGAGCATGTAATACCGTAGCAGCCTGCAAGTCTTTAATGGCTTTCTGACCAGGTTGCCCAGATGCTCTCAAGCTTGTCAATGTGCGCTGCAAATTCTCCGCACCAATGCCATCCGGTTTTATAAGCTCTCTGATTACTCTTGATGATTCAATAACTGGGGTTACGCCATCACGTTTAACATCAATCAATCTGCCTGTTATAGATTCAGGAGAAAATTCTGTTTTTATTGTTCTAACTGTTTGTCGTGCTTGTTTTAAGGTGTCTAGCACATTGCCGGATGCCTTGTCACCGATTGATTTAGTGACAATCTCTGCCTCATCATCTAACGCGCTTTTTAGTGGGCCAGTGACTACTTTAGCGGCTCCGGTACTGTCAGCACGTTCAATCTGATTTATTGCTGCCCTGAAGTCCTCTAGGTTCCCAATGTTTAGCGGTGTAATTTCTCCACCTGATTTCGTGAATGCCGCAACAGCATCATCACTTTTATTGATCCCAAACTCAACAAGTAAATCATCAACCGCACCGATCTGACTACCAGCCAATCTAGATAAACGTCTCATCTGCTGCTTATCCGGCATTGTTGCTGCAAGCGTATCTGTAAAAATAGGAATATTAGCCACTTCCGGCGCAGTATCAGCTACTTTTTTATAAAGCGCGTTCTTTTCTGCCCTCAATAGATCCTTACGACCTGATAGAGCATTTTTAACAGAATCACCAACATCATCAGGTGCGCCAAGATTATCAACTAATTCATTTACTTTTGCTTTAAAAGCCTCGCTTTGTGCAAACTTCATTTGTCGAAGCGGTTCTGATGCTTCGTTTCCTGCCTGGTTCAATAATCTTTGTTCGGCAGCTTGCTTACCAAAATCTTGGGTAATATCTCCAGCAGTTGCCGGTATCCCTTGAGATTCAAACCGAGCCGCCCTTGTTGCTTGCGCAGGATCAACACCGGGTTTGTTCACTATCGCGAATGCATCTTTAGTCAGATCATCAAACGATGTCCCGGTTTGTTGTAAAGCCTTTTGAAGTTCCGGTGTAGGCGTTCCTTCAGGCGTTAATAATGGGCCTTTAGGCGCACGACCTAATTTAGTGAATACCGCACGGCCAAGCTTACCAAGCACAGGGATAATAGCCTCAATCCCACCTGCAACAGCGCCACCGACACCAGCGGCAGCCAATGTTTCAACAACGTCTGCTCCCTTACCATTTGCAAGCACTCCACCTTGTGTGGCTCCTAATATTGTTGAGCCGATCACTTTACCGGCAAGAGTTTTTGCGGCAGGGATCAATACTTTGCCTGTTGAAGTGGCCAAACCAGCACCCGCCAATGGAGCGGCAGCCAAGAATGGAGCAGATTCCCCAATTATTTCTCCAGCAGTTGCAGCCACGCTGTCTTTTGATAGTCTTCCAAAAGCTTCTTTGGTGACAGGATCCTCAGGTTCGGCAAGACCAAGACCGCGCGCGACAGTAACCATGCCACGACCAGCACCGACAAGGAACTTTTGAAAACCTGACATATCATTATTGATTTGATCAAGCAACTTAGTATGATCTTCAGTGGCTTGCTTTTCAGTGAGCTTTTTTGATAGCATTTCGTAATTATTAGACTTGATGCCTGCCTCGTCCAACAAATCCCCACCGATGCGCCTAACATTGCCACCGATGCGCTCGCTTGATTGGCCACCTAACTCATCTAGTAAATCAGCCATTAGTAAAGAGGCCCTTTAATTCCCAATTGGTTTGCAACATCTTCAGGAGTTGTTCCTCGATTCTGTGCAGTTTCGTACAACTCACCCAAAGAGATATCACGCTTCAATGCAGGAGAATTTATCTTAGATCGCCACGCTTGATTGAGTCCCTTCCCGGTACTTTTGCCGCTTATATAATCACCTTTGAATTGATGGAATCCAGCTTCAAACCTTGAAGCTTTAGCAGCTCCTCTCAAATATGATGCAACCTGAGCGGGATTTGCATTTGCCATAGGAGGTCCCTGCATGAATAATTTGATATCAGCATCAGAAGCAGACCCAGGCGGGAGATTCTTCACGCCCTCAGAGAGTCTTATTTCGTTGAACTGTCTCTTTGTTTCTGTAACATCGTCTTGAGTACCTAAGACAGCCTTTAGATTTTCTTCCAATGATGACTTTAAACCGCCTGGAATATTTTTAGTTTCATAAGCATTCGCAAGAGTCTCGAATTTATTAGATTGCTTTTGTGCATTTACAGCCCTGTCCTGAGAATCAAGCAATACCTTTTCAAGTCCTGCCGATAGTTTGTTAGTCTGTCTATCCTCCGCCGCTTGCTGCAATTGCAATTGTCTCTCACGCAATTGCTGATCACGCATCCTGAGATTAATATCTGTCCGGTCTTTTTGGAATCCTTGCACTGGTGCAGCGGTCGCCTGTCCGGTAGTTGGATCAATTGTTACTAATTGACCATCGATAATCTGTGTTTTTGGTTGCTGTAATTTTGGCTGAGGTGCTGTAAAACCTTCAATAGGTGCAGCAGTAGCTTTTCCTGTTGGGTCAATTGTTACTGCTTGACCGTTAACAATCTGAGTCTTAGGCATGGCAGATTGCGGCAATTTAAGCATCCCATTGGCCTGAGCAAAGTTAACCACCGTTGACACGTCTTGAAGCGCACCTGGTATATCGCCAGATTCAACTTTTTGCAACACTCCCATAGTATCCGATGGATCACCTCCAAGCTTTTTAATGGCTTGCAGTCTATTTATTAAGGTGGCTCTGGCTGTTGGTATGTTACCACTTTGTAAGTGCTGTTGAACACTGTACGCATCTTGAATAAGTGCAATCTTGCGGCCTTCGCTTAGTTGCTGCTCTTGCTGGTTAAGCATGTGTTGAAAGTATGGCCCTTGACCCTGCACACCAGCGCCGAAACCTTGCAGTGCTAATGCTATCTTTTCTCCCATGCCTCTTTGTGGTTGACCGCCGTCTATATTATCCATAGAGCCCCTTATTTAAATGCCATCGCAGCGCCACCAATACCCGAAGCAAGCTGCCCAATACCTTGAATTACTCCTGGCGTGTATTGAACACCAGGCACGCCACCAAGACCAGCAACCTGTCCGCTTTGTTGCATTCCAAGACTTGCAAGCAGTTGCGCTAATGTCATTTGACCGTTAGCGCTAGACTCACCAGATCCAGCAAGCAATTGAGCAAGATTGCTGCCACCTTGATTGATGATGTCAGATATTCCCGAGCCTTGCTGATTGTTAAGATTCGCAAGCATTTCACCGGCTCTTGTGCGTCCGCCGGCAACAGATTGACCAGTATTAAATGCAAAGTTCGCAGCATTATTGCCGTAGGCCATGTTGTTGTTAGCCATCTGACCGGTAAGTGTTGATGCTATGTTAGCTCCACCAAGACCCATATTTGACACCGTACCAAGACGGTCAAAATGGTTAGAGAAGTCTTGTTGAGCCAGACCTATCCCTTGGCGCTGCAATTCTTGCAATACTCTGCTTCCGCCCAATCCACCAGTAGCAGAAGCATTTCTCAATACCGCCTGTTCACCGCGTTGCTGTAGAAACTCCTGACCAGGACTAGATTTAAAATCTGCAAATGCTTGCGACTGCGCTTCAGGCCCAAGTGACCCAGACAAAGCCGCCATCAAGTTAATAGAAGACTTCCCAGAATTAACAAATGGATCCAGTGCTGAAATGCCTTGTTGCAATACTTGATTAGCTTGTGCGTTTCCTTGCTGAAGCGCATCCAATGACCCAGTCAAAGCACCGGATAATGCAGCCTCTGATCCGATTAAACCAGTTTGCGGAGCGCCAGAAACAGGCGTTTGTGTTGTTGTAACTGGTGGAGTAATACCGATTCCAGCCAAGTAAGGCAATGCGGTCTGATTAGACAGCCGCGAATCACCAGGAGCCGCAGCCTGAGCCTGAGCAAGACTAACACCGCTTGAGTTCATGGCGTTTATTATCTGGTCAGGAGTTAACCCAGGAGTTGCCAGGAATTGGCTTATTTGCTGATTTGTAACCCCAGTATTACCAGGGCCGAATATAGCTTGTGCCATTAAATCATCCCCGCGTATTTTCTTAGTAGAGTTTGCATTCTCAACTGATTCTCCGCATTCAATCCGCTACCATTTCCCGTTACGCTACCAAGAGCTGCATTTGGGTCTGTAACGTAATTAGACGATTGCGCGAACCCTGGAGTTTGTTGTAATAGTTTAGAGTACCACGCACGATCCGCAGGATTTAACCCTGGTATATCACCATTCGATGCTGCCATCAATAAATCTGCATCCGTCCTGATGTTCGCAAGTTTGTTTTTTGTCTCAAAGCTGCCTCCTTGAAGAGCATCTGCAATGCTTGCGTATTGCGGTAATTGCTGTGCGCTAAATGATGTATTAGGATTGATTGTTGTGATAGATGGATCACCACCAAGTATCGCAGCTTGTGCTGAAGTATTCCCAGCAGTAAAGGCGCCTATCTGACCTGGCACTGTTTGAGAGAATATATCAAGAGCAGCCTGATAACCTGAATTTCTGTTTTGTTCAGCGGATGGAGCAAGACTTAACATGTCGTTTCTTCCTTGCGTACCCATGTCTTTAATGAATGTTGTTGCAGCAGCATTCTGTGCAATCTGACCTTTCTGTGCGCTCTTGTCATTTCCGCCGAAAACGCTTTTTACTATTTTACCCATTTAGATACTCGCATCTGGTAAGTCCGAGTTGCCATTGATCAATGATCTCACCGTTCTTTTGGTAGCTTAAGCGGTTGATTCCCTCTTCTTTAAAACCGAAAGATTCACAGAACTTCTTAACGTTGTTATAAATTACCGGAACTATTGCTATTATCTTGTAATATCCTGTGTTTTCAATTATATAGTAAAGAGCAGCTTTTCCGGTTTGCTTGCTGTATTCTTTTCTGTGTTCCGGCAATACGTGAGCATGGATTTGCACTGTTACGCCATTGATACCATGCAGATTGTAAAGAGCAACAATAGAATCCTCATTATTCATCAGTAACCAGCATTCATTATCAACATCAGGATCGAAATCCTCTTTAACCTGACCGTCCTCAGCTACACAATCCCAAATTTCACTCATTTGTATTATGCTTTTAATTAGCTCTTTGTTGTATATTCGTTTAGTGACAATCATATTGCATACCATCCCTTCTTGCGATCACCACCTACATCAGGCAGCATTTTTACATACATTACCGGAGCTGATGGGGTTGTTTCATCAATATACTTTGTGTATTGAGGTGCTTCTATGACTGCTTCAGGTGTGCCGATGGAAACTATCTCGATACCCTGAGACAATTGAAGGAGAAATCTTTGGAAATATTGGGTGGCTGTGCCGTCAGGATTAACAAGAGGGCTTGAGAAATTCAGCTTTGATTGATTTTGTGGCATTTAACCGCCCAATACATTAGCATTCAGTTGAATTATAACAGGTTTCACAGCATCGCTCAATGTAAATCGAAGCACAAAAAATCTAGGTGTCCTGCCGTTCTTTCTCCATATTGCACGCTTATTAAATTCTCCAATCTTACCTATTTTCCTGGTTCTTGGATATCCCCATGTCTTCCCACCATCGCGGCTTATTTCAAGCGATATCAATGGATCTGTTACCTCCGCATTACCTACACCAGATTCCACAACCAATTCAATTTCAGGAAGGAATATCGGCTGCATATTGTTCTGAAATGGCTGCGTTGAAACTATCCTTACTTGGGCGTCATCATACTCCTTGTATGTTGCAGGATCTAAAGCGCCAATTCTTCCATCTTGGGAATCACCTACCAAAACCTTGCCGTATGCGGTGGCGATTGAAGCCACTCGATAAGAAACAGACTCGCTAGTTAACCTTGATTTTCTTTCATGCCATCTGCCTGATACTGTATCGAATACAAAGCATGTTTCTGGAAATGAGAATCCAATAAAATAAGCGCCTTTTTGAGCATACGACCATGAAAAACAGTTTGCAACCTCGCTTTCCGTCAACGTTTGTAAGTACGAGTCTATTGCTGTAGTTGATATCTTTACGACATCATTGCCATCCAATCCCCATATAGCTGGCGACTCATTCTTTCCAGCCCCAATAAACACGAATGAACTGCTTGCACTAGATACACCAAACTGACTTTTTAAACCCTTCTGAATGAACAATCCTGTTCGCTGAAAAGGAAAATCAGCACTTCCAATATTCTGAAATGCTTCAATTGTTTGCGATCCGAATATGTAAAGCTGATTTTTGAATACGAAGGGAGCAACTATATTATCAGGATCGGCTTCACTGCTTCCGAAGTCTAGCGCGTTATATGACATCCCGTCATTCAATGCAGAAATGATGAACTTCTTGCTATCTGTAGTGAACAGGAAGTATCCATCAATAAACACAACTGATTGTGGCTGACCATTTGCCGTAAAATCAGCATCAGATATCTGCGTTAGTGTTGACCCGTCATAAATATATCCATAACTTACCAGTCCAGGGACAACAATACATAATTGAGTTCCGTTATCAGCCATTGAAACCCTAACAGATCCGGCTATAGAGCCTATGTTTGTTAAAGTTACACCATCAGATTCAAGCTTGTATAATGATCCACCATTAACAAAATAAGGAACCCCAGCCATCACCCAGGCACCTCTGTTACGCTGGTTGTTTGTTCCTGATGTTGCAACCTGTTTTATACCTGGGGTGCCGATTAGAGATTCCTGGCTTAATAACGGAGTAACTTTCTCAACATTAGGATACCAATTAATACACTGTTGTGCAGATAGCGGCAAGCCATCGCTTACATAGTGTCCGTTAGCAATCGGCAGTGGCGTAATCGGCATTACCCGACCCTTATTACTGCATCGGTTACGACCAAGCTTGTCGCATCAGTGAGGTTATCAATCCACAACTCCACATAATCACCGTTAGCAAATACCCTTTGCCATGTAGTAGAAAATGCTGTTTGCGCCGGGTTTGTTGCAACCCCAATCACCTTACTACCAACAGCAACCGCTCCATTTATGGCGACATAAACCCTTATAGTTTTGGTTCCGGCGCTTGGGTAAGCTGATGCGGATACAGATATCGGGCCAATAAAATCTTTTTCTCCAGTGTACGTCACCCGTCCATTCGTGGCCATTGTAAATTGTGACCTGATCTGATCATCCCAGCTACCGCCTATATTTACTTTCACTGGCGTACCAGCAACCGCAATCGTTGTTGCTGCCGCATTGCCAGATAAAGATATTAAAGCACTTGGTTTTGTATCCTGAATTTTACTATTTGCCGTGAATTGCCAGCGATCATCACGAACCGTTATTGTACTTAGTGGCGACCCCGCGCCCGTTGTCTTGCATTGGGCGACAACACCTAATGCCCCTGACGCAATATTCGCAGAAGATGCCGCGCCGGATAATAAATAAACCCCGGCTCCATTAAGATTTGCATTTATCCGGTTTAAATTGAAATCAGAGAAAACAGCTGTACCGAGCTTGAACAACGATCCGGAAGATATATTAATAATAGATTCTTTCGCTGCAAATTTGGATATTGTGGCAGAACCAAAGTCTATGCCGTCAGTTATTGCATTGGCAACATTGAGCGCATTAATACGTATTTCACCGTAATTGCTGCCAGCTATCAATGCTATTTTATTGCAATTAGGAACCATAACATTATCGAGATTAAGTAGCGATACTCCTACACTGTCAGACATATTTAAAATACGTCCTAATGCGGTATTTATTTTTATGTCAGTCAATGTAAAACTCGCACCAACTCCAGTAAACATATCACCCGAGCCGGTGTATGTTAATTCGGAGAATTGCACCTTATTTGAGGATCTTATTACGATATTTCCGTTGCTTACATTAAACACATCCGCCGTACTTAGATCATTCTCGACATAGTAATGAGTATCCGCAACAAGTGTGCGCACGCCAGCAACCGCAGCAGGAAAATCACTCATTGAGCTAACAATGACGTAATTCGTAGGCAATACGGGTGTTTGTGTGCAAGCAACTTCTACACCACCAGCCACAGCGGTAAGTGTAATATTGTCACCTGCTACTATGTCGCCAATCATTGGGCTTGCATCTGATCCCCCTGTTAGTATCGGTATCCCACCAGACCCCGCTTGAAAATTATGTTCTATCGTTATCCCGTTTTCTGCCGAAACACTTGCTGCAATACCTGCACCAGGCTCGATATTCCTGATGTTGTTTACAGATCCTTGCGTATCAAGTACCGGAACCCCGGTTACATCACCATCCTGAACAATCGTTCCAGTTACACCTAATTCACTTTCTAAGTTTGCTATCGGTATTTTGTAGTTAACGCCACCGCTAACAAAACTAATTATTGTGTCCGATGGTATCGTAGTTGATCCAGGAAAAAGACTTGTCTTTCTACCGCGAGCTTGATTTGTCATTATGGTGTGCCTGTTTCGAGTCCGATTGAGCCGGTTGTTTCAGCAAGTATTTCAGCTTCTAAATCTTCGTAGAAACTTGATGTATATTGATTATTCGTATAGTTTCCGCTACCACGTGGCAAGTTACTTGGGTACTCAGTAGCAACAATATGTTGGCCGAGCTTTCTCATTGTCTTCATGCCTTCATCGGCAGCCAGACGTAAACCGTCTGTTATGATTCCACTATAATCCGGGGCAACTTCGATTGCCATGTTTGCAATAATGCCACGCAATGCACCAGTAGGCACTGTAACGTTGTCGCCCAGGTCTGATACGACAGTATAACCAAGAGCTATCCCGTCAGCATCTAACGCTAACATGTAGTTATTCAAAGCAAAGATAAAATCCTGATATTCTGAAGGCTCTAAATCTGCATCGGAAGTTTGTACCAAGATTCTTTGTAGTGATGCTTTTGCTACCTGAGCGACTGTTGCCATTATTTATCTTTCTTTGGTTCGTCTTTCTTTGGTTCGTCTTTCAGCTTCCAGCCTAACTCCTTTGCAGCTTCGATGTTAGCAGGAAGATCATTGGTAGTTACTTCTTGACCTGATGCTTTAACCCATACAATTTTATTCATTTCATTAACTCCATGTGATTGCAGCCCCGAAGGGCTGCGTTGTTATTAGCTACCGAAACCTTGGCCAGCGAAGAACGGATTCAAGCAAGAATATGCGGGGCGTAAATCGAACCGCACAATTTGCTTATTCGCATCACCATCCGAGTATTTACATACACGAATCTGCAAACCATCCTCAGTTGTTGCAATGGTATCTGTTGCATACAGTTTTTTCAATGGCACAGAACCAATCGAGAAGGCATTTTTATGCCAAAACATATTTGGCTGAATCGTTACTCCAGCAGAACCAAGACGGGTTACAACATCACCTGACACAGGAGCAGAAGCAACAGTGTTAAATGCTCCAGCCGCTTCGTAGATAGCAGGACCACTGATTACCAGAGTTCCCTCACCGCTTGCTCCTAGCGTTACGGAAGCAGTAACTACACCAGTAAACAGAATTACCGCACCGGCATCATCAAGAATTGCCTGTCTTGTGGACAGGTTCAACCGATTGCGGCCAGTAATTTGTACAAGTTCGCCAGCAGCCACAACAGCATTCGCGCCCATCGCAGTTACTGCAATACTCATTGTCATGCTGTCTTTAGCACCAACATAAGTAACTGTTGGGTTTGCAGTCAGAGTACCAGCCCTATCCGCAGCAGCATCGGTCGTATATCGCGGCAATGTCGTAGCAGTCATGACGCGATCAAATCCGCCAAACATCTTTGATAATGTGCTTTTTTCGTGCGCTTCTGTGATCAAATCACCCGCAGTTCCACCAGCGCCAAGAGAGCGGGTATTGCTGGCCAGCTTCACCTGCGTAAATGGGTTTACAGTGTAATACCATGGAGCATCTGTTGGGATGCCGTGAGCCTTCATTACCGCTCCAGCCTTTGCTACATGATCCCAAGTTGTGGCAGCAGTGCCCACAGTACCAGCAAGCAAGCCAGCGCGAGTCAACATGAAATTAGTGAAGTCCAATTCCAGATCCGTGGCTATACGTCTAGCAGCAGGAGCCAAAAGTTCATCCAGCTGATCCATTTTCAGTGCTTCATCAGCTTCATTCCAGTCAATTGGCACTGTGAAGTAGTTTTGCACAGTTCCAGAAGCTTTGCCGGTCACAATGTCTTTTCGAGTACCTGTTATATCACCGGCAGCAGAACGCGTGGACGTGTAGTCTGTTGGTCGTTTGAAGTCTACCGTATCTCCACTTGATGGATCGAATTTGCCACTCAATAACTGAGTATTTACATTCTTTGAGTGGACACGCTCTGATTCAAACTTTTCAAGAAAAACACGCGCCAGCTTTCTCGTAAAATTACTATCAAAATTATTTGCCATTTCTTACTGCTCCTTATTCGTATTTAGCGCCCTTTGGCCCACGCTCTCGCTTCGAGACTCCACCGCCTCCGAGAGTTTCTGCCGGCTCAGGCAATTCAGTTTTAGCAGATAGTTTAGGCTTAACATTATTCGTAATATGCAAAGCTGCATGAATAGGATTCATCTTTGATATTGTTTCGAGCATGTCAGGGTTGCGCGCTAAATATGCGGTAATGGCAGGGCCTTTTTCATCTTGCAGAATAAATTCTGCAACTGAATCATGAATCCCATAAGCCGCTACAGTTTGCCCAGCAACCTTCAGTTCGTTTTCGCTAATGTTAAGAGTCCTAGCTCTATCTGAATATGTTTTTACAGATTCAACCAAAGACTTATTAAGACCTTCTTGACGCAAGCGATGCTGCTCTTGCAGTCTACTTTGATTAATTTCTTCTTGTGCTTCGTATGCAGCCACACGCTTAATTGCTTCATCGCGTTGCGACATCTTAACGTCGAAATCATCATCATACGGATCTGGCAAAGGAGGAACAACAGGCTTCTGAATCTCTGGAATCTTAGCCTTCAACGCGATAACTTCAACCTCCAAAGCTTCACGCGCTCGCTTTTCTTCCATTAATTCAAAATGCTTTTGGTTTATCCTCTTTGTAAATCCAGCAGGGTCTTTGTTTTCTTCATCTGCCTGAACTGATTCAGCAGCCTCCGTTTCTGGAGTTTCGACCAATTCTTCATCAGCCGTTTGCAGTTCTTCTTCTTGATCCATTTGAGTCCTTTGCTAAGGTTGCCGTGATACCGTCACGTGCGGTTTGTTACATGTCCAGCGATTGGTTAACTAAGTCAGCAGCTTTTTTATATGCTTCGACATTAGAATCACCGATAATCTGTTGCGCTCCAATTGCATTCTTAATAGTTTCAAGTGTTCTAGCCATAGTGTTTTGAGCTTCTATTATAGATTTCTGCTGCTCTATACGCTGGTCTTCAAGTTTCAAGAACTTTTCAAGCATGAATTTCTGTGCATCACCATCTATTTTTGCTTGCGCTAAAGCATTGGCCCTTGATTCGCTGCTTTGTGCAATCTCTGCATCAACTCTGACCTTGTCAGCCTGAGCCTGTGCTTTATTTATCTCAGCAGTAGCAAGTAATGTTGCGGCATCTGGCTGTTGTGGTTGGCTTTGCATTTGCTGCATTTTCTGCTTTTCTTCGTCAGTCATTTGCTCGACAGGTATTAGTCCGGCTTGGAATAACTGTTGCCTTTTACGCTGCGCTATCAAATCCATTCCTGGTGATGACAGGTTATTAAACAGGATATCAGATCCCATTTGAATAACGCTTGGATCAACTTGTGATATCTCAGTAATAGCTGCCACTGTCTCTTGTTGTCTATTTTTAAATGATGGACCAGCGGAGCATGAAACGCTAAATTTGCCTTTTGATAGGTCGTTAACAATTACCATCTTCTGGCTTTGTTGATCGAATACGGGCTGGTTAATGGTCTTAACATCTACCGAACCATCCTCCCCAAGTATTCTCATCTGACGTTCTTTGTTGTATACACGCGGGATAGTTGAAACTAATATCCTTGTCGTTCTAGCAATGCCACGTTCACGTGCTTTGAAGTATTTTATTGTTCCAGTGTCGCCTTTATCCTGAAGCTGCTTAATAGCTACACCAGACTGCAATCCTGGATTATCTCCCATTGAGGCGGCAAACAAGCTTGCAGATTGTTGGAATACTGTACGCATATCAAGTGACAGTGTAGCCAAACCAGGACTTACTTGTGCTCCGCCATTCTGTTGAGGAGGTCCGGGGTTTTCTTGATCTACGTTGAATAATTGTACTGGATTTGCGTTAGTGTTTAGCGTTGCTATGGTATCTTCATGACCGGCCACTTGTTTGGCTGTCATCCAATACTTAGCACGTGGAGCAAGAGCGCACTCTTCTACCTCTCTTGATTTGGTGTAGTTAAATACACGCTGAGGGTCTAGCAGTTTCTCTACTATACCTCTATAAATTATCTTGTTCTCAAATAGTTTGTAGTTTGCAATAACAGGAATAACCGGCAATTCACTAAACACAGTCTCTTGCTCGTCGTTCAACCAGCCCTTGCCATCAAACAATCTTGAGTAAACTTCTTTCTTGTTGCGTATTCTTGACCTTACAACAACATCTCCTGCCGCCGTTAGCTCATCCAGCACGCCTTTATTTTCTTCCGCATCAATAACCCTGCCTGATCTAAGCTGCAATAACTCTCTTGGCCCTTCTTTTATGTAAAAGATATTACCAATTATTACCTGATCAACTTTGTTTATATATGCAGTAGATACACGACTATCGCCAATAGACTGACATTCTTTATCTTCTCCGTATCTGTCTTTGTATTCATCCTTGGTTATCGACTCAAGTACAAAACAATACTTTGCATCTGATGCGTCCGGCTTCTTGAATGGCCCAAACCACACTGAATCAAGAAAGTTTGCGATAGGTTCAACAGCGAGATCCTGCTCGAAGCTATCATCATCTATGTACTTCTGTACAAT
>OFQV01000089.1_pt1 | contig 28607 bp, 37 predicted proteins | sample 1542971 | NCBI WGS metagenome assembly OFQV01 (sample SAMN07774229, study PRJEB24372) | wastewater metagenome | isolation source: WWTP Cannobio (Effluent) | place: Italy: Cannobio | collected 2016-01
AAGTGGATACCGTTAGAAGATATGCAGATTGGTAATTACCTTTGTTCTGCTCGTAACTTCGACATCGGCTTCTGGAATGGTAGAGAATTTGAGTATGAACGTACTAAGTGGAACTGTAAGTTTGATGATACAGAAGAACACTGGGATCGTGGGGCACCTTACGGAAGTGCAAAACCCATTAAATATTTAGGGGAGTCAGAACAATGAGTGCGTATGATATATTATTAATTTGTTTTAGTGTCGGTATGCTCAGCATGTTCATAGGTTTCGCCACTGCACTTGTGATTTGTGCTTGGAGGGCGAGATGACAGATAAAATTATCTTAAACCGAATTCAGTGTGATTATTGTGGAGATGTAATTACTAGCCATCACAGACATGACTACGTTTCTTGTGGTTGCGAGCTGCGATGTTCAACAGATGGTGGTAGAAGCTACCTGAGACGCTCTTGTGCCCGTTTAGAAGAGGATGGGTCACTACCCTATACAGATCTATCTGTAATGTCTTCAGCAAGCTTTGAGGACGTAAGAGAGGCATTACTAAGGGGCAGTCGTGGTAAGGATGGAGATCAACCATTAACTTGGGTAGCCTTAGCTGATATTAGTAATGATTATCTGAACAATCTGATTGCATACCAAGAACAGAACATGTATACTGACTCTATTGATTATAAGTATCAATTAATGGAAAGACAGTATAGGGTTGACAACAATATAGTAATTGAGGAGAAGTGATATGCGTAACCAAAACAACAATGACGCTTGGACAACCTTCTGGTGTGGCCTGATCTTACTGGCAGCTATCTGGAGTGTATATGACTGGTATGGCGACCATTACTGCGAAGGGACAGCGATTCCTGTACTTTGTAGTAAAGAATAGCTATATAACTATAATGATGGTCGTATAGAACTAAATATTCTATGCGATAGTTTGTCAAAACGCTTGTGTTATTGACAATGTGGGTGTACAATGTATCCCTGATTTAAAGAGTTAATAAGAAGAATACTTATGAGTACATGTGTAAGTTGTGGTGCGTTACTGGAACCACATGAAATGTTTAGAACTGTAGAACTTGAAGATGGATCTAAGAAAGAGATCATTGACAACTTCTGTAGTAATTGCCTACATCAGTACGTCTATGCAGTTGATAGTTTACCAACTCATACCTACCAACATCAACACATTACAGATCGTATATGGGAAGATTTAGGTGAAGGTACACTAGGTAATGACGGGTCAGATTGGTAGTTACTGCAAATAATGCTTTACAGATGAGAATTATTCGTGTATAATTAGCTAGTGAAGTAATAATTAAATAAGATTTAAAGACACAAGGTTCATATGCCTCCTCCTGCGTTCTCACTGTAACGTGTGTCGAAACAGTGCTCGAATTATTGCTCTTATCGTCCAATTGGTTAGGACATCCGACTTTCTATCGGACAATCGGGATTCGAGTTCCCGTAAGAGTACCAACAATCCTTAGCTGACAACCTTGAGTGGTTGATTAGCATAGGAAGGCAATAGTGGTTCACTCCAGTGTTGCTACACACCGAAGGGTGAGGTTTAAGTGTTGCTCCATTGGTGGTAGCAAGGGTGTAAGCTCGTAGTCTGTTGGAACGATACAGCAAGTTACCCACCTAACAACACAAGTTAAAGAAGGCTAGTGACGACTAGCTGAAGTCTTCGGAGCGAAAGCCGCCTAGGTCTATTCGTAGATATGCGCAACCTGCTTTCCACGGAGCACCTAATTCTTAGCATTTGGTACGATGCTGAAATCTTCGTGCAGGTTGTGGGGTTGCCCACGTAAATACTCCTGTGGTCGTATGTCCGGTTAAGAGCCATCCTGACGTTAAACATGTAATTGGTCTGTGGAGCGCCTGTTCGGCCAGCAATAAGAGCAAATAGAACGTCTCCTTGAGAGCAGCAAGGAATAGTACCAATATTCAATTGCAGAGAGGAGAAAAAGTAACTCGTTAGGTTCATACCCTAAAGATAGCTGGAGCGTTACCAGCCTCTGCCACCAAACAATGGTTCATATAAACTACATATTGGTACACTGTGTATCATGTATAGCTCATTATGTAAACCAGAAAGAAAGACAGGCTGCGAGTTCACCATAAGGTGTATAATTCTTCCGACCTTCCAATAATGGTTCTTTAGCTCAATCGGGAGAGCGACTGTCTGTCGAACAGTAGGCAACGAGATCGAAACTCGTAAGAGCCGCCAAATACCTGCGTAAAGGTAGTACCTTCGGGTACATGAAACATCTTGAATGATGTCGGCTGGTGGACACCTCACGTTAGCATGGTGTCCCACAATTCCCCAAAGCCCACTCCCTCGCACCATCTAATTAGAAGAGAAATGCCATAGTGGGCTTTTCTATTAATGGATACTATAGTACTCATTAACCCCAATAAATGACAATAATGGATACTATAGTACTCATTATCAAGATAAAAGGTAAGTGTAGATGCCATCACCTAAAGTTACTGCTGCTCAACATAAGAAGCAGCTAGAGGGTATTGCTGCTGAGCTTGAAAGGCGTAAAGCTAATAATACTGCTGGTAAACAGATCACAGCTAAAGGCTTCCTCAAGCGTGAACAGAAAGCTGCCCTAGAGATCATATCCAAAACTAATAAGGGTATGCCAGATCCTGTTCCAGAAGGTTACAAGCACCCATCTAAGACTGAGCTAGACAATGCTTGGAAGATTGTGAATGCAGTACGTGATTATGATAAGCATGATGTAGCCTTGAAGATAGCTAAGTTAGCTGCACAGAAGGCTGAGCATGAAGCTAAGACTGCTGGGTATGGTGATACTGCTCCAGAAGCTTTGAAGAAGAAAGCCGAAGAGAATGGGGGCAAGCCTAAACTATCCACAGCGTATAATCCAGAGTGGGATTCACAGAGAAAGATCACTGATGACATTCCAGATGAAGATGACTACGAAGAGTTAGAAGACGAATAACGTAATCGAAAGATTGCTAGAGGAGAGGACTCTGGATTTGCGGAGTAGAGCTTTATAGGCCACGGTTAGAGTAGGCGCTATAGACATTTATGGGATCAACGGTTTGCAAGCCTAGTAAGGTGCTATCTCACTTTACCATTCCCGCCTAATTTAATCTGGATAGAGATAAGAAGTTTTGAATTACAAGAAAGTGTATGATAGTTTAATTGAAAGAGCTAAACCGAGGGGTTTGGATAAGTCTAAAGTAGAGGGATATTATGAGAAGCACCACATACTTCCAAGATGCTTAGGTGGTAGTGACAGAGAATCTAATTTAATACTCCTTACAGGAAGGGAGCATTTTATAGCTCACATGTTGTTATGGAAAGCTTTCCCAGACAATATCTCCTTGATGCGAGCTGCCTTTATGATGTCCTCAAGGGCTAAAGACACTAACACACATACCAAAGTAGATGGTAGAATTTCCTCTAAGACTTATGCAATTCTTAGGGAACAGTATGCAAAGGCTGTTGCTATACAGTGCACTGGCGAAGGAAACCCATTCTTTGGTAAAAGACACTCACCAGAAACTTTAGCACGTATACGCACAACCCTTGAAGGTATGGGTAAGTGGAAGCCAGTACAGGAGAAGGTTGTAAAAATAAAACAACCAAAGCCTATTAAACCACCGAAGCCAAAGTTTTATGAACGTATGGCAACCTCGGTGAATAATAGAAGCTCTTTGTGGGCTTGTGCTGACATAATTAAAGATTTCTGGGAGCGTAGTGGGAAGGTCGGGGATAAGTTTCTGGATAATCTCCTAATCTACAAACTAGGTAATAAATTTATATCTGTAAAGGGTTTAGTTGAAAAATTGAACACTTCGTGGAACCCAACAGATGATCTCGAATGGCACAATCTTCGGGATGATTTAAAATTCAAGTGCATCAGAGAAGAAGTTGAAAATGTGCTGGCAACCACTGTCACTTATGATAGAGGACAGTATAGAAGGCTCTGGCTAGATAATAGGGTAAAACTACGTGCTCTCGTAGAGTCACAATTGGTGTTGCTTAGTGTCCCATTGCGAACAAGGTTTAGTAGTGGTACAACAGTTATCGACAGAATTGAAATGAGAATTCTTAATGAATCTAATTCCATCTCACATGCAGATATAGCCGAAGTGTTTAATGTAAAGAGAAATAGTGTAAGTTCTATATGCTCGGATGTATATCAAGAGAAGTTTAAGTACCTTGAGTCTAAAGAGGCTTTAGATAATATGCGAGAAGTTTTAATAAGCACGTTTCCAGAGATGTTCCCAACAAAGCCGCTACTTGACATTAGAAATCTTAGGTGTGCAGTATGACAGAGGAATATACATTTGGGGCAACCTCTCGCAAGCAATGGGAACTGCTTAACTCCACAGCCACTATTGTAGTCTACGGTGGAAGTATGGGTGGCGGTAAGACATATACGGGGTTACTTAAACACCTAGTTCATGTAGACAACCCCCATTATCGTGGGGTTGTTATTCGTAAGACCTCCGCAACTTTAATGAAATCTGGCATGATTTTTGACGAGGCTAGAGGTATCTTTAAAGCATTTGAGCCTAAAGTTAAAATAGGATACAAGGCACAAAAGTTTGTCTTCCCATCTGGGGCAGAAGTATCATTTACTCACTTAGCCACAGATGATGATGCAGAAGCTATGCGTGGTGCCCAGTGGTCGTTTGCAATGTGCGATGAGGCCACTGAGCTACAAGAGGCACATGTCCTACGTGTCCTGTCCCGTATTCGGTCTAAAGCGGGTATCGCCAGTCAGTTGGTTTTAACGTGTAACCCATCCCCCTCAAGTTTTTTACGAGATTGGATTGATTGGTGGTTGATACCAAAAGGTCAACTACACGCTGGTCGTGTAGACCCAGAAAAAGATTGTAAGATTCGTTGGTTCCTCCGTATTAACAACCAAATGTTGTGGGGGGATTCTAAAGAAGAACTTATCGAAAGACACGGCGACCCATCACTACCAGCAGACCACGACCTACAAGTAAAGCCAATCTCAATGCAACTTATTGGTGCCTCTATCTATGACAACCCAAAACTCATAGCCGGAAACCCACAATACTTAGCTAACCTATTGAGTTTAAAGGAAATTGCGAAAGAACGCGACCTTTGGGGCAATTGGGATATACGTGAAGAATCCGCAGGGTATTGGAAGCGTGACTGGTGCGAAGAACTAATGTCTCCACCACCACTATCAGAGTTTACAAAGATTGTACGTGCATACGACTTCGCAGGAACATTACCAAGTGATGCTTCCCCTAAAACTGACTACTTCGCTTCTGTGAAGATGGGGAAGTTAAAGAATGGGGAGTACGTCATATTAGATGTAACTCGTACTAAGATACGTTACGGTGACTGGCCTGCACACATCCTAGAAAATGCCATGAGAGATGGCACTAAGGTTGAAGTGATCTTCCCAATAGATCCTAACGCAGCATCTCAAGGTGCAACTAAAGAGCTTATAAAACTCTGTGCTACTGGGTGTGGTCGAATAACTACAACAAGAGCCTTGATAAATAAACTTGATAGGTTCAGGCCATTTTCAACGATGTCCCAGAATGGGTTTGTTAAGATAGTAAAAGGTTGCTCACACGATCTGTGGAATAAAACAGAGAATGATAATGAGTTCTTTTACTCAGAGCTTGAAGGTTTTGATGGTGGTCGTAAAGGACATGATGACTGTGCGGATTGCTGCTCAGATGCATTCATGTATCTAGCCTCAAAAATCCAACTTGGCAACTCATTCCTTCACGGCATTAAAGCTACAGACTTATCCAATAAAAGTGGCCTACTTCAAATTGGACGTTAGTAAACTAACAACCGCTAATCTAAATTAAACAGGAGCCTCCGTAAGATGGCTGATCCATCTCCAAAAGAAGCTCTCCCAACAACAGGTAGTGACCTCCCTTCCATGAAGGTGAGGGAAGTCGGTTTTAATGGACTTAGAGTCACTGCTGGTCAAGTGTTGGAGGAGCCTGATACCGCCTTACGATACCCCCAAAGTATCTACACATATAAGAAGATGCTTAAAGACTCCACTGTAGCTTCTGCTGTAGAGTATGTCCAAACTAGGATGGCTTCTGTAACGTGGTATCCTCAAGCCCCTAAAGGCTTCGAGAAAGAATTAGAACAATATGTGAATTACCTCAAGACTGTTCAGAATGATATGGACACCTCTTGGTTATCCTGTATCAAGCAAATGTCTTCATTCACTACTTATGGCTTCTCTATCATGGAGATTGTGCCGTACACTCGTTTGAAGGCTAACGGTAGTAGGCACAATGATGGTTTACGTGGCATCAAGAAGCTAGCCTTCCGTTCTCAGGATACAATCTCTGGTGTTGAATACGCTAACGATGGTAGAGACTTTGTAGGTTATTGGCAATTAGTTAACCATGTTACTAATAAAGGTCAAGGTAAACCATACGTTAATCCTAAAACTGGTAAGCTGTATAGTGAAGTCTTACTGAAGAAAGAGAACATCTTAGCCTTCAGGAATAGTGCATTAAAAGATAGCCCACTCGGTTAATTTAATAAGCCGAGAATAAACCCATTTAATTGCTGGAAACCCCTTAGAGCCACGGTAGCTACAACGTAACGATGAAATAAGCGTAAGCGTGAATGCTTGAGAATACGGTGGATTGGGCAATCAGCAGCCAAGGCTCGAACAGAGCAAGGTTCAACGACTATCGAAAACACGTCAACTTAAGGTTGATGGAAGTTAGTAGAGTAGGGTTCAAGTGAACTCGAAACGGTGGGGTAAGCTGAAAAGTTTACAAGATATAGTCTAGCCTTATATGAGAGTGTAAGAGAATTATGAATGTAATTTATTTAATAACACACGAAGAACGATTAAGAAATCAAACGCCTCCATATTATTACATCGGCAGTAAATTCAGATGGAAAGGAGAAGGAACTTACTTCGGTAGCTCCAGACACCACCTACTGAAATACGCAGATAAATCAAAACTTAAATTTGAAGTCTTACAATATTGGGATGAATGCACTAGCACCTTCCTACTTGAACAAGAATTCAAAACGCAAAGGCACTTCAATGTCGTAGCTAATCAAGAATACTTCAACCTTGCATATGCTTGTATAACATTCTATGCAGGAACTACAATAGAAAGGCGTGTCAAGGCTTTCAAGAAAACAGCTAATTCAGTAGCCCCTTGCGGTAAGAAGTATTCCGAGCTTTGGGCAGAGAAAGCTCACGCGGCTCTCGGTTGGGATACCCCTGATGAAACAGGTATGACTAGACGTGAACGAATGGCTATTGAGAAAAGAGATTGGATGTTATCTATTGATGAAGCCACAGGTAAGACTGTAGCTGAAGTGATTCAAGAGAAGACAACGGCAACTAATAAGAAGATTGTCGCTGACGGTAAGACAGGTTATCAATTACAGGGTGAGAAATTATCCGAGTATTTGAAACAGATAGACCCTGTTACTGGTAAAAGAAACAGTGAACTACGGAAAGGTAACAAAACTACTATAGAACTTATTGGCGTTTGTTTTTATAGTATAAAAGATGCACAAGAATTCTTCGATACAAGTATGATTGGTATTAACTCAATACTAACCAACACTGTTACTAAGCGTTTATACAAGAAATTAGTTAAGAAACTAGGTAAAGATTTAGTGGACACTCACTTAACTCTGAGAGAGACGTGGAGTTCACAGCCGATAACTGTTTGTGGTAGAAGTTTTAAATCAAAACTTTATGCAAAGACAGAAATTGGGATAAAAGCCTCTAGTTTCACTGATTTTGTTAAACGAAATATAATTAACAGTAAAGTTAAAGAGTGCCTAATCAACTACTTTGGTGAGAGTGTTTATAATTACCATTTAGAAAATAATTCTATCCTGCAATTAAACGATGTAGGATAAATATAGCGAATTCACCTCTTAACAGTATCTATGAGTCATGGCGCTTTAAGAAAGAATACGAACAGACTTTGGCCTACGGTGTGTCAAGTGATATAAACGGGCTTAAAGTTCTTTATATTCCTCCGCAGTACCTTAGCGAAACCGCCACTCCTGAAGACCAAGCTGTGTTTGCTCAGTACCAGAAGATCATGCGTAACATGCACATTGGTGCTGAGAGTGGTTTGATTCTACCTCAAGTGTTAGATGATAAGGGTGAGCAATACTTCAAGTTTGAAGTGGTGAATGTCTCTGGCTCTAAGTCATACGATGTAGCTGCTGTAATTGAATCTTACAAGATGGAAATCCTCACAGCACTATATGCCACAGTACTAACTGCTGGTCAAGGTGGTGGTGGTAGTTTTGCACTATCTACCTCTCTACAAGAGATGGTGGATATGATCATTGAAGCCAAGCTAGAAGAAATGAGAGATGTATTTAACCATACATTGATTCCCTATTTGTGGAAGTTAAATGGTTGGGACATGACTGTTCTACCTACGTTTGAATGGGAAACAAGTTCTCTTAGTATCACTCCCCCAACTTACGAACAGAAGACCAAAGCATATTATCAATTACTTGCTGCTGGTGGTGTTGCTATTACAGCTCGTAATATTAACCATATTGCTGAACAAGCCGGATTCCCAGAACGTCTACCAGAAGATTGGACTTCAGATCAAGTTAGAGAAGTATTATCTAATGCTGATTCAAGAGCTGGTGATGGTTTTGCAACAACTGGTGATGGCACTTCTAGTTCCCCTAAAGGTGATTCCTCAGCTAAGAATGCACATAACAAGGCATAAGAGAATAATTAATGTCCCATGAACTATTAAAACTAACAAGCAAGCTGTGTAATACGCCTTTGCTTGTAACAGAAGAATACTTAGATAAAGTATTCGAGATACTTAAAGTTCGTAACGAAGGTATTGAACTGGGTGCAGTCACTGCCTCACAAAGACCTCGTGAACGTTCTATAAAGTATTTCCCAGATAAAGCCCTTGGTGTTATCGACATACATGGTGCCATCTCAGACGTGCCTTACTATGGTATGTGCGGAGAGGATGGAGTTAGTCACCAAAGCATTCGAGAGGAGATGAAAGCTCTTGTAGAAGCTGGTGCTAAAGTTGTTGTCATGGATAGTGATACTAATGGCGGTTTGGCACACATGGCGTTCGAATCTGCTAACTACGTTCGTGATCTTGCTGATGAGAATGGTGTCCACTTAATCTCTTATGTGTCTCATAAGTCATTCAGTGCTGGCTATGTATATTCAGCAGTAGCCCACGAAGTCATTACAAACCCCTCATCTGAGGTTGGTAGTATTGGTGTAATGATGCGCTTGCGTAATGTCAATGGTGCCATGAAGAACATGGGTATCCAAGATATTTATGTAACTGCTGGTGATAACAAAGTCCCATTTGATGCAGAAGGCAACTTCACTAAAGAGTTCCTAGCAGAACAGCAAGAAGGTGTGCTTGAACTGTATGATCAGTTCACAGGGCACGTTGCAATGTGGAGAGGTATGGAGCAGCCAGCAGTAATTGCTTTAGGTGCTAACTCATACACAGCTAAGAAAGCTTTAACTAATGGTCTTGTTGATAAACAGATGACATTAGAAGAGTTCAAGTCCTACTTAGAAGAATTAACAACAGGCACTAACATGCAGAATCCAGTAACAAGTCTATTCAGTAAAAAACCAAAAGCAACACAACTATCGAAGGAAGCAGAAATGCCCAATCAAAACGTAGAACTGCAAGCAGCCCTAGAAGCCGCTACCGCAGACTTTACAGCTCAATTAGAAGCAAAGGATAAGGCTACCGCTGCTTCCCTCGCATCTATGCAAGCTGAGTTAGAAGCAGCCAAAGCAGCATTATCTGCCGTAGCTAAAGAAAAAGAAGAAGCTAAACAAGCCTCACGCCTTGCTAAATTAACTGATGTTTACGGTACAGAAAAAGCCGCACAGTTAGCCGCAAGTTTTGCAGCCTTGGATGATGCTTCATTTGATCTCACTGTTGGCATTCTTGCTGCTCGTGAAGTGGAGAATGAAAAGAATCTTCAAACTGAAACTGGTTCAGATGGCGTACCTGTTGTAGAAGGTGAGCAGGAATTAAGTCTTGCAGATTTGAAAGCTGCTGAAGCGGAACGCCGTAAAGCTAAATACTCTAAGAAAACTAAATAAGGTAACAATAAATAATGGCTACTCAACCAACTATCCAAACCATCCTAGACCCACGTTACTCTGATTTGGTTCTTGATGAAGATATTAAGAATTACTCTCACAACTCTCGTGATGTAGTTTCTGTAACTGCAACCACTGGTGGTACTTTCCCAATGGGTTCTGTGATCTTCCGTGCTAAAGCAATCACTGCTTCTGCTGTGTGGGACTTCGTAGATGCACAAGCTGATATTGCAATCACCAACGATTACGCAATTGTTATCGGTGATGACCTTGAGCCTACCGAAAGCGTAGTGTTTGGTTCTGGCGTTAACCGTAATGCTGTCGCACTTACCCGCAATTGCCGCTTGAAACAAGCTAAACTTGAAGCCAGTTTACTTGCTACTTTTGCTGCTGCTTCTGCAACTGATATTGCCAACTTGATTCGCGTTCTCGCTACTCAGGGTATCTTGGTAGGCGGTTCTTTAACTGCTATCGCTCCTTAATAATAAACTGAAATAGAGAATATAAGAATGGGTATTAAAACTAAAGATCCACTAAACTTGAACGAATGGGTTAACTTGACTGATGGTGTTGAGTATCTTCCAGTTCGCCGTAGTCTGTTTACTGACTTAGGTCTATTCGTTGAAGAACCTTTGGATTCCAACACTGCAATCCTGCCTATCACTACCGTAAGCGATTACGTAATGGTTGATATTCCTTACGGTACTCGTGTGAAGAACACTGGTGCTAATGGTAAGGCAACTTTGCGTCTTGCTGTCCCTCACTTCGGTGAAGAAGACGCTGTTCGTCCTTTGGATGTTAAAGCTAAGATTGCTTTTGAAGACTTCCAATTAGGTTCTCGCCCAGAGACTTTGAACAATGTAATTGAGCGTAAGCAAAAACAACATCGCCAAACTATGGTTAACACCCATGAGAAAGCGATGAAGCAATTGATTGTTGATGGCACTGCATATGCACCTAACGGCACTATCATCTGTGACTACTTCACTGCTTTCGGTGTTACTCAGTCTACTCTCGCTTTGAACTTGGCTCCAGATGTTGACCCAACTATCAGCATTCAAGCTATCAAAGACAACATTACCGACAACTTCAAAGGTGGTTACACCCCTTCTCAATTCACTGCGATCATTGGTCGTGCTGCATTTGATGCGTTGAAGTCTCATCCTTTTGTTATTGAAAATGCTCGTCAAATTCAAGATCGTCAATCTCTTGAGATTTTGACTGGTACTCTTGGTACTGATGCTCCAGTTGGCGCTAACCTTGGCAAGATGTATCAAGTGTTGGACTTCGGTGGTGTTCTCTGGATTCGTGTTGACACTGATGTGTTGCCAACCAATGACTACCGTATGTTCCCAACTGACATCCCAGATATGTTCAAAATCTTCACTGCTCCAAGTGATATGACTTTTGACTCTATCGACCAACCAGCTCAGTTAGAATACTACTGGGAGAAGATGGAAGGTGATCGTACTGGTTTGTCAATGGTATACGAAACTAACTTCCTTTGTGGCACCTTGTGGCCTAAAGCGATTGTTAAAGGTACTGCCACCTACGCTTAATAGCTAGGTAAATGATTCTCTCCCTTCGGGGAGAGGTTATTCTTAAGATAGTTAATCCTAGCTATCTTTACAATAACTTAAACAAATAAGAGATCACATCATGCTACCATTAAAAAACGGCACTCACGAATGTCTTAAATTAATTGAATATAATAAAGGTGCCGCAGCAGGTACTGGCGTGACCGCCAAGCATTACGCTGGTGCTGTTCAGAAGACTGTAATTACCCTTGCAGGCACAAGTATTGCAACTACCGATAACGGCGCTAACGGTGCTCAAGGTGGTGTAAAAGTTTATGACTTCCCAGAAGGTTCTGTAGTTATTCTAGGTGTAACTCATAACATTGCATTGGCTAAAGTTGGTGCTGGTATTTCTGCAACTGCAACAGTATTGTCGTCTCTTGGCTCTGCTTTAGTTACTCAGAACGAAGCAACATTGACTTCTACAGAAGCTGACATCGTAGCATCTAACTCAACTGTATTAGTGGCTGGTGCTGGTACTAGTAAATCTCGTTCTACTGCTGTTACTTTCTTGGATGGTACAACCACTGCTAAAGACATCTACTTGAACTTGAACGTAGATGCTGTTGGTTCAACTGCAACTGATGCTATCACCGCTACAGGTACCATCACAGTTCTCTGGGCAAACGCTGGCGATTATTAATACTAAGGGCGTAATGCCCTCTTTTGAGGACATACAATGGCTCTTACAAATATAGAGAAAGTTAGAGTTCTCATTCAGGATAATGGTAAGCTCCCCTTCTTAGATGAAGGGACTTACATTCTCCAAGATGAAGAAATAGAAATGTTTCTTGAACTCCAAAATGATGACCTCCTTCAAGCAGCTAGAATGGCTGCTTACTCTTGTGCCCTATTCATTAGCACAGTGAGCACTAAAGAGCTTTATGGTGATGTAGAAGTCTGGTCTGAAGCAAGTAAACAGTATCTCAAAGCACTACAAGCATTTACTTCTGATAAGTCACTAATATCTGTTATCCCTAAAGGTGTTATGCCTTATTCAGCAGGCGTTTCGGTTCAAGATTATATCAACAGTGTCAATGACCCAGATAACCATAGGATGTACGACTGGCTATATACCAGAGGATTTAAGCCTAATTTAGAAGGTGAAGATTCCGGTAAATGGGAGATGTAAATGTTAGCTAAAATGCCTTTTCGGTTGATTAGAACAAAGAACATAAACATCCTGCGTTACGGTGTTGGCAGTTACGTAAAAGGTAAGTGGGTAAAAGGTAGTACGACAACAGTTCCAATCCAAGCGATTGTCTCCCCTGTTATAAAACAATCAATGCTCCAATTCCTCCCTGAGAATCTAAGAGCTAAGAAAGTGTTTAGGCTTTTCTCTAACACTAAACTCAACGGCTTCCAAGATAAAGAAGAGAAGCAACAGGCTGATGAGTTTACCCTTAACGGGGAGACATTCAGAATTGTTAAAGTTGGTGAGTGGGAAGATGTTGGTACATTCGCAGGTTATGAAGCCTACGCTATCAAAGTTGACAGTGAAGTGTTAGTTGTGTACGGAGGTTAATATGGCCACTGTCACAGAAGACCATTCAGGGTGGGATGCTCTTGAAAAAGAGATGAATACCACATCCGTAGAGGTTGGTTGGTTAGATAGTAAAATACATTGGACGGGTAAGATTCCTGTTGCACAGTTAGCTAGTCACCTACACTTCTACTCTCCTTGGGAAGACACTTTCATGTTCTCCCAGACTAAGACAAAACAGGTTGATGTAATCGTACAAGCTGCCCTGCTTAAAGGTATGACATTTCAAGGTACAGTAATGTACATAGGCAAGCAGTTGGAAGCTAAGCTGAAATCGAATATAGAAGCGGTTACGACCCCTTCAAACGACCCTAAGTGGGCTGCGAGGAAGGGTAATAATAAACCGTTGCAATATGGCAGCTTAACTGGCGACTCTCCCAACTTAATCAGTACAATCAGTAGTGTGGTAAAAAGATAATGATAAACATATCACTGCTGCAAGAGCAAGTTTGGGAAGCTATTGATAACCTCACTACCGCACCAGTCATACAAGAAGAACAGGAAGGCCACGAGCCTGCTGAGAACTTCGTAACAACAAAGCTAAGAGATTGGGTTCAAGTTGGTAGTAGTGAGCAAAGACACAATGGCGGAACCTCTGCACTCTACACAGTAAGAAGCACTTGGAGAGTCACCTTACGACTTGTGAGTGTTGGTGTGGACAGTAACCAGTTATTACTAGAACTAGCCCACAAGTTAAACAAGACAACCACCAAGAATGCTTTTAAGAATATTGGCTTATATTACAGTGATGCAAGTCATGTAATTAATGCCCCTAAAGCTGTTAACACAGGTTGGGAACAGCGGTACATCTTGGATGTATATTTCCACACCACTATTGAAGATACAGACTCCCTTGAATATTTCGAGTATGTAGATTTGACAGTAGAAGCTACAGATGAAATTGGTAATATCGCTTACACAGAAAACCAAGTCGTAGACATCATCCCTTAATTATAAACAAACGAGAAATAAAGAATGGCAGATATTAATGATATTGTCAGTGTAGTTATTAGTAATAACACTACGGCAATCACTGTAGCTGGTTTTAGTTTACCCCTGTTCCTAGGTTTAGGTAAAGGCTTCACTGAACGCTACAAAGAGTACGGATCACTTGCTGAAGTTGGTGTAGACTTTGCCTCTACCTCAAATGAATACATTGCAGCAGAACGTTTCTTCGGTCAAGAAGAGTCAATCAATAAGATTGCAATTGGTCGTCAAGATTCAACTATTGTAACTTACACCCCAACTGTTGTGAACAGTGCAACTTACTCTGTAACTTTGAATGGTGTATTGTTCAGTTACATTTCAGATGCTTCAGCAACTGCTGCTGAGATTGTTACAGGTCTGAGCGCAGCAATTAACGGTGGTTCAGAGCCTGTAACCGCTTCGGGTACAACTACCCTGATCCTTACTGCTGACGTAGGTGGTGTTCCTTTCTCTGTTAAAGAGACTACTAACCTCGTACCCGTGTACTCAACTACTGAGACTATCACTGACGCATTGACTGCTGTACAAGCTGAGTCAAATGACTTCTATGGTATTGTTGTTCATAGTCATGTTAAAGCAGACCAATTGCTTGCAGCAGCATGGGCACAAGCCAATGATAAATTGTACGGTACCTCAAGTTCTGATGCAAACATCATCAACCAAACTGCTGTTGTAGATACCACCTCTATTGCTACTGCTTTGAAAGCTAACAGCTATGGTCGCACATTCTTGTTCTATTCTGCTGAAGCAGCTAAGTATCCTGAAGCGGGTTTGTTTGGTAGTCAATTAGCATTACCTGCTGGTCAAGCTACTTGGAACTTCAAGACTATTGTTGGTGTAGCTTCAGACAACCTTACCACAGCACAACGCTCAAATGCAATGGCTAAGTTCTGTAACATCTATGTACCTCGTAATGGTGTTAACTCAACTGAAGAGGGTCGTACTTCTGCCGCTGGTGGCTACATTGATACAGTCCGTAACTTGGATCAATTCAAGTCAGACATTCAAGTAGATTTGTTCAGCCTCTTGGTTAACAACGATAAACTTGCTTACGAAGATGCAGACATTGCTGTTGTAGAGGGTGCATTACGTGCTCGTGCTCAGAAAGCGGTAGACGCTAAGATCCTTGCTTCTGATCCAGCCCCAATCATCATTGTACCTAAAGCTGCCGATGTGTCTGTTAATGATCGTGCAATTCGATTGCTCCCTGATATTAAAGTTCAATGCCGTGTTGCAGGGGCTTTACATTATTTGGATATTTTGATTGAGGCCGGTGTTTGAGACTAATTCTCATCAACACATTTAACACATTAAATAAGAGATAATAGAATGCCTATTAAAACATACTCGGTTGAAGACATTAGTATTTCTGTGTTCAATCGTAATATCCGTGGTCTTGCTGATAGTCGCGTTAAGATTGCAATGAGTGAAGATGCTTTCACTTATACTGCTGACACTGATGGTAACGGTACTCGTAACAAGAACCCCAACCAATCAGGTACAATTGTAATTACCCTTAAAGCAAGCTCAGATGACAACTTGTTTTTGTCTGGTTTAGCCGCTGCTGATTATCAAACTAAGTTGGGTACTTTCCCAGTGTTGGTTAAAGATAACAACGGCACTTCTTTGTACACTGCTGCTGAAGCATGGATTCAAAAGATTGCAGATGCTGAGTTCAGTAAAGAAGTTGGTGATCGTGAATACACGATTATGTGTCACAAATTAATCATGGTGAATGGCGGGAACTTTTAAGTTAACACTTTTAATAGTTCCCTTCTAATAATAAGTTAGAAGCCTTCAGCCTTACATTGAAGGAGCTTAACGGCTCCTTTTCTTTGCTCTAAATTTAGGAGAAACTATATGTCATACGAAAATATGGCCACGATTAAAGAAACTATTGATGGTGTTGAGTGGTCTGTGAACCCATTCCCTGCAACCAAAGGTATTGGTTATTTGAAGCGTTTGTTTAAAGTGTTTGGTGAATCTTACGCTGCACTGACAACTGCTGAATCGGAAGAAGCTGCATTACAATTAGCAGTGTCTAAATTATTAGAAAACCTTGACAAAGATGATGTCGTTGACTTGGTTAAGTGCTTGCTTGCGGATGTGTATAAAGACGGTCAGAAGATCAACTTTGACTCAGAGTTTGCAAGACGTTATGGTTTGTTGTTCAAAGTTACTAAGTTTGTTGTTAAAGAGAACTTCAGTGATTTTTTTACAGGGAACGCTATAAGCGTGTAGGAAAAGAATCTAAGGTAACGAGAGTTCAGCTTGCCATTCAAGAGCAATCAAAACTAGATAACCTTGACTACTTTTTATGGCGACCTGTGATGTTAAAGAAAGCCCTTAAGTGGGAGATGGATACAAACTGGACATTGAGTGATTTAGTCACATTCCATGAACTGCAAGACATTGAAGATGCTTTGCAAGAAGAAAGTTATGAAGACCTTAATAAGAACAATAAGGCATAAACAAAAGGTGTTTGAATGAATACACCATTATCGAGTTTTACAGCCCTCGTTAAGTTTAAATTTGACAGGGCTGGATTGACAGATGAAATAAAGAAGGTCAGACAGCAACTCCAAGGGTTGCATGACTCACATGTTAGGCAGAAAGACAAGCAGGCTAAGTCAGATAAGGCACGAGAGAGCAGCCTTGCTAGGCAACTTGTAACTGAAACTAGGTTGGTATCTCTTCATGCTAGAGCTAATAGAGAGAATGCTGAGTTTGATAGGAAAAGATTAGAGGCTTGGCACCGGAAGCGGGAAAAGGAAGAACAAAAAGCCACCAGAGATGCACAAGCTAGGAGACTCAAGGAACTGAGGAATCAAGATGTTGCATCACGAGCACAAGCATCTCGTGAGAATACAGAGAGACGACTAAGACAAAGGGCTGAAGCCGCAGAACAGGCACGATACCAACAGTGGTTTCAGCAACGTGAACGTGATGAACGCAATGCACACAACGCAGCAGAACGTAGACGTAGGGTCGAACAACAGGCTCAAGATAGAGCTACAAGAGAACACCAGCGTCAAGTAACACAACGTACCAATGAAGAAATTAGGCAAAACACCCGTAGAGATGCTGATGCGCAGAGAAGGTTACGTCAGAATAGGCCAGTCAACACGCAAGGTGGTGGCAGTGGGGGAAGTGGCAACACTAACCCTTGGCACATTGGTGGCGTAGCTGGTGGTTTAGGTGGGCTGATTACTAGAGGTAACTTAGCTGCTGTTGGTGCTGGTGCGTTTACACAACAATCTTTCACACAAGCTAACTTTGATATTGCCCAAGCTCCACAGTTTGAATTTATCACAGGTAGTGCAGAAGAGGCAGCTAAACAAGTTGCATTCTTGAATAAAGAAGTGGATAGATTAAGTCTTCCCCTTCGTGAAACAAGTAACATGTACAGGCAGTTATTGGCCTCTACAAAGAAAGGGTTGGGGATAGAGAAGACTCAAGAATTATTTAGTAGCTTCTCAAATATTTCAACCATGCTAGGTTTGTCGGATGATGCTCAGTCAAGAGGATTACGTGCATTCGGTCAAATGGCTTCTTGATTTAGGAAGCCTAGGGTGGAAACATCCTACAAAAACAACTTATTTAATTGCGGGGAAACCTCGTTAAGTGTTGACTACTACCTCATTATTGTGAGATAATGACGGAACCTGTTGTAACTAGCAGGGCACAGTAAAAACGTCAATAATAGAGACAATCCGCAGCATTTAAACTACACCTGAAGGAGAGTAAGGTAAAATGAAACAACACCCCAAGTATAAAAACTATTTAATAAGTGAAGATGGAAGCGTTTATAATTCCATCACAAAAAGATACTGTACACAAAGGACGAATGAGTTTGGGTACAAGACTGTTACAGTTCGTGAGACACTTGATTCTAAGTGGATGTGGGTAAAGGTTCACCGATTAGTCGCTGAAACTTATATTCCAAACCCCGAAAATAAAAGAGAAGTTAACCACATAGATTGTGATAAATCTAATAATAACTTATCTAATCTTGAGTGGGCGACATCCAAAGAGAATAAAGAACACGCAAGGAACAACGGCCTTTATAAGATGTGTGGGGAAGACTCCTATAACGCCACACTGACTAATGTACAGGTTCACAGTATTTGCCAAGACATTCAAGACGGCCTTACCAATAAAAGTATTTCCGAAAAATACGGGATACATAAGGACAGGGTCTCAGACATACGGATAGGTCGAAGATGGAAGGAGATTGGGCAGCATTATCAACTCCATGTTAAACGTAATAAGAGAAAAAGTGAATCAACAATAAGAAGGATTTGCGAAGATATTGTGATGGGTTTGACAGATAAGAAGATAGCGGACTTGTCTGGAGTTGATGTAAGAGATGTGAACAGAATACGCAGGGGTGCTATTCATTTAAGTATATCAAGGGAATACAGTTTCCCTGTAGTTTAGGTGTTCAGAGACTATCCCTTCGGGGAGTAGGGTCAAGTGACCCGAAATAATAAGATACTGACCATTTAGTTGAAGTATAAGATATAGTCCGGTCTGCATGGAGACATGCAGAAGTTCCTGAGAGAACTGGTAGTGATTAACGACCACTATTGAACACATCGAAAGGTCAAGTTTATAGCGAAGAGTTGCGCGGACAGCTTAGTGAAGCCTTACCAAACGCGGTTGGGATATTCGCCCAAGCATTGTATGGTAATGACCCCGATGGGGAAAAGAAGTTATTCAAGGCAATGGAGCGCGGCGAAGTTCGTATGGAAGAGTTGGTCAAGGTAATTGACTACATGAAGACTCTTTCAAGAGAAGACTTGCTTAAAAAGATGTTGGACACACCAGCTAAGAAATTAACTGCTATGAGAACAGCTTGGTCAAGGTTATTGACCGAAATAAACTCAAGCTTTATGCTAGATGTTTTCACAGCAGCTTTTGATAAAATGGCTGATGAGATAAAGAAAGCTACAGAGTGGATGAAAGAAAACAAAGAAGAAATCAAGCTTTGGGTTAATAGGGTTAAACATATTGTTGGTGCTCTATGGGACTTAAAAGAAGTTCTTCTTGCGTTGTATATCACCAATAAGCTATTTAAGGCTGGTGGAATTGCGGGGGGGTTGTGGGGATGGCTCACAAGAGTCCCTGTCTTACCCCCAGCACCATTGTCTGTCCGAATAGTGAACTTCCTCAAGTCTGGGTTAAGGATGGCGCTGAGAGCTTGGCCTGCGGTAGCAGCGGCCTTTATCTATGATCTTGTAGAAACTTTACAAGGTAAGTCTACGATACTTTCTGGTTGGATAGAAAGTGACAATGGATTTGTTTCAGCGTTAGCTAAGATTCCCGTGTTATGGGCAGAGACAATCAAGAATATGGCTCTAGGTGGGGCTTTGATGGTGGAGTTAGCCTTCACAGATGATAAGGCTGCAACAGATGCTAAAATAAAGCTGTGGAAAGAAGACCTTATGGAAACCTTCTACAAGTACAGGCTCCTTCCCGATGATTGGACAATGTGGTTAGGTAACTTCGACAGTGTGTTCCAATACTTGGGGTATGTACTGGATACATTCTCCCACAACTTATCTGCAACATCCTCTAAACTGAAGTCCCTGATGGGATCAGACGAACCTGTTATTTCAGCAAGAGAAGTGCATGGTTATGATTGGTATCAAGAGAATAAGAAGACTGAAGCTGCTAAGCAAATTGCACAGTTCCGTAGGAATCCAGCAGTAATGCCGCAGTTTTCAACCTCTAACCCATCTATGTTACTACCTAGGCAACAAACACCAACTACACAAACCTTCAGTTTGGTAATTAATGCTGAAGGGACTCCTGATGCTATCAAGTCTGTAGCTACTCAAGCTTTCGCTGATATGATGTTGTCAGCTACAATGGGCGCAAGCGCCAACTGGCAAGGTGGTAAATAATAATGGCTTTCAATTTGATTGACCTTATCCTTGATAATTCGGGCGCTATCGGTGGTAGGTTGATGGGTATTTCTCAGGTAGCAGAAAGAGACAGGATTCTCAAGGGTAAACCCACACACGATCCAAGTAAGAAGAATAAGCCTGCTGCTGACGAAAGACGTAAGAAGCTTGAAGCAGAGTTTAACGATGTTAAGGGTAAAGCGGATAGTGCCATTTATGTTGGCACAAGGACGAAGCTTTACCATTCGGCAGGAAGCATTGTGTTTGATGCTGTCACTAGTTTTGATCCAAAGTTTTCTACGAAGGTTACAAGCTTTCCTGTGGAGGATGGAGCTGAGATTAGTGACCACATCATTAATGAGAATCCTAAGTTCTCCTTGTCTGCTGTAATCTCTGATGCCTCTGCTGGACTTAACCCTGAGAAGGGTAGTATGACAGAACGAGATGCGTATAAAGATTTACTTGATGTTAGGGATAGGCGTGAGCTTGTTTCATTATTGACACCAAGAGATACGTACAGTGATCTGGTGTTGACTGAGGTTGGATTTCCTAAAGCTATTGGTGATGGTTTATCTCTCAAGGTTGAATTATCTTTTGAGAAGATTCGCAGAGTATCATCTGAACTCACCACTGTGTTTGTTAAATCGACAGGTGGTAGTAAGACAGATAAACCTAAACAAACTGGCGCAACGGCAGACAACACTAAAGAAACAAAAGATGGTGGTGCAAAGCCTCCAACCCCTGTACCACCTGACAGCATAGCTGCCAAAAAGGTGCAAGAGACAGGGCATGTAAAAGGCTTTTTTACAGGAGCACCACCATAATGGCAATGTACCAACTCCCTCTACCTAACAGTAATGATTTCCCATTACGTTACACAACAATATTAAACAACATAACGTATGTGTTTTATTTCACATGGAATACTCGTTCAAGCTCTTGGTATATGTCGATAAATACAGTGGATGAAACACCTTTACTCAGTAACATTAGATTAGTTCCTAATTTAGATTTACTAGCTAACTTCCCAGATAGTCGTAAACCAAAAGGTGCTATTATTTTACTGTACAACGGTGAAGATGTTAAGAAGCCACCTAAAGTAACCTTTGAAAACATAGCTACTGAATACACGTTAAACTTTGTAAACTGAGATGAATAATAATGTCTTTAAAATGGTTAAGAAAATACAGGCTTACCATTGGTAAGGAAAACACAGTAGGTGCAAAGAATGCAGCTCAGAGTGTAATTATTACTGATTCTCATATTGAGTTCGATGTCTCTGTAACAGGAGACTCGAAGCTCAACACTTTAGACCTAAAGATTTATAACTTATCGAGAAGCACAATTGCTATCTTCGATATTGAGAATGTCCAAGTTACTCTTGAGGTTGGCTACGCAGATGATCCTTTTGTTGTTTTGTTTAAGGGTGAAAAGACCTACATGACAACAGCCAAGAAAGGCACAGAGGTCATTACAACAGTGAAAGCTGCTGAAGGCAGTGTAGCTACAAAAGAAGGACAAGTAAATAGTACCCTCCCTCAAGGGGCTAAAGTAAAAGATGTACTTAACAAGCTAATCTCTGAAGGTATGCCAGAAGTTAAATCCATCAACATGAATGGTGAGACTTTAGAGAGGTTGTATAACAAAGGTTACAGTGCATCAGGTAATGTTAAGAAAGCCTTAGATGATTTGTGTAAGAGTAATAACTTACAGTGGACACTTGATAAAGGTGACACAATAAACATCTACCCCTTGAATGGGGATACAAAAGTAAAAGCTATCCAGTTAACCCCCTACAACGGGTTAATAAATACTCCTGAGAAAACAAACAAGGAGATTGATAAGCTTAAGAAAGATTTAGACAAAGCAGACACTGCTGGGGTTAAGTTTGAGTGTTTACTTGAACCCTTAATACAAGCTGGTGGTGTTGTGCAACTTCAAGGTACATTCAATGCAGATGGTAATTACAAAGTTACTAAGGTATCTCACTCAGGTGGATATGAGAGTGATGATTGGACTACAACAGTAGAGGCGGTTAACTACTAATGCAAGACTTAATGACCAATATGGTTGAGAGTGCCATTAGTTATCACCTCGAAGACTTACACACACTCCTCCCTGCACGTATTGTTGAAATTGATTATAAAACCCGTAAGGTGAGTGTTCAGCCTTCCATTAAGAAGAAGAAGAGAGATGGTGACAATGATGCCAAAGGTTTACAAGATATGGCAATCATCCAGAACATTCCTCTTATCGTTCCTGCGAGTAGGTTGGCTATCATTAGCATCCCTGCTAAGGTGGGTGACGAGGTTCTTGTTGGTTTCTTTGAGCGTAGTGTTGATACTTATCTTTTTAGTGACGGGGCTACTCCTGTTGATCCTAAAGACTACAGACGACATGATTACAATGACGCAGTAGCTATAGTAGGCTTAAACACCTTCCAGAACGCTCTGGAGATGCACCCAGAAGATCTTGTCATCAAGATGAATGCTACCCTAGCTAATGAGTGTACAATCTCGTTTAAACCCAATGGGGACGTTGTAGTAGATACTCCAACTAAGTTCATTGTGAATGCAACTGGTAATGTGGAAGTCAATACTTCAGCAGATGCTATTGTAAATGCCTCTGGTAACATGACAGCCACTATTGGTGGCGATACCACTATTGATTGTGGGCAGACTACGCTTACAGGGGATCTCAGGGTCGATGGGGAAGTCTCCTCTGGTGGAGATATGGTAACGGATGCAGGTAGCTCAGCCAATAACCACTTACATTTGGGCAATATGGGCAAGCCGACCAGTAAGTTTATTTAAGGTAAGAACCTATGAGCCTATCAGCGTCTAGCGCAGCTAGTTCTATCAATTTAGCGATGGATTCGTATATTGCAAGCTACCCTAGTGGTAGCTTCTCCAATGCGTTTGTAGCTGCGTATAAAGCCTACTCACAAGCAGGTGTATTATCTCTTGGTGGTGGAGTTGCTGGTAGTGAAGATGATTCAATCCTCCTAGACTTCTTCAACAGCTTTACCAGTGATACAACAGATGCAGCCTTTGGAGCAGCTTTGGCACAATACTGGCAATCGTGCCTACTCGTGCCAAGTGGTGGCGCAATTAGTTTAGTTAATGATGCCTCAAGTAAGGCAGCAGCCTTCACAGCAGCAATCACTTCAAGCTACAGAACAACAGATACGCAACCTTACTACCTACACTTCATAAGTGCAATTGAAGATGTAGCTAAAACTATCCAGTGGACAGTAACTATTCCCTCTCCGCCTTTCACAAGGCTGGAAACAATATCTTAGTAATATGACAAGAGTGTACCAATGATCGACCTCTATTTAGATCCAGTAACTCACGACTTAGTTTTAGAAGATTTCACATTAAAAGCTACACCCACTCTGCAAGAACAAATTATTCAAAGATTAAAAGTAAAACTCTTATGGTTTCAGGGTGAATGGTTTCTTGATGAAACTTATGGTATGCCCTACTACCAAGAGATCTTTGTGTCAGGGTTTAATAAAGATGTTATTGATGACATCTTTAGATTAGCCATCTCAACCGAGAAGGGTGTAACGAAACTTATTAAATACTCATCTACCTTCACACCAACTACAAGAACTTTCGCAGTCTCCGCTAAAATACAAATAGAAGGCGGTGAAGTGATGAATTTGAATTTTACCATTTAAGGGGAACCTGTGGCAACTTTAACAGAAGCAGGGTTAGTCACCTTGACATTACCACAAATATTAGAAGAATTAAATTCTGCTTGTAAGACTAAACTCAGCTCTGATTGGGACAGTTCTTCTAATAATGTAATTAATATTTTAAATGGCATCTATGCTGAAAGACTCCTAGCAGTAGAAAATGGAATACGTGTTTGCTATGACAGTAGTTCACCACAATCTGCTAGTGACATCAGCTTAGATTATGCAGTGTCCTATGCAAACATCAGACGTATTGCAGCATCAAAGACCTACACTCCTTTAGAAGTGACAGGTACTGTTGGGTCTATAGTACCATTAGGTACTATCGTAGATGTAGCAGATGTTGGCACTAGGTTCTTATTTACAGAAGCATTGACCTTAACTAACACACAGTTTGCAGACATAACAATAACTACATCAAGTGTGGTAGATTCAACTAACTATTCAATTACAGTCAACTCAGAAGTTAACACAATTAACTCTGGCGTGGCAGCGACATCTGCAAGCATCTTAAATGCGTTAGCTGCTGAGATTACTTCCAATGTTGCTGGTGTGACAGTTACCTTACCAACCTCAACTTCACTTCGTATAGATGTGACAGAAGTTGATAGTGTACTTCCTATAGTAGTTGGTGCGGGTTTATCAGTAACTTCGGTATCTGATATTGCTCTAGTTGAGGCTAAAGATGAGGGGGCAGTAATCGCCCCGAAAGAAACACTCACTATCTTACCAGTACCTATTTCAGGAATAACAGGTGTAACCAACCGATCTACAGCAATCGTTGGTAGGTTGGAAGAGACAGATGAAGAGTTACGCATTAGACGTTACAACTCTGTTGGTTCAAATGGTGTGAGTACATACAACGCCATCTCAGGTAAAGTATCTAACTTGTTGGGTGTTGAGTTCGCTACAGTGAATGCAAACTCTGGAGCATCCACAGACTCTAGTGGAGTTCCATCCAAAGCGTTTGAAGTAGTTGTGTTTGGTGGAGAAGATGACTTAATTGCCAGAACTATTTTTGAGAATGCCCCTATTGGTATTGAATCTTATGGAGATGTTTCAAAGGTAGTTACTGATACTGAGGGTAATCCCCAAGTAGTTAGATTTAGTAGGCCAACTAATGTGTTTATTCATGTTAATTGTGTTTACAAAGACTACTCAGAAGAAAAGACTTCAGTAACAACAGCAACAGCTATACGTAATGCAATCCTAAGCTATGGTAACTCATTACCTGTAGGTAAAGATGTAATTCCCCAAAGATTCTTAGGTGGTATCTACAACGCTACTTCTGGTGTTGGTGAAGTTACTATCACCTTATCAAAATCTTATGACGGTATCTTGGTTAATCCTTTCACCACATCTGTGTTAGAAGTTGATAGACGAGAACTCCCCAATTTCCGAGAAGACTTAATTACTGTAACGAAGGTGTAATATGGTTGATTTTGTTTTCGATGGAGGGGATGGTGCTGGACTCAATGATGGTGAGTTTGTATCGGCGTATGATGCACAAGATCACATTGCTCTTGGATTAGCTCGACTCCCCTACCAATTCAGGGACAGCACCCTTCTCAGAACTTACTTAGAACTCTTGTTGGAAAGTCTACAAGACAGGGAAGATGTGATTGTTGAGATCATTAGGCAAAAAGGTGTTGAACATGCTACTGGTAAACAGTTAGATATTATAGGTGAACACGCTGGCATAACTCGACCTGTTGGCCTATCTGATCTCAACTACAGAAAGCTAATAAACCTTAAAATCCTCGCCAATAACTCTGATGGCTCTCATGCAGATGTTGCAGAAGTTTTGAAATTAGCACTTGGTAGCGACAACATAGAGATCGTACCAGAATATCCCGCAGGCTTCCTGTTTATACCGGATGTAACCCCTCCAGATAATAGTGTCATGGATATTGTAGTTGATTCACTTCCAATCACAATTAAAATGGCAACATCCGCCCCATTCTCCGCAAGCCCAAGATTCTGCTTTGCTGGTGGCACTGGTGCTGGTTTCAGTGACACAGACGCACCTGATGGAAGTGGTGGGCAGTTTCGTAGTAGAAAAGAATATAGTTGATGTGTAAACATCCTACCTTTAAAGAGAATTTACAATGATTGCAGATCCAATCATCATCCCAGAGTTTGCCAGACTGGATTATAACAATGGCTTTGCTAGTGGTGCTAGTGTTTTAGAACCTAGCAGCTTAAAGAAAGATACTGGCTGGATGTATGGCGAGGAGCCAGACCGAGAGTATTTCAACTGGCTGGCTAGGTACACTTACCTTAACCTTCAATACTTAAAACAACAAAACAATGAAGTGAATGGCTACTTCCAAGGACAGTGGTAATGAGTGAAGGTATGCTTGGTTTTCACAAAGCTATTACGGCAGGTACATTCAATGTCTATGAGTGCCCTGCGGGTAAATATGCAAAAGTAATAATTAATGTAGCTGCTGATGTTGTTGGCAGTGTTGGTTGCACCCTCCAAATATCCCCTACGAACACACCAACCGACATCCATACGTTTCAAAGAGAGAATCTAAACTCTATTAACAACGGCTTTATTCGTACTGCTGTTATTTTGACAGCGGGTGAGTGGATTAGCTACACAACCACTGATGCAGGGATTACTGTGACGGTAGATGGAATTGAGTACATCACTAACAGTAAAGAAGTTTCAGACAAACTTTTAATAAGCACTAACACAGAAACAGTCCTATACGAAGCCCCTGCTAGTGAGACTGTAACAATCAACACAACCATTTCAGGTGTGCTAAGTGGGACAGTCAACTCTGCCACGACAAAGTTGTATTTATCTACAACCAACGCTTCTGGTGGGGGGCTAATACTACTTAATACAATCAATGCTGGTCGTACAGGTTATGAGTATTCTGGCTTGATGTTGACTTCCGGCCAAAGGCTCATCTTAGTTACTACAAACTTGGTGGGTAACTTAGCAGTACGTGTACACGGTTTCAGGAGAGATGTTTAATGAGTTTAAGTAATTTTGGAGTGAGCAGCTCACAACAGGGGGTGTTCTCCCGCATAAAACCTTACCCAACACCAAACATACAAGGTTTACTGCCTGCTGGTGCTATTCCCGTTGTCCGTAGTGGTAATAAAAACTATTACACCTTCAACAAGACTAATACCATATCCGATGCAGGATACAGGTCAGTTGTGAGTTTGTATACCACCAACCCCACAGCACTGGTCTTAGCTTTTGATGTAACAAGTGTAAATGCAACAGCTAAGATACATTGTTCTTGGCTAAGCTCTACAGACCAATGTCTCTACTTTGTATTTTCTGGGGTCGATGGCCTGATCCGCTTAGCTAAAATGAATGATAGCACAGGGGCAGTTACACAACTAGGTTCAGGATTTACTCCAGCTACTTCAGGAAATTGGGCAACGTCTGGCTCTGCTAAGCTGGAACAAATAGCCTCTGACCTACGGTATACATACAACGGCAAAGTACACACACTAAATAAGACCACGGGCGCTGCAATTACACAAGACGGTGTTTTTGGTTTAGCTGGGTATGCGAATATTGGAGCTGACTACATAAGTTTAGACGGAAGCTTCTACGCCTCCCAAGATATACAAGTACTTCCAATCTACACTACCACTGTTGCAATAGGTGGTAGTGTAATTCTCCCATATTGTCAGTCTGCCTCTGTTGGGAACATGACAGCTCATACGTGTGATCCAGACTTAATATTTGGCTCTAGGGTACTAGGCTACGCATCCTCGACACAGCAATTCCCAATCAATACAGTCTTAGTTGACAACGATAAGATTGCTTTTACAAGCTATCTTACAAGTACGGGCGTACCTTTAATTATAACTTTACGGTCGTCTTATGATGCAATGTTACAATCAGTTATTGACTGGGGAGCTGGTTTAAGATGACAGACTTAACTAAACCTACAGACCTTGATGGTCGTATATGGGCAGAAAGTGGAGCAATAATCTCCCCAGATACTCTTGATATATTAGATGGTTGGGATGTCGGCGAGAAGCCCCCTGCACAGTTCTTCAACTACTGGCAGAATCGAACAGATAAAGTCCTTTCTTATATGAACCAGAAGGGCATTCCTGAGTGGGATATAAACACTGGATATATCGCAAATAAGAGTTTTGTAGCGCAAGCTGGTAGTATCTACAGTGCCAAGCAAAACCATGCAGGACAATCCCCCGCACTGGATGTTACTTTTGTTTATTGGAGGCTTTTAGTAGATACTACAGGATCTATTCCAGTATCCAGTCAAGCATCCTTACTTGCTAGGGCTAATCATACTGGCACTCAAGCACAGAGTACCGTTGTGAACTTGGTTAGTGATCTGGCTGCAAAAGAGGTTCTAGCTAATAAAGTAACATCTTTTGCCTCGCCTAACAACACAACTTACCCGACCACACTTGCTGTTGCTACCCTAGTAGCTGGTGGTAGTGCAGGAGGAATACTCAAAACTGAATCTACAGCTAATGTGATTAACTCAACACAAACCCTAGTAACTAACAAGGCTTATGATGTTGAATCTTCCGGTGGTGTGTTCACACTAACCTTACCGATTACTCCTGTAATCGGTAATTGGATATGGTTATCAGACGTGAGCGGCTATTGGGGCACTAATAATGTAACCCTAGCCAGAAATGGGGAGTTGATCGAAAAGGCGGCAGAGAATCAAACTTTAGATGTTAAATACTGGAGTGGGTTCTTTGTGTTCATAGGTGGTATTTATGGTTGGGTTTCTAAACAATGAGAAATTATAAATGAGCTT
>OFQV01000090.1_pt1 | contig 28412 bp, 29 predicted proteins | sample 1542971 | NCBI WGS metagenome assembly OFQV01 (sample SAMN07774229, study PRJEB24372) | wastewater metagenome | isolation source: WWTP Cannobio (Effluent) | place: Italy: Cannobio | collected 2016-01
CAAGATGCTGGTCAAAGACGGCCACTACAAAACCAAGGAGATCTAGATGTCTGCAGACAACGACCTACTGGAGTACCAAATCCTGGCGCCCCACGTCGACGACGAAATGATTGGGTGCTACACCAAACTCCTGACCGGCCATGTCCGAGGAGTCCACTACTTCTTCGACCTCACGGAAGAGCGGCAGAGGGAAGCAGTACGCGCAAGTCAATTCTACGGGTTTACCCCGACGTTCTCTAGCGCTCCAGACATGATGTTGTCAATGATGTCTCTGGACAGCGCCCTACATCGGATTATGCGCCAGTACCATACGGCGAATACTATCTGGTTGGTCCCCGACATTACCGATGTGCACCGTCATCACAAAATGGTAAACTGGGCAGCTCGCAAGGCCGCTTACCTACTAGAGAAAACTTCTGCCGGAAAAATTCCTCTGGAGTTTTACTCTGTGGATATGTCTTCTCCTGCTGTCGTTCCCTTACCTTCGCATATCGCGAGCCAGAAGAAACTATCCCTACTCCAAAATTACCCTTCCCAATCTGTATTGTTTCAGAACGAGAAGTATTACTTGTTTGAAGGTTATAGTCGAGACAACACTAGGTCGACAGTGAAACTCTCTCGCTACGTTCACGTGGTTCTAAGTAGCTACCCGGATACGGAGAGGAAGATAACTTCCGGCATCTACATTGATGCAGAAGTTTCTCTGAAAGACTGGGGCTTGCTCTCTGAACTAGGGGCTAACCTGGACGCGGTACTGAGACAATCCTCGGTGAGGTTATCCGAGTACGGGAGGGCCGTTACTATACCCAACCTCAGATACATAGTGGAAGAGATACACCCAGCTCTGCTGTTCAGCTTACCTTTAGGGCAAGTCGATTCTTTGAGGGTTACGGCAAAAGCAGCCGACGGCTCTAGTTGGTCAGTAAGTGTTTAAAGGGGGATGTAAATGAAGATAGGAATAGAAGTAGAAGGACGCTTGCGAGGTATCAAGACGCTCTTCATGAACCATGAAGAACTGATGCAGGCTTTTCACCACACCCAAGGAAGTCCTACTGCGTTCGGGCGATGGCTGCATACCTACGCTAACCAGTACGGTGCTTCTCATATCTACATCTCAGACCATACCAACCAGATCACCCCGCACTTTTTCGGTGAGTATATCGGTCCGTTTCTGGATATGAAGTCCCGGCTACTGGTTACTCTCGAGGTAACCGACTACAGTGAATCCTGGTATGAACTTCGACGCCAGTACCCTTCGCTAGGGTTCATGATTCACGTAGAGGGCAAACCGTCACTCTGGGGACTGGAGCCGTTAGACCAAATCAAATTCAGTCAAGAGACTAGCCGAGGACCTACGGTGCTTTGTGCTACACGACTCTCGTTCCAGAGAACACACCCGGAAGAATTCCAAAACGACATCGAACTACCTTCACCTTTTCCTACACCGGAGCCAACATGACGAAAATTCACATCCTCCCTATCGAGCCGCTGCCGGAGAGATACACAGAGTCCTGGTACAACAACCTGCCGAAAGCTTTTGAGGATCATATCGACGGTGTCGAAGCCTACAACATCTCGGGCGAGACTCTTACCGACCACGTCGAGGTCGGGACGTTCTTGGATATCAACAGCACCATCTACTACAAGAATAGTCAGATGCAGAAGGTCGCTAAGATGTTCCGCGAAAAACAAGTCCGACCCGGGGACATTTTCTTTGTGTCGGACATAGAGTTCTGGGGCATCGAGAGCCTTCGCCTCCTGTCTCAGCTCAACAAGGTCCCAATCCTGATCTATGGATTCCTCCACGCAGCTTCCTACACGATAGAAGATGCATTCGCTGTCGCTGCACCTTACCAGAGGTTCACGGAGGTCGGTTGGCTTGCGGCGTGTGACACTGTCTTTGTCGGCTCCGACTACCACAAGCGAGCTTTCATCGAGAGGCGTCTGCTGCCGTTGAACCTACCTCAGAAAGATCAAGAGGTGTTAGCGTCGAAGCTGGTCGTATCTGGCAATCCCCTCTTCAAAGGTGACTACGCCAGGAACGGGTTCCTTCAAGAGGGCCAGCCTGTTCCCAAGAAGCGGCAAGTGGTACTACCTAACAGGTTCGACTGGGAGAAGAGACCTAACCTTAGTCTCGACTTAGCTTACATCCTCAAGAGGGAAGACCCCACGATCGAGATTGTGGTGTGCACCTCTCGCCCTCATTTCACGTCCAACAAGACGTGGCTCCTCAAACTTGCCCGTGAGATGGAGTCAGATGGGATCATCACTATCAAGGCAGGGTTAAGCAAGGCCGAGTACCACGCACTTTTGAAAGAGAGTGCGGTTATGCTCTCGACCAGCATCGAAGAGAATTTCGGGTACTGCATAGTGGAGGCGATGATGTACGAGTGCTACCCTTTAGTACGCAACTCGTTGTCTCACCCTGAACTGGTTGGTTGGGAGCCGGCGTTCTTGTTCGACGACGAGGATCAGGTAGTTAGCAAGATACAAGTTCTTCTGGAAGCGAACACTAACCTGTCTCTTGCGGCGAGTTCTCGTAATACCTGGCGAGATATTTGTAAGGACAGGGCTAAACACTATTGCTTTCAACCTATGAGCATAATGGCTCGAACCATTAAAAGGGATTCAAGGCATACCTTCCGTAGCTGACGACTCGTACAGCCGTAAGAAAGGGGCCTCTAATGGGGCCCCTTTCTCTTGAGCAGATTCTGCGATCAGATTACCCGAACACTACGGTCGCTCCGTTCTCGCCATCTTCCGAAACTTCCACTGTCGCCGGATGCACAGCATTCCGTTTGCCCTTCAACTTGGCTAATGCGACCAGGAATGCGGCGTAGACATCTTCCGCCATCATCTCGCAGGACATCGCTCCTAGTTGAATCGGGTCGCCTACCTGGATTTTTCTACTCCCAGATACTCTGACGTAGAAGGCTTTTATAACTGCCCGCTGTAACTGAATGAATTCCACATCTCGGTTAAAATGGGTAACCGGCACCGTCAGCTTGACCTTGAACTGATGCCTATGCGGCGATCCTAGGAAGCTGACATCTTCTAGGTTCGGGTGGGTGGCAGCCTCCGGGTAGCAGTGGATGCCCTCGAAGGCAAAGGTTACCCAAACGCTTGCCCGCTTCTTTACATCTGCAACTGCGGTGCTCTTACTCATTTGCGACGCTCCTGTTTACTGACTTGCGAATTAGATTTCAGTACGAGCATTTTGTAGGCGAGTCCTTCGACACTTCTCTCATCTACTCGCACCTCCCAGAACGGCACCCCTTTGATGATCTTCGTCCTGGGTTTGTACGGACTAATTATCAACACGCGGTTATCGTAGGTGTAGTCCGAGTATCTCACCTGGTAGTACCCTCGATCCTTAACGTCACCGTACGTCGTGATGTGTATAAGATCGTCCAGCGGAATCTCTACCCAAGTCCCCGAGCCTTTCTCCTGACCTACTTCGCAACGAAGTACCTTCTTCCTCAGGACTATTCTTTTGGCTCTCACTATCCCCGAACTAGGTTTTATCCTGCCAACCCACACCTGCCACATTTACGTGGCGTAATACGAAGGGCTGATCTGCACTCCCTCGACCGCGAGAAACTTGTACACCTCCACCTCCGACCAATCGTAGATAGGGAAGCAGAAGGCAATTCCGAACAGCCCTTCTTTCGTAAAGTCCGTCATCTCTTCCCGGGATTGTTCTACGCCATCTACGATCAGGTTAGTGCTTCGGCCATCAGTACGACTGAACTCGTCTCGTCGGGTCCCGTCTATTTGTGCCACTACCTGAGTGCGTCGGATAAAATCTTGCATACCCGAAGCAGGCACCATGAACAGTCGGTTGGCACTTGGCGAATCTTTCCTGGCCATCTTGTCTGCCAAGTGCCCTCTGTCCTGTAGTGGCACAATGTCCTTCATCGTGTGCACCACAAGATGCTGGCTGTACGGACCCAGGGCTATTTCTGTCAGCCGCAACACAGCATCTGAGTCCTTGCCTCCGGAATGACCTACGTAGATGGTGCCTAGCTGGGCCACCTTCTGAATTCTGCCAATTGCAAGGCGCACTTTGTCACCCAAAGTGCCTGCAGCGTAGTCGCGGGAAGGCGACCATGGCTCCTTGGGTTCAGGAAACTGCCTTGGGCAATACAAGCTGGCCCCTCTCGCCTCTGCCTTGTTATCTACATCTAGTCCCACAGTAATACCTCCTAGTGTCTAAAGGCACGTCGTTGTGCTAAAACGTATTTACATTCCGCACTGGTTTCTGCACATAGTAATTTAATATGGTCCGACACCTGCGTAATGTAGCTTCGTTAAGTCGGGGCGCCCGAAACTAAGATAGGAGAATGTTTTAACATGCCAAAAACCCACAGTTCCACTCTTGTACGAGCTGCCGCGCTGGCTGCCTGTGCAGCGGCGGATCGCGTGTTTGTCTTTTCGTCCTCTGACGCTGCGCTCCTGGCCGCCGAGAACGCAAGTGCAACCATCAGCAAGCTGCCGTTCTCGACAGTTCACTGCGCTGATTGCACCGCTGAGTTCGCTACGCCTCGTGAGCTAGCTTCGGCGGAACTTCATTGCGTGGTGTGCGGAAGCACTCACGTCAAGGAAAAGGCAACTGCGGCCGACGATGACGGGATGGTCGACTTTCCCGCCGACGAAGAATGCGTGTCCGTCGATTGCGCCTCTTGCGGCACGACCCACGCCCTGCAACGTAGCGTTCTGGCTGCACTGGACAAGGAAATTTCTTGCACCATTTGCGGCACCAAGATCACTGCGGCAGACGACGAAGGCATGGACGATGACGAAGAGTTCGACGCGGATGAAATTGCGTCCGACGACCTCGAAGAAGTCGACCTGCTTGGCGACGACAGCGCCGGCGAAGGTGATGCAGCCCCGGTGGCTGACCCGGTAGGCAATCCTGGTGACCTAACCGCTGCCGGCGGCGAAGGCGGCGAAGGCGGCGAATCGGAAGGAGGTGATCCTGAATCTAATGGTGGCGCTGTAGCTAGCGACGAAGCAGAAGAACTCGAAGTCAGTCTCATGGATGACCTTGAGGACGTGCCTGCGGAAGCCAGTGTCCTGGATTTCGGCGAGTCGCTCGCTATTGCCTGCAAGACCACTATCGTCGCGCACCTGCACCAATCGGCTGCCGGCGACAACAAGGACTTGTGGGGCAAGGATGCCTTCCATACCGCAATCGCCAACCATCTGAAACAACACGGCGTGGCCAAGACTGTCGAGGCGTTCTCGTTCTCGCCGGTCAAGATCAAGATCCGTGTAGCCAAACAACTGGCGACCGTCGTCAGTGCCAAGGTCGAGTCTGCTACCGCCGAACTCCTTACCAAGGAGAAGCAGCTGGAGGCAGCGGTCAAGCAATCGCTTGATATCGCTACCGTCGGCATCAACAAGGGTTTCTGGAAAGGGATTACCAATCCTTTGAAGGCTGCCCTCGTAGCAGAACTCACCACCGCTGGTGTGCAATCGCCTGCCAAGATCGTTGACCGCGTGTTCGACAAGCATGGTCTGGCCTACGCGGCAACTCTCCTTCAACAAGCCCAGGTTGTTCGTTCCCGTTCGGCAGAATCCCGCAATGAACTGGCGGCAACTCTCGATCTAGTCAATACCGTTCTATCCGCAGAAGAGGATGACGACGGCGGTATTGACGATTCCGACGAATTCGCAGCGACGGCGCACATCCGTCCTGTGGCTCCGTCGGAAACTGCCGCGCTGCTCGGTGGCAAGGCAGGTAGTCCTTCTCGACCGACTTCGGTCATCGCTTCGCTCTTGAAGAGTCATGGGAAGGACGCTTCGTCCTCCCTTTTCCCCGCTTAACATAGGAGTCAACTGAAAAATGATCTACTTTCCCAAATCGCGCTTCCAGATCAGCCATGAAGTGGCCCTGGCTGCCGGTGCCGCTGTTGCTGCGGAAGGCCAAGCCCTGGTTGCCAGCACTGTCGCTGGCGTCTTTGGTGCTACGCCTTCGACCGGCGGTGCTGGTGAGCAATTCCTGGGTGTAGCTGTTTCTGCCCAGATCACCCTGGCGTCCTTCCCGAAGGTCGAGACGTTCGTCATCGGTGCTGGCCTGACCTACACCTTGTCGCGCACGCCTTCGGCCTCCACGCTGACGGTGCTGAACGGCGCAACCGCAGTCGCAGCTGGCGTTGGCGCTACCCAATACCAGCTGTCAGGCGCCACCATGACGTTCGGCGGCACTGGCGTTGCGGCTGCAGGCCAGACCATCGTCGCCGTCTACCGCTTCGTCCCGACCGTGGTGGAAGCTGTTTCGATCCAGGGTGACATTACCCCGGGCGGTACGGCTGCTGCTCAGCTGGGTCAGGTGGGTGTCGCCAAGTCTGGTGTCATCTACACCAGCGAGTACGATACTGCGGTGAACTGGCTGGCAACCAATCCGATCATCACGCTGGGTGCTAACGGTCGCTTCACGATCGGTGGCGCTGGCTCGGTGGTCAACGGCGTGGTTGTCGCGGCGCCGAATGCATCTGGTCCTCAGGGCGCGTTCCTGGGCATCGAATTCTCTGCGCAGTAAGCCGCAGACCAACTGACTAGGAGAGGTACCCAATGAAGATGAAACACCCCATTGTTGCTTCGGAACTGCGGTTTTCGGACAGCCAAGAACGTGCCGTCGGCGCCAACGGTGATCTGAATGCTTCGTCCAAGCGCGATCTGATCCAGCAACAGCTGAAGCTTTTGGCTGCCACGTCGTCCGGCCAGGTCGTTACCGAAAGCCAAGCCCAAGAGCGTCAGAAGGCTGCGCGCCTCCATCGCGAGATGGTTGCTGCGGCTTTCAACGACAACGTCGCTCACCGCGAACTGGGTGAAGTTGTTGCCCAGAACCTGTATCAGGCGATGAATCGCAAGGGCTTTGCTCGCAAGTTCCTGGCGCGTCAAGACCTGAGCCAAGGCGAAATCCCGCGTGTGTGGTTGCGGAAGAAGGACGTCACTGCTGTTTGGTCGACGTCGCCGACGCGCCTTGCTTCGCAGATCACTCGCGACAAGCTGTTCACGCCGCCTGAGTTCCAGATCGAAGCCCGTCCGTTCATTCCGCAGAACGACATCAACCAATCCGCTGGCGACGTCCTGGAAGAGAAGTACCAGGAATCGCTGGAAGGCATCATGGTTGGCGAAGACCGCGTGTGGTACAACCTGGCCAACGCCACTGTCGGCCTGGACAACCCGCTGACCCTGATCTCCGGCACCCTCACGCCGCTGCTGCTGATGTCGGTTCGCACCAACGTCGCTCGTTGGGGCCTGCAGACCACTTCGGTGCTGATGGCAAACGACCTGTACAACGACATCGTCGGCGACGCGTCGTTCATCCAGGCCATCGAGCCGGTTGCGCGCCATGAGCTGATCATGACTGGCGAACTGGCCGTGCTGTACGGAATGACGATCGTTTCCGATGCTTATCGTCACCCGGAGCACAAGGTCCTGAACCAGGGCGAGTTCTACGTCATCGCCGATCCGGTTACGCACGGTCAGTACACCGATCGCGGCGGCGTCGAGGCTCAGCCGACCGATGGCGTCACGGAAGGTATTGCTGGTCGCGGCTGGTGGCTGTTTGAGTCGGTCTCCTTCGTGCTCGGCAACGCCCGTTCCGTCGCCAAGGGCATCCGTACCTAATGTGGTTAGGCGGGCTTAAACACATGGCCCGCCTAGCTCCTCAACCCGTGGAGATGAGAACATGCCGATGAAAAAGTACCACCGTTCCCTGGATCTGCTGTTGGCGTCGGCTGCTGCTGCCCGCGCCGGCAAGCATGAAACCGCAGGTAAGCTGCTGATCAAGGCGTCGGAAGACCCTGGTCTGGATGATGCCATCGACGACGTCGACGACATGCAGGAAGAAGCTCGCGTTCGCCGCAGCAAGGTGCAAGCGCGCCGCAAGACCGTGAAGGCCGCCGAGGGCGACATGATGGGCGAAGGTGAAGATGATTCGCTGGAAACCCTTCTGGACGACGTCTCGGAAGCCGGCGACGGTGAAGTGTCCGATGAAGAGCTGGACGAACTGGTTGTCGAAGAAGGTAGCGACGACGAGGAAGGTGATGGCGAGGAAGATGACGACGAGGAAGAGATGGTTGAAGCTTCGGCTTCGCGCCGTCGCAAAATCGCCCGCACCGCTAGCAACATGTCTGCCCTGGCTCGTCTGCAGGCAACCCTGGCTAAGGCTTCCAAGAAGTAATTAGCCTCGGCTCGCGTGGAAGTTCTAGAGGTGAGGCTGCGGTTTTGGCCTCACCTCTTTACCTATGTAGGTGACCCTTTTGGCAGATATTGCACAACCTAGTTTAGTTCCTGTTGAAGATTTTGTTTACTCTGGACTAACGACGAGGATCCGAGAGGTCTTCGGGGTTCCTGCCGCCATCTGCAACGCTACCGACGAAATTCAACTGCTGAAACGTCTGCGCGATGTCTCCAACAACGAAGTAACCTACCCGTACATCTTCCTGAGCATCAGCACTCAGGGCATCAATAAAGAGAGTTACCGGCCTCGTCCCATGGCAAGGTCAGGTGTAGTAACCCAGCTCAAAAGTCCTATGGGCCAATTCGTCTACGTGATGAGGTTGCTGCCAACCAGTACCGTGTTCGATGTGCGGTACTTCGATAACGACCACGCCCGACTGATGAAGTTTGTCAAACGGTGGTTATTTGCCTGCCAAAGTGGCGTCCTCAAATACACCGTCGAGTACGGTAGGGCCTTAGACATTGCTGTCTTTCTCGAGGACAACCTCACTGTCCCTAAACGTGAGGCCGACCCTAACAACATTCCTGAGCATGAGCTGACCACGCAACTTACGGTCAACGGCTACCTATCCGAAGATAAGCCTATCCTGCGACCACTGGTTAAAGAGGTTCAAGTGGAGCTGGCTACAACCGATTCTGCCTCAGGATCCTCTTCTGTCTTCATGTCTTTTCCTGTTCGTAAGGACACCACACAATGAGTAAAGCAACTGCTGTCCAGCTTGCGGTGTACCACGTTACCAACAACATCAAGCGTAACGTAGGTTCGTTCCTCGCGTCGTTCATTAACACTAACGACGCCCTCGCTAGCATCTACTCTAGCGTAGCTCCTAGCGGCGTTTACCCTTACACTCCACCGGCGGGAAACAAGGCGCTCATTGTCAGCGTCAGTGCACCTATTCAGGTGACGGTAGTTTTCGACTTCAACAACGAGACCATTACGCAGACGGTTAACAGCTTGCTGGTCCTGGACACGGAAGTCACCAGCATCGAATTCAACAATGCTTCCGGTTCGCCGGTGGACATTGCCATCATCAGCGGATAAGAGGAGACACAATGCAAACCCTAATCAACAGTTCCGACGAACAAATCGCCGTGCCGTTTGTCAATGATCAGGGCAAGGACGATAAGGTTATCGTTCAGCCGAAAGGTCGCGCCACCTTAACCGTCGGCTCGATGGTCGACGACATGTGGCTGACGGATCATCCTCAAGTGAGGTTGTACCCTGCCGCCTAAGTAGTTAGAGTAATTTTATGGGGTACATAGATCCCATACAATCCCCGAGTTCCAGAAACGGAGAACACACAGATGGCTATCCTGCAGCAACAATCCAGTGATGTGAGGTTCAACGAGATAGACCTATCTCAGACTCTCGTTCAAGCAAGTTCGGCTACTGCCGGCACGGTCATGGTCTCGCCTAAAGGGCGCCTAGGTCTGTTTCACGTCAGTAGCCCCGAGCAATTCCTTTCGGAGTACGGCATTCCTGTAGCCGCGCTCTCGTTCAGCCATTACTGCGCCCTAGACTTCCTGCGAGAAGGCAACAGCCTCTGGTGTAACCGCGTAGCTGGTAGTGGTTACAACTACGCCGGCGCAATCCTCAAGACCGTGTCCGGCGACATGGCTCTGGCCAGTGCAGCTTCTCTTGGCAGCGGCATCACAAATCCCCTTACCCCCAGTTGGGGTTCGCTGGTGGGAGGCGGTGAGACGGCCTTGGCCTTGTTCTATCCGAAACGTGGCCCTGGCGCTTATGCCAATGCTGCCCTCGGCGTTCAGATCATTACGACCAACTTGACCACGCCAACCGGCCTGGTCGCTACTCCGTCTATCACTGGTGGTTCGCTGGGTGCAGCCACTTACACCTACCGAGTATCGGCTATCTCCTCGACCGGCGAAAGCCTAGCGACGGCAGAAGTAACAGGCGCAGTGGCTTCGGGCACAGAAGGTTCCGTGTCCCTCACCTGGAACGCGGTCGAAGGTGCAGTAGGGTATCGCGTGTACGGCAGAAGCTCCGGTACCGTCAAGTTCATCACGAAAGTCGGCATCACGGCGCAGTCAGGTAGCACGGTAACGTGGGTCGATACGGGCTCCATCGCTATCACTACGTCGATCTCCCCGATCACCTCAACCGGCGATCTGGTTCTATCCGAAGAGTACGTCCTCAACGTATTCGACTACTCCGTGTCTAGCTCTATTCCTGTAGAGACGTTCCCGATTACGCTAGCTGACGCGGTCGACGGTGACGGTGTGCAAACGGAGTTGATGCAACGAGTAAACCCGTTCTCGTCCTACATCAGCTGCTTCAGCAATGTACCTTCTCTGGTCTCTGTGCCCGTTCTCAGCGGACGTACCGCCCAGGTGGCACTGAACGGTGGTCTCGACGGTGCTACGGTTACTACCAACCAGATCGAACTGGCCTGGGAAGCTTTCCGCGAGCGTGAGGATGTTGACGTCGATATCCTTATCAACTCGGGCGTAGCCGATCCCTCGGTGCAGCACGGGATGGACAGTATTGTTCAACAACGAGCTACTGCCATTGCGCTCCTGGACGTACCGTCGACCAGCCAATCCTCTGCCCAAGGCATGATCGACTATCGCAACCTTACCCTGAACCTCAACAGCTCATACTCCGCACTGTTCGGGCCAGACGTTCTGGAATCCGATCCATACAACGGCAAGACGCTGTACGTGCCGTTCTCCGGATGGGCCGGCGCCCTGTGTGCGCGAACTGACCGAGTGACTGACCCTTGGTGGTCGATCGCTGGTTTGAACCGCGGCCTCATCAACGTGCGTGGTGTGCGGTACAAGTACGGCGATGCGGATCGTACCGCTCTGTTCAAAGCCCAGGTCAACTACACCCGCACGTTCCTCGGCGCAGGCATTGCTCTGTGGGAGCAGGTGACTCTCCAGAACAAGTCGAGCGCACTGAGCTGGCTGAGTGTTCGCAGGCTTTGCAACATCATCAAGAAGTCGGTGTATAGCTACCTCCTGTACGCACTGGAAGAGCCGAACGACGACATTCTCCGCAAGCAGATCATCGACGCCCTATCGCAGTACCTGGATATCATCCAGTCGCGCCGAGGCATTAGCGCCTACCTGGTAGTGTCCTCGAACCAGAATAACCCGCCGTCCCTTACTGCGGCAGGCATTCTCAAGGTGAGCGTCTTCATCACGCCTATCATCCCGGTTCACGAGATCAAGCTTGACTTGGTGATCACGAAGCAAGGCGTAGAGTTTAGCGAAACTAACCTGGCTAACCTGGCAGGTTAAGCCCATATCAAGGAGACATGACCGTGGGAAGAACTTCGATCACCGATATTCGTGGTGTTGGCGACCCGTTGCCGGTTAGTTAACGCGATCCTCTTACAAAGAACAACCCTTGGGGGCGAAAAGCCGGCCAGCCTGACCTGAGCGTATTCTCAGGTATAGCCCTTAGGAGTTGCTGTCGTAGTCTCAATACGGAGAGCTTTATGTGGACAAGCAGATCCGCCCGCCTCTTTTCCCAGGCGATGGCTTCATATGTTCCTTCAATCAAGATTCATCGGCGAAGGTACGTTCTAGATCATCTTTTGAGACTAGGTCTACCCAAGTTGGCAAAGAAGTTTGATCAGTACCTAGGTGAAAGTTGCAATATAAGCTTGGCTATTGAGAAGGCCAAGGCAGGGTACGTTTGCCCTTGCTGTAATATTAGGTTCCCGGCAGACTCCCCTGTGTGTAAGCCCTGTGGCTTAACCAATAAAGGAAGGCAACTGAGGCGAAAACTGCACAGGGAGAGAATTAGACGAGCTAAGGCGGCCATGTCAGACAAGGCTAAATCTAGGCGTGCTCAGAGATATAGGCGTACCTGTCTAGGTAAATACGGCGTAGACAACGCCCTAAAGGTACCAGAGGTTCGTGAGAAAATGAGGGCAACCAATTTATGTAGGTACGGTGTTCCTCACGCCAGCCAGAGCCAGGAAATTCAGGAGCGCAGCAAAGAAACTAACATCGAAAAGTATGGTGTCCCTTACTCTAATCAGTCTGAGAACAACAAGAGTAAGTCAGTAGCAACTAACCTTAGGGAACGCGGTGTGCCTTACGCGTCACAAGACCCAAGAGTGGTGAAGCGATGTGAGGCGACAAATTTGATACGGTACGGTGTGCGTAGGCCTAGTCAGAATTTAGAGATTCTTCAAAAGTCTATGGAGTCTGCACACAAGGTTCACACCGTAGTTTGCGGAGGTAAAGAGTACAAGTGCCAAGGCTACGAAAGGTTTGTACTACCCAAGTTGGTGGCTAGGTTTGGCCCTGACGACGTGGTGGGCCAGTACGAAGAAAATAGGGCTATTCGTATCGATGACACTTGGTACCGACCTGATGCTTACGTCAGGCATAACGATACACTTGTTGAAGTAAAGAGCACCTGGACTTTGCTGGGGCGTCACTGTATCCGAAAGAACCGACGAATTTCCGAATATCTCGACGAGCAAGGTATACGGCTGAAAATTCTGATCTACTTTGTCAAAGACGACAAAGTAGTCGTAATGCCTAAGACTTGGTACCGATGGTCTAGGTCCGACCTAACCCTTTTTATAAAGGAAAAGTTAAATGGGTAGAACTTCTATAACGGACGTCCGGGGGGTTGGGGACCCACTTCAACAATGGAATTGGGACCTGTTTATTCCGAACATGCCTGGCACCTCCAATTCGCGCCCGTTCACCTTCAAGTGCCAGACGACCTCCATCCCCGGCTTTCAGATTGAGCCGGTGCTGGTGGGGCTGCACGGCGTAGAGCTGTCCTACGCAGGCCGGGCACTCTATACCAAGACGTTCGACTGTACGCTTCTGGAGTCGCGTGATGGTAACACTCGCGACATGTTCATCAAGTGGAAAGAGCTTGCCCGCAGCTGGAAGCTCAACACAGGTACGTCGAAGGACATCTACGCCACTAACGGCGAACTCGTCCTGTACGATGACACGCCTTCGGTGATCCGCACGATCAAGATCTACGGCATGTGGCCGTCCAACCTAGCGGACTCCCAGCTAGATGGACAAGCATCGCAGGCGGTAACCCACTCGGTTACCTTCACTTACGACTGGGTCGACGACTCTGCGGCTTAAGGAAAGAACATGACCATTAAACGTGTGGTGGCAAGATTGCAAGAGACGGCAGCAAAGAACTCTCGGTTCCCCAAACTATCGGACGCGCAGATCGAAGAGCTCCAGCAGTTTGCGGCAGGGCTTAAGAAATTGGGCCTGCCGGTCTCCTTCGACGAGTTTTATGCCCCACCCATAAACCCTTTATGGGTGTACTCTTACCCGGATAAAGGTCCCAATGTCGAGATAAAGGTCCAGTTTGACCCTAAGTCTATCAAAGCTGGGCAAAAGTACTCCATTTACTACGTTCCTACTTATAAGAGCATTTACGTAGGTAACGACCTAGATGCACTAGCCCGTTCGGTAACCGCATTCCTCAAGAAGCTCGCGGACAATCCTCCGTCTACTTTCTCCGTCTTGAAGCCGGGCTTGTACTTCACGCCTAAGGGGACTGTAATTTCCTTGACGTCTGGCTACGAGCAGAACCAGGTTCGTCCCCAAGACGAAAAAAAGGCCAAGGCTTTTCTGGGAGGAAAGCCTGGCTATATCCTCCAGACCTCAGACAGTGACGTTTGCTATCTGTTTTCCAAGAACCCTACGCGGCTCGGCCCTACCAAGATGGTAGACATCGCCGACTTCTTCTCTTCCGGCGGCATGGTAGATTGCCCGGGAGCAGGCGTAATGGTGTTCGGCTTGCTCATGGAGTAACCAAGTACCTATATGGGACTCCGAGATAGCGCAGCAGGCGGTCTGTCGGGCATCATTGCAACAATGGGACAAGGTCTTTCGACTCCGGTCAAGGCCTTGTCTTCCATCGTTTCCAACTTCGGCATTTCTGCTAAAGACCTAGCGAACCCTGCCGACCTGGCTACTAAGATCGGTAGCGCAATCTCTAGCTACGGTTTGAACGGTACGGCTGGTTTCGGCAAACACGTCTTAGGTAACGCCTTGGGTAGGAAAGATCCGCTGCCTAGCTACAACTGGTTCTGCACTCTCCCTACTATCGGCAACCTAGTGCTGCCTTGGCACTACGTGGAAGAGTTTACTGCACCGGTGAGAAGCTATGACCAGGTGACGCAGTTCAGGGAAGGCAAGGACAACAAGTGGCCTTCCAAGATGAACCTCAGCAACGTCAGCCTCAAGTGCTACGATGACTCGTCAGGCAGGACTGGCGCTTACTGGGAGGCTTGGCGTGACCTGATCCAGAATACCCAGACGGGAGTGTTCAACTACTCCAATCGCTACAAGCAGAACATTGAGGTAGTGGTTCTAGACATTACCCGCGCCATTCAGGTGTACACCTTCACCTACTACGGGTGCTGGCCCACCTCGATGGATCCTTTGTCTCTGACTTCGAGTGCGTCCGACCGCCTGACGCCTTCGATTGAGCTATCCGTAGATGATGTAAAGTTAACTGTGCGGACGGTTCCTCCTACGGACATGGCTAACGCCCTGCTGTCTGCTGTAGGTAGTGGTAGTGCAGGATTCCCAGGCAACTTTATGTCTGCTCTGAATGGTTCTGACAACGGTTTATCTTCGGCTGCTCAAGGTGCTTACACCACAGCAGGTGCCGCGATGAACTCCAGCTTCGGCAACATTTTCGTTTAAGTTTCGCTGTACTCCGCGGGATTGTCTTGCGGATCTTTTAACCCATCGAGGTCACATATGAGCAATACAGGTGCACCAAACTCAGACTTGGTCAGTAGGGGCGCAATGTCCTTTGACCGCAAGCCTAAGGTAGAAATGGTAGATGACGTACCCCCTACGTCTCGCAGTACGCCAAAACCTGCCGAGAGCAAGTCTTACTCCGAAGTAGATGCGCTATACGTAGCCCTACCTCTGCTGAGCAAATTCCTCCCCTACTCCTTCCAGTCCTTGTCTCTTCGCCCTGTGCGCGCCAGTGAACAAACCAAGTTCAATCGTGCCCACAAGGAAGGTATGTTGCGGCATTTGGTCGACGGCGTCTCGGCTACGCTAGAGCCTGGCGTGAGTGCTTACTCCCTTACGTCCAGCGACTTCTACTTCGTCATGTACTGGTTGCGCGTCAACTCCTACACCAAAGTGCCTTACCAGCACCACACTTTGTGCGAGGATCCTAAACACGTAGCCAGGGTAATGTCTGACGATCCTAAGGAGGCCCTGCCGCCGGAGTCCCTCGAGATCAAGATGCTGGTTACCTCTTCCAGCCTCACCCAGCGAGAGTTGGACGCCGCTACTCTGGAAAAGTTCTACTTGCCGGACGCAATCGGCAGCCGCTACCCTCTGGGGTTCGCCACTATGGCCGACGTGGTTACCATTACAGAGAAGGAAGACCAGATCGAGGCTTCGGTTGCGGAGGCAGCGGCTGCAGGAGATACTTCCCGAGACGCAGAAGGGGAATTCGAGGAGTGGGCTTGGCTTGCTGACAGGGCTAGCTACTTAACTCAAGGCGACAACGGAGAGCGTGATCTAGAGTCCCGCATTCGTCTCGTTCAGACCATGTCTCCGGATGACATCCAAGAGCTCGAGGACTATATCCAGGCCGCCACTAACTATGGCGTTGATGAATATGTAACAGTGAGATGCGAGGAGTGTGGTGCAGAGAAGAGGACGAAAGTCTCTATCTCTGCACTCTCGTTTCTTCCCTCTGCACGAGGAGGGGACTCTTCTTGACAGGCAGTACGTCCTGATGGAGGAGTTCGGCGCCTACGTGCCGCTGGACCAGGTTGACCTACGTTCGCTGGTGTACCTGTCCGACAAGGTGGCCAAGCAACGGCAAGTCAATAAGCAGAACGCCACAGTTCAACGCAACCGAGGCAAAGGGAGACGTTAATGGCTACACAGACCGCCGGACGCGGTGACTTTAGGACAGACAGGGAGAAGGCAAGATGGTTAGGTACGGAGCTCGATCGTACTGATCCGACACGGCTGGATCCTATGCTGGCCGGAGTGGTTGCGTCCGGCGGTCTGAGTAAAGCTGAGGCCAAGAAGTTGCAGAAGGCCAACGAAAAGGCCATGCGTGAGCAGTACCTCAAGCTGCAAAAAGGCTTGTCGAAGACTCTCTCTAATCTCTCTGCCGACCAGCAAGATGCGATACTGTCTGAGGTCGGGAAGGTTGTAACCAAAGAAGTAGCTAAAGGCCGACGCATTACCGAATCGGATCGGGCGAAAGATGAGCGTACCTTAAACCAGAGCCGGTCACGCAAAGAAGAGAAGCAGGCTCAGGAAGCGTGGCGCAAGTCTCAGGCAGCCCACGTTCTTGCCTTGTCTAAGACCCTCGAGCAACTGCAGAAAGAACTCAAGTACGCAGAGGCGGACGGCAAGAAGGCTGAGGTAAAACGCCTTAACACGCTGCATGGTCAGTACGCATCTCTGATGTCGATGTACAAAGAGACCGACGAGAAGGCGGGTACCAGGTCTCACCGAGACAAGATAAGGACACTAGAGCAAGAGAATGAGAAGCTCTTAGGCGCATTGGGGAATGCCAACTCGGCCGAGAGGCTAACCGAGACCCTAGAATCCACTCTGGATCGCGCGAACACTATCCAGACCAAGCTAGAGGATAGGTACAAGAAGCGGGAGGCTCAGCTTCTTGAGATGCAGAAGAACATCAAGGACTTCCGCACTGACTTTAAGAGGAAGCTCTTAGGGCGAGTGGGCATAGGTGCGTTCAACCTGCAGAATGCCTTGGACCTCAAGGACAAAGTAAAGGGCAAGATTCAGTCTGCCCGCAAGTTGGTCAACGACTACCGTGATCTGCGGCACTACCGCAAGACAGGTAAAGTCCGAGGTTACGCCCAAAGCATTGGCACAGATGGCACTCCTGTTATGCCCGAAGCGGCTACCTCAGGTGGTACAGATACCTCGTCGCAGACTACGTACAAACAGAAATTGCTAGGTGAGGTACGCAACCTAGTACGAGCTGTTCGCAAGAACAAACCTCAGTCACAGCAAGCCTCTTCTACCAGTGGTCCCGCAAAGTTCCTTGCAGCCTTGAAGGACAGCTTAGGTAAGATGGTAGCCGGGATAGGAGCGACGCTAGCCAGCTTCGGCAGTAGCTTAGTCAAGGTAGCCGGTCCTGCTCTAGCCTTAGCCGCTGCAGGTGCCGTAGGCTACAAGATCGGGCAATGGCTTAACGAGCAACCGTGGTTCAAGAACACTGTCGGTAAAGGTCTGAGCAAGGCGGTCAACTTTGCAGGTAAGCTGGTCACTGGTCGCGATATAGATGCGGAAGCTAAAGCCGACAGCGAGCGTACCAAAGAACAGATGTACAAAGAGGCTAATGAGATCCGTCGTAAGCAAGGTAGAGCCCCTATACCTATGCCTTCATCTGCCTCTGTGCCACCTGCTGCACCGTCTAATGCGGGTGGAGACGCCCGGCAGGCTGTTGCAGCTACCGTAACACCTGTTAGCACTCCGCCCGCACAGGTTGAGGTGGCTAGCCCTGTTACGCCTCCTGCTTCGGCTGCACCTTCGCCTGTCACTACGGGTGGCACCATGGAGTCCCAGCGAGGCAAGCTGTTCCGTACCAACGGCCAGGTAAATACCTCCGGGGTCAATGGTGCGGTGCAACAGAACTTCTTGGGCATGGCTCAGGAGTACAAGGATAAGACAGGCAAGCTAATAGGCCTGAACTCGGCTTATCGTCCGTCTGACCAACAGAGAAAGCTTTACGAAGAGAACAAGAAGGCTGGCTCACCTAAGAAGGTAGCACCTCCCGGTAGCTCCTTGCATGAATATGGCTACGCTCTGGATGTTCAGTCTGCAGACGGCAACCGCTTAGACTCTATGGGGCTGTTGAGCAAGTTCGGGTTCAGCCGGCCTGTCAAAGGGGAACCTTGGCACATGCAGCCTAAAGGTATCACTAAAGCTGCGGCACAACAGGGCATCTATTCGGCAGACTACGCCAGCAACCAAGGTGGGGTAACGTCGATAGCTAAGGGTGGGAACACAGAGGCTACGACCGAATCCTTCTCCCCTCCCCCCGCTACCTCAGGTGAGACCTCGGTAGCTTCGGCGGAAAGCTCTGGCGGAAAAGGTGGTGGCAGATCAGGTGGTGCGGTCTCGGCTATCGGAGTTAACGACATACCGCTATTCTCTTCGGTTGATGGTAGCTTGTTGGCCATGAACGTCGGCGCGATAGGTGGCGGATAATGTGGACCGCTGCGGACGCCAAGGCCACGATGCTGCATGATCCTAGTATCGCAGAGGAGGCTAGCTTGTTTAGCACCTTGACCGACCTGCTGCGAGAAAAGAAAGAGTCCGCCTTCAAGATCAATCCTTGGGTCGGTGTTGCTGCAGGTGTTGTGGGTATCACGGCTCTGGTGGCTAAACTGCTGGCCGACACGGACTTCAACTTCAAGTTGCCTGGCTTGTCCGATATCAAGGCTAAGGTATTAGGACCCAAGACGGAGGAGGCTAAGGATAAGACTCAGGCAGTAGCGGCACCTTCTGCCCCATTAGTGCCTAAAGCAGAGCTGGATCAGTTGCAAGTAACCGAGCCTACGCAACCTGTAATGTCTATTATCGACAACGCAGCTAAGGTGGTAGGCATAGACAAAGCACTGCTTCTGGCCATTGCTCACCAGGAGTCTCGGTTCAACGTCCATGCCAAGGCCAAGACTTCTAGTGCGCTAGGCCTCTTTCAGTTAGTGTCGGGCACTTGGCAAGGTCTGGTAAAGAAATACGGCAAGCAGTACGGCATTACCAACAAGGACATTAAGGTCCCGGAAAAGAACGCTATCCTAGGCGCTTGCTATGTTCGGGATATCGTTCGCAGCTTAAGAAAAACACTAGGTAAAGAGCCGTCTGTAACAGATGTCTACGCAGGTTTCTTTTTGGGTCCGTCTGGTGCTCGTACTTTGTTGGACTCTCTTAGAGATGCACCTAACGCGATCGCTGCCGAAATCATGCCTCGTGCAGCTAAGGCGAACAAGAATATCTTTTTTACGGCCAAGGGTGTGCCTAAGACTGTGGCTGAGGTGTACGCCACTCTGTACGGTAAGGTAGGTAAGCAGTATCTCAAGTTTGCCCAGCAGACCAATACGCCTGTCACAATGGCTGCGGCAGATACGACCGTCCTGCTGCCGGATAACACGGCTAAATCTTCGCTTTCGGTTACGGCTGCTGCGCCTACGTTCCCTGGTGGGCCGGCAAAAACTACTGTAGCCAACACCGAGGCAGTACCTGTTCCTTTCGACAGCTTGCCCAAGCAGCCTGTGCAGGTAGCAGTAGCGCCTACCGAGGCTGCTCAGCAATCCTCAGGTGTCGCTCTGTCGGGCCCTTCGCCTAAGAAGCAGCCTTCCGATTACTACCGAACCAGCAACGGCAATGTTCTGGCTCTAACAGGATGATACTACCATGCCAACCGTAGCAACCTCCTCTACTTTTGCCCAGCGGTTCACTCGAGACGAATCGGTCAACCACCCTTACCAGGTGACGATCGTCTCTAACGATGGTGCGGGATCACCAAGCCAAGAGGGTGCGGTCATTATCAAAGCCTACCTGCCTGAGGAGGTGAACCTAGACATTCAGGCCGAGTACGAGGCCCCGTTCGCTCAAGGCTTAAACCAAATGATGCCGGGGCTAGGCTCCTTAGCCCGCGCATTCGGCGTCAACATGGTCACGCAAGCCATGACCGCACAGGTGTGGCAAGGGGGTACGGAGGTACAGTTCCAGATGCCACTAATCTTCCAGGCCACGCACAGCTCGTACCTGGAAGTGATGAAGCCGATCAAAGACCTTCTGCGCCTGACTATGCCTAAAGATCCTACGGGCGGCGGCTTGCTGGAGTCTCCTGGTCCTCACATCAATATCGAGAAGCTTAAGACACCTGTAGGTGGCAAGAAAACTACCTCTACCCCCACCCCGCAGAAGCCGACTACTGAGTCCAAAGAAGGTGGCGGTATCGTAGGCATGGGCAAGTCTGTTTGGGAAGGTGGCTCCGGACTACTTAGCTCGATCAGCAAGAACGTGACCAGCGTCAGCGAGTCCATCAACAAAGACGGCCTCATGTCTGCGTTCGTCAATGTACCCATTAACACCATCAAGGACTTGAAGGCGTCGACTAACGATACGCTGGTTAGCCTCAGCTCGCAGATGGTTAATGCTATTGAGGGCAACATCTCCCTCTACATTGGCAACTACCTATACATCCCGTCGATCGTGATAACGGATGTGAGCCCTACGTTCAACACCATCATAGGACCCGACGGTAACCCTACGAGGGCGCAGGTTCAAGTCAGTTTCAAGATGTTCTACATACCAACACAGGCCGACCTAGACGTGATGTTCTGGAACGAAGGTGCCAAGCCTGTTGGAGCGAAAAGGATGACCAATGTCTGATTTTCGTCAAGCCAATTTCATACCCCTCATCAACTCGCAGGCACTAGATTGGCTAAAAGCCAACTATGTAAATTTAAGGTTCATAGTCCCTGCGTCAAGTACCTTCCAAGTCACAGGTGCCTTCGAAGCGAACCTTCCCGGGATAGCCTACGAAGTGTTTCGTGAAACAGGACTGTGGTGGGCTATCGCCATATACAACGACATCTTTGACCCTCTCGTCGACGTAGTAGCCGGGATGGAGTTGAAGATACCTGACATGACGGCACTGACAACTTTGCTGGAGAGTCTAGATGAGACCGGCTCTACGGACGTTCTGATATGAGCTACAGGATAAAAGATCGGCTAGAGATTGCGATCTTTTTCGACGGGAAGGAATTCCCTCTCGATCGGGTCAACGTGTTTAACTTTTTGCACATGAGCTCCTCGACTCGTCTGGGGCTACCTATGGTACGGCTAAGCCTATTGGATAGTGTCCATTGGCTGACCAAGAATGTATCACTGGCAGACGGGGTGAAGGTCCAGGTAGTGATTAAGGTCAAGGACAAACCTACCACCTACAAGTTCCGGCTCAACCTGCACAAGACAGAGATAGCAGCATCTGGTATCCAGTACGATATCGACGGTTACTTAGACGCCCCTAGGTACTGGTTGGAGTCTAGCACTACCCCAATCCGAGGTTCGTCCTACGACGTACTAGGTACGGTCGCCCAGCAAACTGGTCTCACCTACGACGGCACTCGTACAGCAGACGTCCAGCTGTGGCACCCAATGAGTAAGAAGTTCTTTCACTTCGTCCGCGAGGTTGTAGACCACGGGTACAAAGACTCCAAGAGCTGTATGCAGTCTGCGGTTACGCTAGGCGGCGAACTACGGTACCGCGACGTGTCTCAGGTGCTGCCTGTTAAAGGTCGGTTTGTGAGCAGCAAGTATCGCAACGGCACGTTCATCGCAACCGACTACAAGCCTAAGTCCTTCTCCGGCTTGATGAACGCCTTAAGCGGGTACGCCTCAGAGTTCTACGCCCCTAGTATCCACACCGACGACAGCGTGACCAAAGACAAGGTCTCTGTCTCTAAGAGAAACACGCAGCTTGCGATGAACTCTGCCCTGCACAAGAACATTGGCAAGAGCGCAGTTCAGTTTCGCCCTATCGATTGCGGCAACGTCCACGCCAAGTACGAAGAAGCTATCTACCAAAACCGCCGCATAAGCAACCTGTACAGCATGGGTGTCGAGTTGGTTACCCCTGATGTAACAGGACTAGAGCCTCTGGATTGGGTGTCTTTCGAAGCAGGCACGCCTTCGGACAAGGCACAGAATCGCCCGCTGTCCGGGGACTACTTAGTAGCGAGCAAGGCCATATACATCCAAGGTATCAACTACTTCGAGAAATTCGAGTTGTACCGCATGGGTATTGACGCACGAATTCCAGGACAAGAATAACATGCTCAACTCAATGGCTCAGCAAGAGCAGCAGACGGACTTTACCACAGCAATTTTATTAGGGACAGTGGTTAACAACCTGGACCCGGAGAAGGCGGAACGCCTGCAGGTGACTGTCAAAGGCTTGCTTGAAGGCCCTGTTAGTACACTACCTTGGGTGATGCCATGCCGTCCCCGAACGTCTGCTGTAGGCATTGATGTGCCTAGTATCGGTGATCAAGTCTACATCATGCTGCAAAACGGAGACATCCATTATCCTGTGTGGATAGGGCGGCACCTGAGAGTCAATGCGTTACCTGTAGAGCTGTCGACCAACTATCCTAACAGGTACGGATGGAAAGATACTGCGGGCAATGTTTTCTACGTAGACAAGACTCCTGGTAGTGTCAAGATCTACGTGAAGCACAAGTCGGGTACGGTTATTGAGATTGTAGAGTCCGGTGACCTTACTGCGACAGTGGTAGCCAACCTATCGGCGGTGGTAACAGGAAATATCACAGGTTCTGCCGGAGGGAATTTGTCGATGACCGCAGGTGGCACAGGATCAGTTCATGCAACAGGTAACTTGACGCTGAGTACAGACGCTAACCTAACCTTGTCTGCAAGCAACCTCGACTTCAATATAACCGGCACCAGTACCTTCACAGGTGGCGGCACAGTGAACTTACCATAATGGCCAAGAACGTACTTCGAGTAGGTGTGGATTCGGCAGGCGGCACTATCACTGGTGTAGTGAGCACTCAGACTTTTGTCGGAGGGCAGCCTATTGTCTGTGTGACGGCTGCGGTGACTCCTCATGATACAGACATCCACTTAGCCTCTCCCACTATGGTGCAAGGGTCGAGCAAGACAACGGCAAACGGCCAACCTATTTGTGGTGCAGGGGACCAAGCCTCGTGTGGTCACCCGGGCACCAGCGGCAGTACATTAACCTCATACGGGACATGACATGCCAACCGAGCTAACTAAGAGCGACCTAATTGACTATTCGGTACGGCGTAAAGGCGCGACGTGGCTGGACGTCAATTCTAGCTACGACCAGAACGGTAAGCCTCTCCTGCTGCCGGACGTTCAGGCCATCAACAACTCCATCTATAATCTCTTGACCTGCCCTGTAGGCGCAAGAGGGCGCATCTTTCAGCCTACTTACGGCACTTTGCTGTATCATCTGTTGCAAGAACCGATCGACCAAATCACTGCATCCAAGATTCGCGCCAGCCTTGTGCAATCTCTAGAGTTCTGGGAGCCTAGAATAGCCCTTGACCATGCCAATACGCAGGTTCTGACAGCGATGAACCTCCCAGGCTACGCCGTGCGCGTAGCTTACTACTATCGTCTTACCGACCAACACGTGATTGCTACCTTTAAGGTGTCCGCATGACAATATCTCTTTCTACTGTTCGTCCTGACCATGACGACTTGGTGGCAGGTCTCCAAGAGGTCTTAACCGGAGCATCTACTTGGCAAGATTTGCTGACGTCCTCGACAGGTCAGACCCTGATCGAGGCGATCGCTGCCGTGGGCGCTTACGATCAGTTCTCCATTCAGCAAGGGGTGCTCAACGCCTTCCCGACCACTGCATCTGCGGAAAGTAGTATCTACGCCATCACCCAGATGCTAGGTATTCGCCTCACTCGCAAGGCTCCGGTCGAGATTACGGCTGATATTTCGATACCCGCCGGCGAATTGCTGATTGCTGCCTACTCTCAATTCAGTGGTGCAGGTTCGTACTGGTACACGCCCGAGGCGGTTGTGGTAACCAGCACACCTCAGTCTATTACCTTGCGGCAAGGTCTGGTGAAAGCCCTCTCGTTGCCTGGTACAGGCACTGACTACCAAGCCTTCGTTACACAAGAGCGAGGGTACTTAGTGTCTGACCAGGACGTGCTGGTCTACATCAATGGCGATCAGGTTCCTGTACTGACAACCGGCTTATGGGAAGCTAAACAAGCCCCCGGTGTGCAAGATATCACCTTGCCGGACGGTAGACTAGGCCTAGTGTTCGGCACTGACGTATTTGGTTCCAAGCCTGGTACCAGCGATGTGGTAAACATCTTCTACGCAGTGACTTCGGGGACAGACGCTGCCAGCTTGGTGACCAACGGGGAGAAAATAACCTATTCCTTGGATACTACGGTCGACCTAGTCTGTACGTCCTCTCCTACAGGAGGTGGAGACGAAAAGGCAGCTACTGTCTATAAGTCAGTGTCCTCTCCTCTGTTCGGCACCTTCGGTTCAGGTATTACCAAACGACAGTACGTAGGAACCATCCTAGAGTACCCGGGTGTTGTCGACGCCCTCACGTATGCCCAGAGGGAATCTAATCCTAAAGCCTTAGTGTGGATGAATCTATTCCGAGTTGTGGCTCTGACAGAGAACGCCTGGTCTGCCTCTCAGATAACGGCATTCTTGGAGTGGCTCAATAGTCGTACTATGTACTCGGGACGATTTTTCTTTGAGAGCCCTGTTGCGTATGACCTTACCCTCAACATCAACGTCTTCTGCTCCAACGTAGCTGCTTTGAGTCAGGTTCAGGTTAATGTGCGGAATGCTCTGCTGGCACACTTCCAGGAATCGGCAGGCGTACTAGGGCGAGACGTTTACCGATCTGACATCATAGATGTGGCGTTGGCTGCAGACAGCTCTATTGACTACGTGGTGCTCAATGCCCCTTCTAGTGACCTACCCCTATCGAGGAGGGTAGTGGATACTCCTACTTACCAAGTGCTTGCAGGTGGAGGTAGTCTAGCCGCAGGTAGCTATGACTACGCGGTATCGTACATCTCGTCTTTCGGCGCAGGTGGTACCATTGCTCCCTCCGAGTGGGTTTCGGTGTATAACAATGCTGGCAGTGGACGCATCAAGCTGGACTGGACCGCCGTTCCTAACGTCAGTCAGTACCTAGTGTGGGGGCGCACCGCAGCAGGTACACTGGGAGTAATTGCGACCTTGTCCAGTGCCACTTTGACCTGGACTGACGATGGTAGCGTATCCCCGGTTCCCCCGCTGTTGGCTATCGACACTCAGCCTATTTATTACGCTCGTCTGCCTACAGGATCACTGACTGTAACGGCAGCCTATTCCAGCAGAACCTTAGGTAACGGATAATGGGAAAAAGGACTCAACTTCTACCTCCGTATCTGGAAAACAATCCTGTATGGACGGAGCTGTTCGATGCTCTCGACACACTGTGGGCTAACGGTACTCTGAACCAGGCAGGTATCGACAACGCTATCAATGCCCTGCGGTACATTCGATACCCGTACATCTTGACGGATGCTGCATTGGATAAGATCAATGACGGGCAGATGATTTCGTTCAACGAATTTGCTGCACCCGATCGCTCTTTGCTGATTCAGCAGACCAATTTGCTAGGCTTGCCGATCACCAACTCGGATCTACTGTCTGACGAGGACTACCTCAGACTTTTTCGTAATCTGGGGATGTACTGGTTCAGCAAAGGCAAAGCCAACTTTATAGATTTTCTGAGCTACTGTCTGAACACAGACTTTAGCATCATCAATTTGTGGACAACCAATTACGTAGATTTTTACGAAGAAGGTGATCCTACTATTGGTACGCCTATTTGGTCCGGCGGTGCGTGGTACCCTACAACGCACGTTCGCTTGTCTTACGATGCAGCCAAGTATACAGATGTACCAACAGAAGACCTCACCAGGTTGTTTTATGATTTCGCCAACTATAACTTAGTTCTCCTCAGCATTGACCAGGTAGCCTCACCTCGCATCATCGCAGATGACTCTTCTCTGTGGGTGTGGGGCGGTAACGGTACAGGACAATTAGGCTTAGGCGATTTGACTGACCGTTCGTCTCCGGTGCAAGTAGGCTCTCTTACGATGTGGGAGAGTGTAACTCACCTCAGCTCTGCTCAGGTTGCGGTGCAGAGTGACGGTAGCCTCTGGGCATGGGGCCTCAACAACGTAGGTCAGTTAGGACTAGGCGACAAAACCAACCGGTCCTCCCCTGTTAGAGTAGGTGCCCTAAATGACTGGCGAAGTGTAACCTCAGGCTACACCTTTGTAGTAGCCACCAAGAAGGATGGCACTCTATGGGCCTGGGGAGACAACAGTTCAGGGGCTTTAGGCACAGGTAACACTACCAGCAGATCCAGTCCTGTACAGGTCGGGGTCGACACAAACTGGAGGTACGTCACTGCCAGTAGCGGATGGACATTAGCGACTAAAACCGACGGCACTCTTTGGGCATGGGGTGCAGACTCTTGGGGTCAGCTCGGTCTAGGGGGCTCCTCACCTCGATCGTCCCCTGTACAAGTAGGTCTGCTTAGTGATTGGGCTCATATAGACGCAGGCACCTCCCATGCCCTAGCAGTAAAAACGGATGGCACCTTGTGGGCCTGGGGCCTGGCTAACACCTACCAATTAGGTACAGGTAACACTACCCTTAGATCCTCTCCTGTGCAGGTTGGTATCGCAACGGACTGGAAGTTCGTCTCTGCTGGAGACACCGGGTCGCTCGGTATCAAGACAGACAATACTCTCTGGGTTTGGGGTAGCGGAGCGGAAGGTCAGTTAGGTCAAGGTGACACTCTTGATCAAGTCAATCCGATAGCTCTAGGTACCAAGGAGTGGCGTACCGCTAGTATAGGTGGTGCGTATACGTTAGCTATCGACTCTGACGGAGCCCTCTGGGCTTGGGGCGACAATTCTGTATCTCAGTTAGGCCTAGGTGATTTAGTAGATAGATCTTCTCCTGTCCAGGTAGGGTCAGAAACAACCTGGAAATCTGTTATACAAGCTGCAAGTTCGGCACATTCTGTAGCTCTAAAGGCCGAGCATAATTTTATTCAGGCGCCTATTGTACTCCTAGGTGGCCTGGGCGAAGTCGAAGAAACCATTACCAATTACTGATAGAGGCATAGAACATGGCCCTGAATAATCCTACTTTCGTTATGACCCAAGATGGCTTGGACGCGCACTCTTACGCGATAGCCACCAGTCAGGCACTTAACGTAACCTCCTTCAAAGTCGGCAGCGGATACGGATACGATCCGACCTCGGCAGACACTGCCCTCCACGGAGCCAGCGTTCTTCATACCGGTGCACCTTACAGCTTCAACATTCTTAACGAGAACACGTTGGACATCATGTTGATTATGGACACGAACATTGGTCCATTCAACTTCGGTGAGGTAGGCCTGTACGTCACGGTAGCCGGCTACAACGGCGGCAGCCCTGTCCTCTGGGCAATTGCCAGCTACCCTCAGGTGCGGGCAAAGACGGCAACCGCAGGAAACGTCATCGGTGACCGATGGAAGCTTCACTGCTTGCTGAGGATCGCCCAAGGTATTGCCAACATTGTGGTGAATGCGACCAACGTAATGGTGATGCCCGAAATTGCCTCGTGGTCGGCCTTACCTTCCCCGTCGGCAATGGTTCTTGCCAGTAGCAATGCCGCAATCATCCAGGAAGCGGACCCTTTCGGCAACTACTCGGTAGTGGTTAAGCAGAGCAACAGCGATTGGAGTATCTTAGGTTACACTCATATCGCGTCGGACACCGTAGGTAGTAGCACTACCACTACTGTCACCGCCCCTATCTTCTCTAGCTTGTCGTTAGACGGGGCAACCTCGAAGCGGTACGTAGCCAAGTTTGCGTCAGGTGCAATCCGTGCGGTTCAGTCCATCGCAGGTAGCATCGCGACACTAACGGGCACCTTGTCTCCTGCCCCCACTGGCGCATTCACTCTGTGGCAGTCGTCGAACTACACTGACGATTTCAAGTCGGTTGCCAGCTTGGCCCACCTCACTGCGGCCAATGTCTCAGGATCTCCCTTGGTTCGGGTAGATGAGAGGGACTCTTACGGGTATAACCCAATCCTGGCTTACGTGGCTAACAGTAGTGAGTGGAGTTTCCTGACGCACCAGACCATAGTGGCTGCGACTACTGCTGTGGCAGGGTCTACCGCATCCGTTATCGTAGGCTCCTTGCCTTCCAACCTCATTCCTGTAACACCAGCTGCCCGCCGGTACATTCTCCAGTTTATCTCGGGGCCGAACGCAGGTACCGCCCGGTTCATTACAGGGTACTCCTACAACACGGGCACTAGCACCGCGTCTATCAACGTCAATGTAGGCTTTGGATCCATACCTGTTGCGGGCAACTCGTTCCAGATTTTCCAGGAGAACGACAAGCCATCGTCCAATCTCGAGGTGGCCACCTGGTCCTTGCTAGGACGAGTTCAAGATAATCCCGACCAGCGCAACTTCTTTATCGTCGGCGAAGCTATGCCTAACGGCAGGAAGCCTATTGCTTTCCCTCGATCGAGCACGGAGTGGGGCATTC